>Ga0307981_1001112_pt1 | contig 25066 bp, 18 predicted proteins | sample OrgLakmetagen987_FD_201849 | JGI IMG/M metagenome (GOLD analysis project Ga0307981, IMG submission 201849) | Saline water microbial communities from Organic Lake, Antarctica - #987 | ecosystem: Environmental > Aquatic > Non-marine Saline and Alkaline > Saline | place: Antarctica: Organic Lake... | reverse complement strand
ACGTTCGGCCCCTTGTGCTTTCCTCTCACTCTCTCATTCCCTCGCTCTACAGACCGAACAATCAAGATCTACAATGTTTCCGAGTCGTCTTATGAGCTCTCCGCAACGCTGCAGGGTCACGAAGGACCCGTCTGGCAAGTCTCTTGGGCACACCCAAAGTTCGGAGTCATTCTCGCCTCTTGCTCCTTTGATGGTTCCGTATTGATTCACCGTGAGACCAAGCCTCGCGAATGGTCCTTGCTGCACGCTGCTCGCAATCTCCACGAATCTTCCATTAACGGCATTGCCTTTTCGCCCCACGAATACGGCTTGCTAGCGGCAGCCGCCTCGTCGGATGGCCGCGTGAGTATCCTGGAACACGAGCCCAACAACTCGTGGAACGTGCAGTACATTCAGGACAACAATCTCGGCGTCAATGCTGTCAGCTGGGCACCGCACGGTGCCTATTATGATCCCGCACAACCGGACCGCGTCGAAGCGCCGCGTCTCGTTACCGCGGGTTGCGACAACAAGATTCGTTTCTGGGTTCGTGACGAGACCACTGGGTGGACGCAAGATACGGCCACGGATGCTGGTTCGGAAGATGATGCTGTGGCGCAGCATACCGACTGGGTGCGGGATGTCGCGTGGGCGCCGTCTCTCTTGCCCAATCAAAACATGGTGGCTTCGTGTTCCGAAGATCGAACTGTTTTGATTTGGAAGCAGAGTGGACCAGGAGAAGCGTGGAAGCCAACGGTGCTGCATAGATTCGATGCGCCCGTGTGGCGTGTGAGTTGGAGTGTGACGGGACATTTGTTGGCGGTCAGTAGTGGTGATAGTGACGTTACCTTGTGGAAGGCTGGGCTGGACGCAAAATGGACGCAAATGAGCTCTGTGGAAGATGGTGCCGTGGGTGCGCCATCTCAAGGTTAGCTTTAGTAATACAGTAATGTCCGGCGCCGTTTCATACCGTACCTATTCAATCAATATGAATCATGCGTACTGTAGTCTCTACAGGCGACTCAAAATATCTAGCTACAGGGAAACTGTTTGCTACGCTTGTACAAACGAAAGTATTTGGTGTAATAAGTACCAACTATTTGATATGCAGTAATTCATGAAAATTGTAAAAACCCAGACAGCGTACACAAATATACACACACATGCACGTGTTTACATTGAATCTGCCGTTGGGACACTGTCTGCACTGTCCTGTGTACGGGCAAATGATCCAAGGCTTGGAATCCAGCCGGCTACACCCCCTTTCGACCTGGACATGGTCAAACCCGTGTGTGAACTCATGCGAAAGTTTACTGGGGCCAGACCAGCGCTTGCGCGGGAGCTCATGGTCGGCGGCTCGGGTGCCGCAACTTCCGGGGTCTCCAAAAGATCGTGAGGCTTCGGTTGTGTACTCAGCAACCCCATGTGACCACTCATTCCCGTTCGAAAGTTAATGCCTTGAGCGGGTCTTCCGTGTAGTTCTCTCCAAGCCCGCGCACCGGCTCTCAATTCACTCGGTGAAGGATTGGCGACTGCTGGAAAAAGGGGCGCACTGGCTGAAGTTTCCAAGGGTGGGTGCTGGTCGGCGTTTGTGGGAGACTGATGCGACAAGGACGCCAAGAGTCCTTGTGCTGGACCTTCGTCTCCGTCAAACGAGTCAAAAACTCCGTTGGCAAAGCAACCGAAGCGCAATTTCGTGTTAGGGGGAGTTATTTGACGATTCAACGCCGCAGGTTTTGTAATGTCGACACCTTGGTATTCATCTATGCTCGCTTCCTTCTTTTCTTCCTTTCGCACGAATGTGTTTTCGTCATCTTTTTGATATAGGGGTTGACTGAATGTATCCGCCATGATAACCGTCAAGTCTTCGTCGGTCTGCAAGGAAACCTGTAAGTCGCTCATCAATCGAATGAACTTGTTGTCAACTTTGCTTTGTTCCATACGAAGTTCCCTTCGACGGTTTGACAAGGCCAAGAGCATTGCTTCGAGTTTGCAGGCGCGGTCCACCGAGCCTCCAACTGTTGCAACAGAAAATAAAAATAAAAAAGGAGGATCGATGTTAGATCCGTCACAAACAATAGAATTTTGCACAGCCATTTGCCGTGCACATGCATACACACGAAAACGGCACTCGCCCTTGACCAGTTGGTTCTTATCGGCTCGCACATAGCCATAACCTCTCGCCAACTTGGCCCAACCACCTTCCACCGAAACTAGTTGCACGCGATCCCCAAAACCCAGCCGAGCTGGATCAACTTGCCGCGGACTACTGGCACTCTTGGAACCGTGAATGCTGTCGGCATCGGCACGACTTTCGGCCGCTTTATTGTCCATATGAAAGAATCGGACCAGAGCATCCACGTCTTCGTCATTGACGGCCTCGATAGTCTGTGGTAAACTTGTGGGGCGACTCGGGAAAATATCTAATCCTTCTTGACAAGCGACAGCATACGTTCCAGAGACACTCACGGCCAAGGACGTGCTCATTTTAATCTTTTCCTCTTCTTCTTCTTCCGCGTCCACCATGGAAGGCATGGACTGCAGGGCTCGTTGGGAAGTATCGTTGTTGACGGGTGATCCACTGTACTTTTTCTGGACATTTTGCGTTGCGAGTTCAGTGGCTTCAATCAACGAAAGAAGGACCACATTCTTGGGAAGTGGGAGACGCTTCTTAATGGGTGGCGGGTGATGTTGCGACGGCGAGAACTGACGTTGATGTTGATGCTGGGGTGTACCACTACCTGATCGAGCACTGGACCAGGGAGACCTTCCAGCAGTGGAAGCTGGAGAATTCTGCAGGTGTCCGGCTGGTCTCGGAGCCGTGGTATACAGCGGCGTACGGCATTCCATGCACTTGTCCAGGCGTTCAGCGCAGAGGTTGCACACATACGTGTGTCCACAAGGCAAGACAACTGGATATATTTCTTCCGTGTCAAACTCTTCAAAGCAAATCATGCAGTGGAACGAAAAGGGTGTAGATTGCGCCATTGTGGTAGAAAGTCGTTGCAGTCGTCTACGGTTGTAATGGTACGGATGGTGGTAAGTGAGTCCTTTCTCTCGCGCCTTGAAGGAAGAATGTCGGAGTAGCTGGTGCCAAGAGCCAAGGACGCGGAGAGTGAGGGTAGGTAGGAGTGGAGGTATGGAATAGACTAGACTACCGTTAGGTCTCTCCTTGAATCTTCAAGAGGCTCTTTCGTGTGTGTGCTTCGATCGTCAAGCAGCCAGGCAGACAGAAGGAATCGTGTAACGCTGCTTCTGATTGGCTCCAGAACTATCGACGAAAAAGCGCCAGCTAAAAAAAGTCAGGCTCCACGAGTCAGCCCATATAGTATGAAAACGCTTGCGTGGCATTGGCAATGAGACTAAGTAATTTGAAATGGAGCGTCGTAGTACTTTGGCGCGAACTAACCGTCGGACATCTTATTCCCTGGTCGACCCCGCTCATCCGGGTTTTAGGTTTTACAGGTTTTAGATCTACAGCTACAGGGCAGGATACCAGGGGATTACATTCGTTCTCTGTTCTCTAGTTTTGCAGTTACTGTGGCAATGGATGGATTGCCAGGTAGGTACAGTGTGGCTTTAGTTTGCTGCGGTACCGGTTATCTATGTACGTCGTAGCAAATTGGGAGTGCGACTGAGCAAAGGTTATATACAGCCCATTGCAACAATGTACTTTTGGAAGAAGCAACAGCGACTGACTTGCTCTCTACGACCTATCACCTACTCTGTTTACTCTGTACCGTAGCTAGCTAGAGCGGGAGTGCTTGTTGAAAATGTAGAAACTATTTTTTTTTCCTCTGTGAAATTGTGTATCCGTTGAGGGCTTGGCTAGAAAAAGTGATAGTTGAGCCACTTGACCCTATCCAAAGGAGATCTTGGACTGCAGCGAGGAAATGGCAATCGAGAAGGCTTGCACCGCCGTCAAGGGATGCTGGTAGTCCATGGTGAAAGAATGCCGGCCTTGGATACGGCCAAACTGAAGCATAATGGTACCCTGATCGTTTCGATCGCATAGCTGAAAGTTCTTGACGGAAGCAACACTGACGCGACCCCCAAAGTTTAGTACAAATGACCCGAGCTCAATATTCCACCAGGGCGGGCGGTTCTGCATTGCCAAAAGGCCAAAGGTATCGATCGGACGCACGGTGGCATTATCGTTCACGTTGTCCACTTGGTTAGCTTCGGCGATGTTTTGCTCTCGGTTATCGTGGAGTACTTGCAATTGTCGAAGGCTATTGAGCATGTGACATTCGTCCGTAACGTCAAAGGTGTCGAGATATTGCTTCCATACACCACCAGCAACCCCATCTGGGGTAACTGTTGGAACACAGACATCCATAATGCGGGGTCTGCTTCCGAGAAGGTTCGCAGTGTAGGTAATCACTCCATCCTCTTCCTCGCACAAGACGGGCTCTTGATTCTCGGGAGTGTTGGCAATGGCCCGGCGACTCGGTCTGGGAAGACGTCCCTGCGGGGCTGGAAGATCCGGGCACGAATTCGTTCTCTTGAGTTTCGCATGGTTTGCTGCTGTCGAGACCTCACTAAGGCCATTTCCAGTCGGGTTTTCCGTACTGGCAGGAATGCCCCTGCGAAACGATAATCGACCAAACCTTCGTCGGCCAGAAGTGTTATCACTTGACACTCCGCTATCGTAGCCTTCGTCGTCAGACGGAGAATTAATAGGAACCCTGTGCCGTGTTCGTTTACGCAAGCGTGGGGTGAAGATCTCAAACTCAGTACCGATAAAGTTGCTTTGTAATCTCCCCAGCAATGGAGACGCTGCGTCATCAGAGACCGTGATCGGGCCATGGCTTACGCCATTCGGGTTTAGTTTCGTCTCCTCTTCTGTCTCGTTAACTGTATTGCAGTGAGAATCGACGTCGCTTTGCTCGGGTAAATGGAGGTAGTAGTTGTTTGATCCCTTCTTTGACGAAGAAGTGGCTTGCATAACGCCAGATGCATTCGCGTACTTGCGACCCTTGTTGCGAGCGACCATTAACACGGTATCTCGTCTTGTATAGTTGTCCTCTTCGACTACTGCGCTCTCGGGGGCAGTGCTCTGCGAAGAGCGGTCGCGAATGAACAGGCGATACTCGTACGTTGGGAATAGGCGGCCTTTCATACTTACTCCCTTGCCTCGTGGTGTAATTTTAATGCGTTCAATCTCACACTGGATAGTGCCCAGTGCCTTTGGACAGGGCCTTGTCAGAAACTTGTCAAGAGATGATATACGTGGAACGGCAGTATGCAAATCAAAGTACTGAATCATGGTAGACTGGGGAAAAAACTCGTCCCAAAAGTCCAAGATGCTCTCTTCGAACCCTTTATTGTCGCATTGAGCGAGCAAAGCCTCCAGACGTCGTTGGTAAGTGGCCAAGCGTGAGCGTAGATGCCGTTTCATTTCCAGTGATCCATCAACAACATCCGACTTCGAGTTTCCAACCATGGACGATGTGTACATGTCCAGATCCAAATGCTGCAGGATAGCTTGTAATCGATATTCGGAGAGAGGTGGGGGCGGCTCGAAGTGGGCGGCATCAATGTCATCTTCGTGCGCTTCCAAAAGTTCCTCGGGGTTGTTGGCAACAACGAGATCAGGAACGGGGACTGCGAGTTGGTGGGGCGCCCTGCCTTCACCAATAATGACCGGAGCTTGGGGCAAATTGGGAACGTGAGCTACTCTTATCTCACCCACTTCCTCGCGAAGAGGTCTACCAACAACTGCCGCGGGCCTTCGATTACCACGGACCGCCTCAGTTAATAGAAGGTCCGACGTCTCCCCTTCAGTCTCGTTCGGTTCCGGTATAGGAGCCACGGTAAGAGAAGAGCGCAAAGCAGGGTGGAAAAAGTCGGCTGACAAACTCACTGGTGGGGTCACCATTGATCCTTCTTGATCGTCCACGCAAATCTTTCCGAGAATATGCTGGTCGTAAAGATGCTGGTGAATCCAGAGAGAGATTTTCGGTAAGGGTACAGATGGACGATCTTTCGATACCGTTGGCGTCGCAGAAGGTCTTGGAGCAGAAAGATCAGCCCCAGTATGTGAAGTCATGTTTCTCGAACGAGGGTCGAACGGAAAGAAGGAAAGGCGAGCGATGGCATCCGTAAACTCAGCTGATGTCTTGGACATCCAAAAGATACTCTTCTCTTCCAAGTAAGTAATATGAGGGTTCCTCCCTTCACGGGCACGGAATTCTGAGCGTTCTGTATAATAACTATCCATGCGCGACGACACTGTCTCGTCGGAAGAGGTCTCGTTATCTTTCTCTGCTTCTTGCTCTTGTATGACAGAAGCCTCCACTCCCATTCTCCAAATTAGCGTATGGTAAGAATGCCCCAACGATCGTGGATAGACTGGGACACCCGCCTGAATATACAATGCCGACAATTCTCTAGCATCCGCATGATGCCCTAGCTTCCACGCTGTGACTATTTCCGTGGCGCACCGAAATCCATGCATACGTACACGCCTTACAATTTCTCGGTACACACGGTTTGCTGCGCGTCCTGTCTCACCAACGCTGCCCCATTCCGTGGGTGTGAGAAAGGAAGCGATCCAGTGCAATGAGTCAATTGGAAGCGAGAGAAGACCGGGTTTGGTATCATCGTTGCTTTCAACGGATTTGTATTGCGGGCGTGTCTTCGCACGGGTGGTTTCAACGGGCGGCTTCGATACAACCGCTTCCTTCGTAGCCACCTTTAATTCGTCCATGGCAACCGTATTTTTGGGTTCGACGGGCACAATAAAATCAATAGAACTGTTATAAGGCATAATGTCTTCTTCCGGAGGTACCATGTCGCCCACCGTGGGAGCTTTCGGTGAACTTGTGCGCTGCTCCGTCTTATCGCTTGCATCCTGCTCAGGCGGAATCACGTCCGCAGCTGTTTCTGCGTCTTGTGCATGAATCGATTTGTGTTCCTCATCGTTCATATTTTTGACGGCAGCAGTTTCCTCTTCTTCTGGGAGGATAAGAGGCTTAATTTCCTCGACCGTAAAGCTTACGTTATTTGCCTCCATGGTCATCGATGGTGGAAAATGGACCTTCGATGCGCTTCTCGAACCACTCATGGGAAAGAAGTCCTATGTAAAATGTGTTGGCGCCAAAAAAGGTGGATCGTACTTAATGATCCAAACATGCTCTACAAGCTCCCAAGACCAAGCAAGACCATGGGAAAACACTACTTTTGGTGCCACAGTGTCCCTATCATATTCCCGTCAAGTATGCTTGGTTCCTTGGTTCGATGCGTATCCATACAGTGTTCACGTGTCTTCACAGCGTTCATTCTAGTCTTTCAGAGGTGAAGATGACCTCGCGGGGGGTCCTCTTGCTGCCTGCTGCTGTTGTAGTACTAGTAGTACTGCCTAGCTAGTAGTAGCACTCTTGCGCCTGCTACTAAAAGTGTACACGCTGTATTAATAATACGACGTGTCTTGCAATCTTTATTACTACTACTTTAAGCTCTCGAGCTCCTTCTGACTCTTCCACTTTAAGAAGCAGAAGCCTTGCCCTTGTGGCCGGCAGCCTCCTGCTCAATAATATGCTCCACCTCGATCATTTCTTCCTGAATGTGACCATCAGGCTCACCGTCGGGCGCATCGACACCATAGCTCTTCTTGGCAGCCTGCATCATAATCTTGAGCTCGGCAAGCGTCGCCTCTATCTCCGCCTTTTGACGGCCTGCTGTGTCGAAGAGGGCTTCAATCTCGACCGGATCCATCCACTTGACAGACGCACTGAGTACCTTTTTCTTGGCGTAAGTATCCCGGAGGGCACTCATGGACCCTTCCATCCTGGATGCCTTCTCAATCATCTCGTCCAAGAACTCAACATAGCCTGCCATCAAGGGACCGTGAGGTTCCTCTGGATGCTCGGGCTTCTTGTTCTTGGAGGATTGCGTGCTCAAACCTCGAAAGAATGTCGAGCCGAGAGACGTGCGGGAGGCAACCAAATTCAAGCGTCGGGTAAAGAGAGAGACGGTCATGGCGAAAGCAGAAGGATGGGTGGATCCTTCGGTTGTAGTGTCATGAAGAAGATAGATGATGGCGGTCGGTTCGGTTCTCATTTTTGTTGCTCGTCATCTCTCGAAGGCTTCGCGTTTCACTCGGAAACGCAGGCCAGACCGTAAAATATTTGCCGCCACCTGCCACTACTACCTGCCACTACTACCCGCCACTCTCTCAATGATACGTGCGTACCTAGGTATCCAATTCTACCGGCCGCTATCGTATTGTAGTACCAGACTTTGCTGGTACCAGGTACCTACTAATTCATTAAGAAGTCGCAATGCGTACGGTACAGCTGCAGCCCTCGCTCGCTCAGATCTCTACTGTACCTTCGCAAATACAGGAACCACCACAAAGTAACAGAAACCAAAATTGTTTGAGAACCATAGCGATGAATGATGCAGATGATGCCGGTACCGATCCCAGCGCAGGAGGGACTGGTCCGATGGTGGTGCTGCGCCGCTAGCAGAGGAAGAGCGCCGAAAGAAGTTCTTAAATTCGATGATTGTGCGATCTGGCGGCTTCCCGTGAAGTTCGACCTGAAGGAACTCAGCCGTATGGATGGCGCCTGCGCAACCCCCAGCCACTATGTTCGGTTTGTGTCATAGTTCATGCATGCAGAGTACGGTTTGTGTCGTAGTTCATGCAGAGCATTAGGAGGAAATCACTTCCATGCATACAGACATGATGATCCAAAACGGTTACATGTGCATCATAGCATGCACCGACTTGGTCAGCACATCGGCATCTCAGAAGGATACCTTTGATACTATTACAGTACTGTACCTGGTAGTCTACGTCTACCTGTACATGGTGCCATGCATAGCTTTCCTTGCCATGCGTTTTTGTGTACGACATCCAGTACTGTACGTCATCAAGAGTAAAACCACGCGACTTTTCCGAAATATCCTGTACGACATACGACTAGTCGTACTTTAAAGCTATAGTCAGTACCGGTACGATTAGAGGCGACTAATACAGGACAGTTTTTGCTTTTTTGCTCCAATGCATGCGTGCGAAGAACAGACATCAGTATAGGTCATTATAGTACTGTACTTTCGAAACAGCAAAAATTTAAATTTAAAAGTATTGGCGAGCGCGACAGGATTCTTGTGAAGCGAAGGGAGAGGCGACGATGAGCGATGAGGGTAGAGGGCACGGGCTCACCTTCCATTTACATTGCTGCATTGAATTTTACGCTTAAAGACACTGAGTTTGCTCTATGGTGGCCCTTAGCTTGCGCCCTGTAGTGGTATTCTTGATGTTTCTGAGCTTGTGCTGTCTCAGGATGATCTACAGGGAAGCAAGTTGGTTCACGCTCCTTTTGGCCCCTCACGAGACCGCTGCTACTGCTGATTATGAAGTAATTACAACTGGATCCCAAATGAAAAGCCTTTATCCAGGAGAGCTTCCAGGATACACGGGTTGGTTGCGTCCAGCTACCACTCTCGCTGGGTCCTTTTTCGTGCATCACCCGTGTCTAGTAACATCGCAAGTCAACAGAGAATGGACGTGCTCTGTCCAATGTTCACACGAAGATTGCAGGCAAGGCGGGTCTTTGTTTTACGTTCGCGCCTATGGTCCTGCGATCCTTCCTGGGCTCGTAACAGACCATCAGAATGGCACGTATGATGTAATCTTTCTTCCCATGGACGAGGGGTTGTACACCGTTGAGGTTGTTTTGACGTTTTCGCATCCTCCGCCCTTTTCTCAATTTCCTCTGGAAAGTTTTACCGAACCAGTCTACGAAGGTTACATGCTACCGGACTTTCCACTCTTGCTCTCGGTGATAGATCAGGAGTCGTCCGGTGTTGTTGCCGTCGATCCGTTGCCTCTATGCACCATGGCGGATATGTTCGAGTCCAGCCCGACGAGTGCTATACGAGCCGGGCGCTGGCTCGTAAAAGAAAAGATGATCATGCGGCCCTTTTCGCTCTCCAATCAAAACAAAGATGCTTCTTTCGATGGCTATCAACGGGGCGAGAATTCTCTGGGTATTCACATGGAGTATCGTCCGACAAAGTGCTCACTCGTCGAGGAGTCGGCCCTCAAAGGTAGTCCAAACTTAGTAGAGTGTGCAGAGCGCGACTTGCGAGATCGCAATCGACGATTACATATTATTCTTGCTGGGGACTCCAATATGAGACTACAGGCACAGGTGCTGGAACGAGAGAATTTTTTGGGTCTTGCGTCGAGCTTTTCCTTTCTTGACTTTCACTATGGTAGGGTTAGCATACCGCCTGATGTGAAGAGCTGCTGACACCAGCCAACAAACAGGCTGCGTGCCAACTGCGATTGCCCATACGTTTCCAACATCGGGAAACTCACACTGTACTCGCTTGTTTCTTTCTCCTTCTCTCCCTCTCTTTCGACGCTACACTACTTACTTCCCACTCGTATTGCTGTTACACCATAAACAACAGGACTTAACTCGGCCATGTCCTTTATCAAATCTACTATCAACGAGATCCTCTCACATGATGCCCAGTACGATGTTGCGACGGACTACATCATTGTTTTCAACAGTGGGCTTCACGATATCATCAACCTCTGTGGGTCCGAGTATTGGGGTCTCACCATTGATTTTGAAGTGAGAGGAGACGCGCGCTGTGCTGATACGTACCGCAGGAAACTGACAGAGCTGACGCAAATGCTTCAGCAGCAGTTTCCCTCCCTACTGATAGTGTTTCAGACGACGCATGCGGCTTGGCCAAAATGGGGTAATTACGGAATCGGATGGCCTGTGAATGGGACGCAGCCGTTACCATATGCATCAGATTTTGTCCATTACTTCAACCAGATCGCATGGGATGTGATCCGTTCTGCTGGTATTCCCATCATAGATACTTACTGGCTGACCTTGAGTAGACCAGATCATCGTGAATCACATTTCTATGCTCTTCAGCATAAAATGGTGCATGCTGGTCCTGAGGTTTACAGCATTTTGACACGCCAATGGGTCATGATGATTCTGGAGACACTGTGTAAAAAGTAAGCTACCGTACTGGTGACGGTATCATTTAGCTTCCATACTGTGTCATTGTCTTTGTCTTCCATGACCAAGTAGTAGTGACGAAGCTAGACACTACTCGCTTGCGAAGCGCAGAAGATGCCTCCACTGTAACGTACTTCTACCGGCATCTAATCTACAGTATCTTGCAGCATCAGGTAAAGTACTAGATAAAGTAGTACCGTAAGAAGCTCCTACTAGCTAGTCTACCTATGTACAGTAAAATGTACTACTACTAGTACCTTCAGTTGCGGTACGGTACTAATACAGTAGTGCACGTATACTGTAGGCATAGATAATGGAAATAGATTGTACTACCGAAACACCTATAAAGCAAGTTGGATATGACAAAACGTCTTCCAGCTTCGTCTCAAAGGCAAATCCAAGAATCATTCGAGCGCGTGCTGCGCCCTCTCGAGTCTCATCGTCTCCAGACTACGGAACTGTACCGGTAGATTAGATATGCACTCTTGAGTCTATCGCCATCCATGCGGTCTACTTTGATGGTTAGAGAAGTAAAGAAAGTGAGTAGGAGTGGTGCATGGCTTTAGAGATGATATAGAGAACTCAATCTGGCGAAAATGTCTTCTCTTTTCACGTTGGACGGCTTTGAGGACTACGTTGTCGAAACGACGGAAACTCCTACCGCTTTCATCGTCGCTGCCTCTGCATACGTTGGGCTCTGCTTCTGCTTCATTATACCCTTGGTAGCATACAGTCGAACATATACCAAGACATCTCAAGAGACACCAGCTGTAGACAGCAATGATTATGCAGCTGCTATCGAGACGAGTGGACTCGCCCGTCCCGGCGAACAAGAATTGGTCACCCTGGGTAATGACACGCAAGCCACCAGTCCCCATTCCAGTGCCAATAGCCCCATGCTGAATGGATCTTCGAAGCATACTGAAGTTAATGGTAAAATTGATGGTCAAGGAGAGGAAGCAATTGAAGAAGTTTCACCTGAGCCTCTTTCTCATGCGGCTCCGACTGTGGTTGTCTCGAGTAGCTTTCCTGTTCCGACAGAATTTTCCCGGCCAATGGATCAAGTGAGTGCCATTCATAGCGCTGCGACGACTTCACGCTTGCGCGAAACAATTCAAGCTACACCGGCAGAAAGAAAGCGCACCAGAAGAATATCAATGGGATGGAAGCATCGAAGGCCCATTGGAAGACTGGAAGCTAGGGAAAGATCTACACCGGGAAGGTCAGAACGTCACTCTCAGGTTTCTGAAGACGAATCAATGGCGTCGAGAAGTAGGGCCAGCTGTAACTCTCGAACAGGGAGTAGGACTCATACACCTCGTGGTGTGAGTGATCTTGCTAACAGTGTCCTGGAGGCTGAGTCTATTGAAGGGGAAGCCGAGTATTATCGTCAGCGATACGTGCAACGATCAAGAGGTAGGCGCCGCAGTTCTACCGCAAGGAGTGAGCGATCTGCGCTCCCGCCACTTTCCCCTGATGCCTTGGCTCCAGAAGATGCGGCTGATGCTTTCGACCCGGGAGCGTCAACTGGTGGATTTGATGATTTCTACAGTGAGGAAATTGAAGAGTGTTGTTGGCCCTTTGGTGCTGTCTATGGCTGTCTCGGAGCTATTCTTGATCTTGCCGAGCCAGATTTTGTAACGAAACGAATACTGGTCTTGGCTTTTCCTTCTACCATATCGGCCATATCTGAGCCACTGTTCCGACTCGTCTTGGTTGCAATCATTTCCCATTTTATAGACACCGACTCGATGGTTGCTTTCATTCTCGTGATTCTCTTTGTCCGCATCACAATGGAAGAGCTCTCCGCGGCAATTACCGATACCGAGACTACAATGATTGAAAATGCACTCATGGAAGGTGGCGATACTGGGTTTTTTCGCGTTGGACAACGAGTGCAGCTGGCAGTCTTTATGCAACTCCTCGTCGGCGTACCGCTACTCGCACTGTGGGCCTACGTCATGGAAGACATGATCTTTTGGCTTGTAGATTCGGAAATGATTGCCAGTATCGCGTTCGACTACACAAGGATCATCATTATTGATTACATTGTGCAGGCTACCTGCCGAGCGTTTCTGCTTCTTTTCCGTCTGACAGTAAACGAAAGGTTCGAGTCCAATTTCGATCTTTGTGCGACTCTTTTGACGCTCTTGACAATCGCGATAATTGTCGGTTTCGACGATACCCCGACTCTCGTTTCGATTGGTTGGATCCAAGTTGCCATCGGGGGTGCGAAAGCTTTGATGAAAATCGGCTACGTTGTTGCTAAAGGTTGGGTTCGGCCTTACAGAAGTGGCCTGCTGGGTGGTATCTCTCTTAAGGTATGTCGCTGTTTGGTGGTTGCCTGTCCATCTCGATCAACATCTCCTAACGTTTACCGCCTTGCGTGTTATGTACAGGACGGAGAAGCTGTGGTTGGCTTTTTGTTTGTTTCTTTCCCACTGTTTATAGGATCTCTCGTCGAATTAAGAGAGTGGGAACTCTTGACTCTGTGCATCAAGTATTTAGGTGCTGCGGAAGGTACGTAAGGCTCCACATGGAGTGCAACGAGAACAAATTATAAAAAGCCCCGTTCTCAATCGTTTACTTGTTCTGTTTCAGTTGCTTCTTGGGCTCTCATGGGGATTGTATGGGAAGTCTTTGAAGCTTCAACCGAAGGCTTGGGGGACGCCGCTTCTATTCGGATATCTTTCTTCCTGGAGGAGGGTCTCCCAGCGCAAGCCAAAAACCTGTCCAATAAGGTATTCTTTCTCGCTCTGGTGGAAGCACTCGCCGTGACTTCTATCTTCCTGATGGCGGGTCCAAACATTGCGGTGTCGTTAACGACCGACTCTACTCTTGAGAACATATTTAACGATCTCGTGGGTATCACTGGATTGGCCAACGTCGCCATGACGTTTGCGCAAGTTTACTGGAGTCTCGTCGGTGCACAAGGTCGTTATGGCCTCGCCTCGTCCACTATTATGCTGTGCCGCTGGCTCGTCACAATGCCGCTGGCCCTTACCTTTATTTTTGGCTTGTCTTACGACCTCCGGGCCGTGGCGGGCTCGATTGCGGTTGGATACGCTACGGCGTCATCGTTCCTAGTTTACAGCGTCGTTACCAGCGACTGGCAGCTCTTGTCTCTTGCGGCGCAAGAAGATGAAGCGGAAGACGAAAGCTTTCTTAATTTCAGTGAATCGGATCAGGACGATGACTCGTCGGATTATGGTATTCAATAATAGATGCTACACTTTACTGTGATTTTACGATACGACGCTTGTATCACATTGACAAAAATACTACAAAAGACTGTTATCCCCTTTGGGAAGAAATGTATAGCTCTCTAATCTTCAACCTTCTTGGCTAGACTCTTCGTCGGAAGACGAATCGGACGGTGGGGGCAGGACAAAGTCGTCCGCACCGGTACTGTTTGACCCACGATCCACTGGATGGTGGCTACTGTCCGTAGAGAACGCTGCTGGCGGCGGTGGTGGTAAAGCTGCTGGTTCATTCGGTGTTGGCGGAGCGGCTCCAAGGAGACTCAATAGCTCGTTGGTGGACAGTGCCGCCGAAGTTCCGTTCGTCGCGAACCCATTTTCCTCGACGACCACCAGATTGGATGTTGTCGCTGCCGCCGCCCATGGCATCGACATCCCGCCCTTGGTCCATATTCCACCTTGGAAGGGACCTTCATCATCGGACGCATTTTCATCATCGTCGTCCTCTTCTTCGTCTTCTCCATAAAAGCTGTTGGGGTCAAAGCCGTTTCCCTTGGCAAATATACTGGTGTCCTGCTGTCGTTGCTGCTGCTGAGCTGAAGGACGCACCATCCCTTGGGTAGAGAGGGCACCGGGCGAGGACGGTGGAAACGGTGCATGTATAGTATTGTTGCTGTTATTCGGGGGACTTCCTTCGGGGCGGCGCGCGGGTTGCGCAACGGCTGGCGGTGGTGGCGGCTGGTATCCATTCACCGGACAACTGGCGTTGGTAGGATTCTTCTCTGGGGGGTGGATGTCGGAAAGATGATGCAGCGACTGCTGTTGTTGTTGTTGTTGCTGCTGACGAAAGGAAACTTGGCCGTAGCCACGCTCTCCAACGGCAGGTGGCGATGCAGGTACGCCGTGGCCGTGGCTTGGAGGAGGTCGAACTGAAATCTGGTTCGACGGTCCTGCGTGTTTATAGTTGGAATACGGCTGTTGTTGTTGATGTTGTTGTTGTTGCATGTACGGTCGACGCTGAGATTCCGGGCCTCCTTGTGGATACGCTGATGTTGAATGCTGATGTTGCTGCTGCTGCGATTGAACGTAATGCCGTCTCTGCAGTTCACCAGGCTGTAGAGGCTGCCGTCGCTTGCCCAAAACAGAAGGTTGTTGCTGGTGTTGCATCGGCGGTGGTGGTACAAAGGTTCCAGGCTTGCGATACTTGGACGTCAAAATCTTTTTCATGCCATTAGACAATGTGGCTGGCTTTGCACTACTAGCAGCCGATTGAGTACTAGCTACTGCTGTTGTCGGCATCGCTGCTCTCCAAGGCCCATCTACAGTAATGAGAAACCTTTCCGTTTCAAGGGTGCTTTCGTAATGCTGCTGCTGAAGAATGTCGTTGCGTTGTTGGACCGTCAATTCGCACTGATCCAAGGCTGGATCGCCGGATCCGGGCGCTGGATTGGCAAAATGAAGGACAGCGTTACAGCTTTTCAAGATTAATCGACCGTCGTGCCAGATCTTTCGTTTCTGGGTCTTTTGCTTGGTGTACAAGCACGAGAACTGTCGAGAACCTTGCTGCTGCTGCTGCTGCTGCTGCTGGTTACTGGACGTACTTGTCGCTGCTGGTTGTTGATATGCCGGCTGTTCAGTCCCAGCGAACGGATTTTCCACGGATACGTGGCTAATAGTAGTTGACGGTTCGGCAGTCGTCATGGTGGGCTTTAGAGTGCTTCGAGTGGACGCTACAGGCGGCTCTCGTTCAGGTGCGGCCTTCTTGGTATTGTCGCCGTCATTGTGACTTTTGACAATTCAAATTAATTCGGCGTTTCCGATTTTCTTCTCTTCAGTCACGGTCTGCAAGTCACGAGGAACCAGAACAGAATATATTCGAAAGACCACAAAATAAAATAAAGCTCTTGAGACCATACGATGGGGTGGCCTACCGTGCCAACGACGGCGAGGACGACGACTCTGGTCCGCCTTTGCACACTTGCACTGTATCTAGTCTCCATCACAGCATTTGCAACGTATCCGTCCATTACGCGTCGAGGAGCGAGAGCGCAACCTGACCTATCGACTCTTGTGCAAGAACGACGATACCTGTCCTCTACTACTACTACTACTACTACTACTACAGAAGACAACAACGAGTCCTCCTCCTCCTCTTCTTGGCCGCCGCTCCAACTGCTAACGGGTAATGTCACCGTATTGGAACAAAGTGAAAACTATGTGGTGGTTTCCAAACCGCACGCGGTAGTTTGCCACCACAGTGAATGGACCGGTGGCTCTCGTCGTGTTTCCAACAGCGACCGCGAAATTCCCATGCTCCAACGCGTCCGACAAGCCGTCGGCCAACGGGTCAATCTCGTGCACCGACTGGATAGAGGGTGCACAGGTTGTCTATTAATGACCTTCCAGGATCAACCAAATGCAACGTCCACGCTGATTGCGTCCATGGCGGGTCAAAAGAACAAGACCTATCTAGCGCTGGTACGAGGAGAAGGCGTTCTGGGCGAGCAGAATTTCGTAAACCAAGGATGGTTCCGTGTCGATCGACGCATTAAGAATGAAAACGGTGTCGAGCAAGACGCTGTCACGTGGTTTCGGTTTATTGCGGGACAAGGAAATGACCGCGGACAGTTGGATCGTCCACGTGCTTCGCTCGTATTGGCACGACCCGAGACTGGGCGGTGGCACCAGATTCGACGCCACTTAAGGGGGCTCTCCCATCCAATCTTAGGGGATGCCACGCACGGAATCTTAAAGGAGAATCGGTATTGGAAGAAACGAGGCATGCTACCGGAACGAACGTGCTTGCACCTCTTATCTCTTCAGCTAGAGCCAACATGCGTCTCGCCCAATGGAATCGACGTGACGTGTCCTTTGGCACCCGACATGCTACAGATGCTGCAGGATCACTTGCCAGATGTCTTGGAGCGAGCCTTGCCAATCTTGCGAGACGAAGAAGGCATTGACTTGCTAAACAACCCTGCTTATGATGAGGCTAAGATTGTCACGCTGCCCTACGAAATAGAGATATAGACGACCCATCGTAAGTGTTTTTGGCGGAGCAATATTCGATCCGGAAGACATTGGGAAGAGGAGACTGCTATTGATACTAATTGGAAGCTGTTTGCAGCGGCGCCACATCCAATTAGTGTTGCTCGTGTCTAGTTCCATAAAGGGTTTCTTGTTGTAACATGCTATTACTAAAGTGCTTCTTGTGAATACTGCGATGGATATCATCGAATACAATATCTCTTTCTACGGTGTCAACCAACCACGCCTTCCGGCGTTCGCCATCATCACCGGGCCCTTGAACAGGCAGGCACTATTGTGCCTTTGGTCCGCCCGTGGTGGACAACTAGATAGTGTAAAGAAAAGATATAAACTGTCACGATGCATATGGTCTCTAGCGTCAACGCGTCTATCGTCGTTAACTAGGCCGCTGCAATGTACGGACTCTGAGTCCGTCCAGATAGTGAGCTCTTGGATTGCGCCCGTAGAGGTATTGCAAAATCATTCGGAGTCATAGCAAAGGTGCAATTGCAACCGCATCCCGACGGACACACATTGTTCGATTCGAACCACGACTTCATGTGACCTACGTGACCACCATGGCCACAGCTTTCGCACACTGTGAACAAACCGCGGACTGCGTTGTCGCATAGTCCACACCGAAAAGCATAGTCCTGACACCAGCGACAGATATTCGTGCCAAATTCTGCCTCGTTTCCGCATCTGGGACAAGTAAAAACCAGAGCGATACCCGGTGATCGCCCGTCATCCAACTCGCCTCCTTGGGCTGACTGTCCAGCTTCCGTCAGCGGTAGAACTCGAACCAGATGCTTGTTGAGCTCGGCGCGAATGGTCAGTGCTCCCCACCCGTATAACAAGTCAGCATACCGGCGAATGTATGTGTCGTACTTTTCGTCGTGTCCCTTTGGAAGAATGGACCAGCGAGAGCCACCAGCTATCGCCCGCGCCTTGTCTCTATTTCCACGAAGTACGCAAACCATGGTTGAAAGCATTTGAACATCTCCGAGCGTTTCGTAGTATCGAAGGAAGGTATCAACGAGTCCTGCACCGAGCGCCCCGCTCCCTCTTCCTCCCCAGCCATCAAAAGCATCTCCCATCTCGGTCAATCGACTGTCGACAATTTGTGCGAGAAGTTCCCATACCTCGGCCTTTTCGATCTCGCCAAATACCTTGCAGACCATCAAGTTATGCAGGCAGACCTCCTTGGTAAAAGACAGCTCTTGCTCTTCGACTGACTTCGAAGGTAGCTTCTTTGCGCCAAGTATGTACACACCAAGCTGTTTACGATCCAATATCTCTCTCTTGGCAGGTTTCTTTCTGATCTTCGGAAGCGACGGCTCCAAGGCAGTTGTTCGCTTTGAAGTCGCCAGCAAGCTGTTGGGAACTGGGAGATCGAAGGAATACAATACGGAGGGGTGAGCGCTTTCGCGTTGGGGTCGTTCAACCCAACCAGGTACGATTCGGACGTATGACGACACTTACGCATAGGGCTATCCGGAGGCGAAAATAGACCTCTCTGTTCAGCACCTCCTTGCTGATGGGTGAATAGTTTCCGGAGAAAGACCATGGACTCTTGCATGTTGGGACGCACGCTGTATTCACCCCCATGGACTCCTGGTTCGTCGCCATCGACACTCTTAACCGTGCCGGGCAAAACAATGGCTTTCAGCGCTGGGCTTGAAGTGGATCTATGTATCGGCTTTACTTCTCTATCTGGCGAAGGTAGAAGGGCGCGATAGCTTGTGAGTCCCGTTCCTCGTCGCGGTGGCGTTAGTGGTGAGCCGAGATATTCTTCAGCCTTTCCAACCACCGAACCACGAGAACGTTCGGAGAGGTCCATCATCGCAGAACCGACTTGATCTTCCGGGAAATCGTCGTCTGATATAGTCGAGGCCCATTCACCAAGCTGCCAGGCCTTGGCCAACTCAAGGCTCTGATTGTTCAGAGCAATACGATCGAATTCGTGCGAAACTTGGACAACTGGTGCCAGCGTATCAGAAGATGGGCCGACAACATGGTTGGATGTCTTTCGATCACTGAGCTTTCGCTCGGACTCGCCGGCACTCTCACCAGTTTCGGTAGCCCCACGGACATCGCCAAAGTAACTTTCATACAAGGCTTTTTTGTTCTTCGAGTCGACGCCCTCTCCCAAGTCTTCGGACACGTCTTCTGGCTGCTCCGACGAACTCTCACTATCGTCGTCGAAAAAGTTATCGCCTAGAATACGACCGTTATTAGAAGATCCCCCTTCAGAATCGTTTTCTTGCTCACCCCACTGGGCCTCTTTCGCAGCACTTGTCATATCGATTAAATCTTGTAAGGACCTGGGACAAGTCTTCGACGTCGCTTGCCCCCCACCAGCCCCATCTTGAGAAATAAGCTCGATAGCCTTCTCAGCGCCTCCTGTAGCGGCCACAGATGGTTCTCCAATAGATCCAGGAACTGCGGATAGCCGATTGGAGCCCGTTTGCTGGAACCACTGCCACATTTTTCCAACTTCACCATTGTGAAAGGTGACCAGGCCGCCGATCCCAGTTCCAAATGCAGCGCCGCAAAGCCGCGGACACGGTATTCGGTCAGCATCAATATTCTCCATTAGTGCCACGGCAGCTCGGGCGTCAGCCCCTGTCTGATCATTGTCTTCGGAGTCACTGGTGCCAGTCTGGGGAATGTTGCTCGAAGTCATATCACTAACACCAGCGAGCTGAACCCCAGTGATACCACCGGCAGCAATCGAATAGGCAACCGGAACTTCCATATCGAAAGGCATGCCTCCTTCGAAAGCAGCTTGTGCACCAGAAGTGTCCTGATGTTCTCTCCCCGCACGAACATCGATGCCCAAGGTTAGCATTTCTCCATGCGAGCCCCAAAGCCGCGCGGGATCTTTGATTGCGGCAGCGTTATCGGTAGGGAATACTCGTGTATGGGTGCTTCCCTCCCCGGCAGAAGGGGTCACCTTTTCGTCATCCTTGGTCAAATCGTGTGGCAATGCCTCAGGGATCACCTGCATCGGAAGGAGTAGAAGAAGTGTTAGATACATATTATATAAAGGGGTCCACAGGACCACACGTAACCAACATAACTCTGTTGATGCACTCACGTGTGTGGTAATGTAGCCATTTTCGGAGAGATTGCAAAGGAGTAACCCGAACTCGGAAGAGATCTCACTTTTCCCGACACCTTTCGACTTGTCACCCTTCAATTGCTGAAAAAAGGTAGGATACGAAGAGAACGCCAGTTCTGAAGCACGAAGCAAGCCTTGACGGGCATCTGGACCCAACATGGACGAGAGATGCTTGTCAGTTTCTCTTCCACCGTCGAACGAAATAATCTTAACCAGCGCGGATTCCTCCGAATCATTTGCCGGTTCGGCGAGCTTCCACAGATCCGCACGCCAACTTGCGGGCCCACCTGGTTCCTTTTGATCAAGGCCGACTGTTACGATACTATTCTTAATAGGAGAGGGGCACACACGGGCACACGCCAGGTTGGGCGTCGTGCATTTACCAGCCAGTTTATAGCCAAATGGTTTCAAGCCCGAGGACGATCGTTCCGGCAAACCGTCCATCAACCAATAGTCATCGCCCACAACACTATCCGCACTCTCAGTGCAGCTTCTCCATACTTTCACGACGGCATTCGATGTCGATGATTCCAGTCCCCAAGTCACCCAGTGAGTGTCGTCGCTCTCGGATTGCATGTATGCTAAACCTACACCGGCATGCTGAAAGGATGAAAACGATGACAAGGCTCCAGTCGAAGAGCGCGTTCGATCCGTCATTCGCGTATCAAAGACGCGGAGAGTTCCTGCAGCATCGAGAAGGGCACACTCGTCACGATCGGAACAAGCAACTTGCACGTACGGTGCAACCGGTAGATTTCCAGCTCCTTGTTTGCGCGTGACACCAAATCGTAAGCTAGGCTTGAACATGGTGTAACCAGACGGCTCTCGTAGGTCCCATAGACAAGCTGACGACGAGGTAGTAGCGGCCAGCCAGGGAGTACCGTCCGCCGACGGTTTCCAAGCCAAGCTGATAATTTGCGATTCATCGTCCAGACCCGAACTGACACGCCCCACCAACGGCGACAAAGTATGACCACTCACGTCCCAAACAAGAACTCCAGATCCTCTGGCAGCAGCTAGATGCATGTATCGAGAGTTGTCTGGTTGAAAGGCCAACGACGAAACAGCTCCACTTTTCAAGACGGAATTGGAAGCGTGGCTCAAGATTAAAATTGGGACCTGCGGTTTGGTAAGCCTAAAGAGAGCCACGCCGTGAGAACCTGCGACAGCACCCAAAGAGGTCATACCCCCACTATTACCACCACCACTGCCTTTATTCGTATCAGCTTGTGGTGAACGTCGGATGGTCGATGATTCTCCTGTAGGTTTCTGGGAGGCGGACGACTCAAAGCCCGTGTAGGAGAGAGGAACTGGTGGTGATAAGGCAAGTGCACGCGGTTGAAAAGTCTCGTATCGCGCAATGGAACGTAGTCGTGACATAGGATGGAGCTGTTCATCGTTTCCATCCAGTGACAATGGATCCATGGGCGGTACTAGGAGAGCTCCCATGCCTTTCATCTCGGGCGATGGAGGCAGGGTTTGGGTTAGGGGCGTCATGGACGCGAGGCCTGTCGTCGTACTCATATCTTTGGCGGCAGCGTAGTACAGTAAAGCCTTTCAACCTTGGGACAAGTAGAGTCTCTTATTCTCTCAATCTATGCCTGGCAGGTCGAATCTTCATGGTCACAATAACTGTAAAAAAATTCCCATAAAAATCAGTCACACGCACCAAATGCGCGAAAGCAAACGCGCGTCGGATCTTTCTTCGTCGTCGCCGAGATAATGTACCTATCGTACTCGTATCATATCTGAGTGGAATACAATGTAAAGGTTCCAATGGCTGGAGTGTTGAACGCTATCGACATTTCTTATGGTTTAGGGCAAGGACGATGGTGTTTGTAGTGTTGCTGTAGGTCGAATCAACCACAAAAATGCAATGGAGGCAATCCGACCAAGCGCACAAATGACAATGAACAAATCTAAGTTCTTCCATTCGTTCTCTCGGGAAATACCAAGAGCGGCAATTATGGGGACCGCAATCCAATCCCCTACCTGGGCGCCAACATAGATGCATGAGAGATAGGATGCGTACTGCATGCCCTCATCGTAGACTGGTCTCTGTTCTGTCTCATGTTCAAACGCCACACCCTCGTTGGCTTTCAAAGTCAACTCGATCCCGGCTCCTTCAACGCTGTCGTTCCGTTCGTTCAAATGTTCTATTTGCTTATCAGCATTATCGCTGCTCACAACATTCGCCGTGGCCAGGACCACCATGGGCATATATCCAACTGACCCCATGAAATAGGTACAGATCATGACCGCCAGTAACAACCAGCGAACTTGGGGAGTGACCGCAACTCCCACGGTCGTGGCGTGCACGACGACCACATCCAATAAGGACACTGCGCCAGCAACAGCGCTCAGTACCGCAATCAGCCCAATCATCTTCCATCCACTGTGATAGGTCTTGGCAAAGCAGCGTTCATACGTCCATGTAGCCAAGGTGGATACGGCCGATTCGACAATGGAGAGTATTTGCAAGAATAGTGGTTCAGCAGAAAAAATTGTGTAGATGTAGGAATACACGAGCATACCGGCGCTTGGGATCGAGTGGCGCAACACGAAGAAAAGGGCCAACCGTTTGGGCGGAATAGTCTTGGTGCTTTCGCCGACGTACGGTCGCTCTCCACTGTCGTCTTGCTTAGGGGAGCACGATGAGATGACGAGAGTCGTGACAAGGCCTAGCCCAATCAGAGTAATGCTAGCGGTCCATGCAACCGTGGTGGTGACGGACAAAATCGGATGTCGAAGCGCAGAGAGCATTAGAAGTGCCTGAAAAAACACGAGCGATGCGATATCGCAAATCTCTGCCAAGTTCATGCGCGAAGAGGCTGCTGGTTGTAAGGATAGTGTCTCTAGCACGTCTTTCGCGTCCAACAGGCGGGACGATTCTTCAGTTTCGACTACCTGGTAGGTGCCTTGCCTATTGCTATTGTCATCCCGCTTCGTTCGTCCTTGCTCGTCTTGAGAGAACTCGTTGCAGTTAATCCTGACAGCATGGATGCTGGTAGCACTGTGGTGGTCATAAAGCATGGCAAACACGCCGCCCCCTACATTGAGGACGGCGGTTCCAATGAGAAGGATAGAAACGACGGCTGGCGATAGTTGTGCCTCGACCAGTTGAAAATGTCTAGCCAAGAACAGCGAAAAAGTGACCATACTGGCCAGCAAGGAGCCGCTATTGCGCATCGTAGCTGCTTGTGAAGAAAAGATAGAGGCGCAATCTTGATACTTGTAGCTTGCTGAAGAACCTGTACTTTCCTTCGCCGACTCGATGAGCATCAGACCTAGCAAGAAATCAGGCCACGCCGAAGTGAGGCCCCGAAGGAATCCCCAGACAAAGCATGGAATTATGCCGTTGTTGTGCACAAAGAGGTCCGTCCCGATATATGCAAGACCGTTGAGGACTAGCAGAACCGCCAGTAGCAGTCGTGATTGCCCTAGTCCTCTGACTAGCTTATTGCCTACAAAGGCATATAGAGGCTTAAGGCTGTAGGGTAGAACGGCAATGGCCCCGTAAGCGGGCAAGTACTGGGGTGGAATACCAGCTCGGTCATTGACAATGGACAGCAGAGCCAAACTTGGAAGTGCTGAAGACGCGCCACCAACGACAAACAAAAGACGAAGCGACCACGGGAGGGAGAGGGGCGGGGGTCGTTCTTGTTGTTCTTGTGGCTGCGCCCGAGGCTGAGCCTGAGTGCTGATGTTCATAGAAGAAGAGTCGCTCATGGTTTGTTTCGGCGACGGAGCGAAGTGGGGCTACCGGTATTGTAGTGGTACTGTATATCGGCGGTCGAAACAGGTGGCATCTGATTGTGCCTGGCAAATACCCTCCTACTCCTACCGGTATATCCATCCCATCACAATAAAATCTAAATCCCATCGTTGTGCGAATGTCAGAGTCTCGAATCACGTGCTTCGTTTTTCAATTTTCAAGGGCCGGAATGACGGACATTTTGGACATTAAAGGAATCAATCATCTAATCATCGGTACACACGTACGTACACTCTATCTTCAAAACATCATCCATAATAGACTTGACGGAATTCCAGACCTTTACCTTTGTTGATCTGCGGACGTTCGACGAGGTTGTGTGGCCTGCCACCTACCCGTCCGAGACAGAGACGTCTGATCCAGTTCCCCGGGAAACGCCAATCACGCGTTCCCCCTTCCCTTCGCATCTTCGGCATTCGATCGATCGCCAGACACATATCCCACAAGCGAGCAGGTTTCTGAGCGGTCATCGGAATGACCCTGTAAGATCGACAATTGCCCTGTCAGCCTCCGGCGTTTTCCCGGAACCGGACCGCTCTGTCGAGTGAGGTTGCCTCTTCGACGCTCACTTTTCCTCGCTTCAGTCGCAAGGACCACCATCGAGCAACCTCGATATCCATTTAATAGCCTTTAAAACAACCAAGTAACCAACATTATCATGATGATCTCTAACTCTACCTTCGCTCACTGGCTCTCGGTGATGGACACGCCTGACGGCGCGGAAGAAGGAACGGAAATCAGGAACGCCTGGCATGTGATCTCGAAAGATTTTTCGACGGGATCCCCCAACAATTTTCTCGCTGCCCTCGAGAAGACTCCCATGGCCACCATCCTCAATCCTGTCATGAGGGAAGGCTTGATTGTGTTCTACCTCGCTCACCATATCTGTCGCCTCACTCCTTCCTCCGTCCCGGTGACGGACTTGTGTGAGTTTTTCGCCATCGTTGGTGTGAACGCGACG
>Ga0307981_1001111_pt1 | contig 25119 bp, 24 predicted proteins | sample OrgLakmetagen987_FD_201849 | JGI IMG/M metagenome (GOLD analysis project Ga0307981, IMG submission 201849) | Saline water microbial communities from Organic Lake, Antarctica - #987 | ecosystem: Environmental > Aquatic > Non-marine Saline and Alkaline > Saline | place: Antarctica: Organic Lake... | reverse complement strand
GGATCGCCGACTACGTGCTGATGGGCTACGGCACGGGCGCGATCATGGCGGTGCCGTGCGGCGACGAACGAGACTTCGAGTTCGCCCGCAAGTTCGGCCTGCCGATTCCTGCGATCCAGCAGCCGAGCGACGCATTCTTCGCCAGCCACGACATCGAGCAATCCCTCGACACTGCCACCTGGCCCACCGCGTTCGTCGGCGATGGGGCGTACGTCAACTCGTCGAGCGATTCACTCGACCTGAACGGGGTCGCCAACAAGGTCGACGGCATCTCGAAGATGAACGCCTGGCTCGAAGCCAACGGCTGCGGCGAAGCCACGATCAACTACAAACTGCGCGACTGGTTGTTCAGCCGGCAGCGCTACTGGGGCGAACCCTTCCCGATCGTCTACGACAGCGACGGTCGCCCACACACGGTGCCCGACTCGATGCTCCCCGTCGAGTTGCCCGAGACCGATCAGTTCTCGCCGCGCACCTTCGACGCCAACGACGCGATGTCGAACCCCGAGAGTCCACTCGACCGGCTGCAGGACTGGGTCGACGTCGAGCTCGACCTGGGCGACGGGCGCGGCGTGCAGACGTACCGCCGCGACACGAACGTGATGCCGCAGTGGGCGGGTTCGTGCTGGTACCAGATGCGCTACATCGACCCGACGCTGGACGAACGCTTCGTGCATCCCGACAACGAGGCCTACTGGATGGGCCCGCGCACCGACATCCGCCCCGACCACCCGGGCGGCATCGACCTGTACGTCGGCGGTGTCGAACACGCAGTGCTGCACCTGCTGTACTCCCGCTTCTGGCACAAGGTGTTGTTCGACCTCGGCCACGTCACGTCGAAGGAGCCGTACGCCCGCCTGTACAACCAGGGCTACATCCAAGCTGCAGCGTTCAAGGACTCCCGAGAGATCTACGTCGAGGCAACCGACGTGGAAGGCGACGACGCAGCGGGCTTCACGTACGAGGGCGAACCGGTCACCCGCGAGTGGGGAAAGATGGGCAAGTCGCTCAAGAACGCGGTCTCACCCGACGAGATGTACGACCAGTACGGCGCCGACACGCTGCGCCTCTACGAGATGGCAATGGGTCCCCTCGATGCCTCACGTCCGTGGTCGACCCGAGACGTGGTGGGTCAGTACCGCTTCCTGCAGCGTCTGTGGCGCAACATGGTCGACGAGGACACCGGCGGTTGCATCGTCGTCGACGAGCCGGCCGACACCGACACCCGCAAGCTGTTGCATCGCACGATCGATGCGGTGCGCACCGAGATGGACGCGCTGCGTTTCAACACGGCCATCGCAAAGCTGATCGAGTTGAACAATGCGGTCACGAAGCTCGACGCAATGCCACGCGAGGTTGCCGAACCGATGGTCGTGATGCTCGCGCCACTCGTCCCGCACATCGCCGAGGAACTGTGGAGCAAGTTGGGCAAGACCGCCGGAGACGGTGACACCATCACCTACGTCGACTTCCCCGTCGCCGACCCGGCCCTGTTGGTCGACGACACCGTCGAGGTCCCGATCCAGATCAACGGCAAGGTCCGTTCGAAGATCGAGGTCGCCAGCGATGCGAGCAAAGACGACATCGAGGCAATCGCACTCGCCGATGCGAAGGTCGTCGAGGCGCTCGCCGGCGGCGCCCCGAAGAAGGTCATCGTGGTTCCTGGGCGCATGGTCAACGTCGTGGTCTGACGACGCCGTTCTTTCCACGAGCACGAAACGACCGGATCACCGATCACCGGTACGTTCCAGCGATGGCTTGGACAGTGCGGATCTCGGATGCCGATGACACTCCGTCGATCGTGCGATTGCTCGAACGAGAAGAACGGGGAGACACTTCCCACATCGCACTCAGCCAGCTCGTCGGTGATCTGCGTTCGCCGTCGACGAACGTCGTGGCCTGTGTCGGTGACTCGGTCGTCGCCGTGCTCATCGGTCGATGCGAAGGCGAGACCGGACGCATCGTCGCCATCGCGATCGCACCGGAGTGGCGGAACCGGGGCATCGGGTCGGCGCTGCTCGAGAAGACCGAGGCCGTCTTCCTGAAAGAAGGGTGCCGCGGCATCGTGGCGCTCCTCAGCGAGGGCCAGGTCGGTTCGACCGCCCTGATCAACCGAGGATTCGACGTGACGCCGAATCTCGCGCTGTACGAGAAGGACGAACCGATGCGCCCGACGGCGTTCTCGATTCTCGAACAGTGGAGCGGTGAACTGATCGCACCGTCTCGATGGGAGTCGTTCTCCGGGCTCACGATGCAACGAGACGTCGTGGAACAGCGTCTGTTGGCGCCGTTGATCGAGTCGGAGTTGGCCAGCCAGTTCGGCGTCGTCGCACCGTCGGCGATGCTCCTGTTCGGCCCACCCGGGACGGGTAAGACATCGTTCGCCAAGGCGATCGCCGGTCGGCTCGGTTGGCCCTTCGTGGAGCTCCTCCCCTCGAAGTTGGGGGCGAACGGCGCATCGATGATGGCCGACGAACTCCATCGCGCCTTCGACGATCTCCTCGCCCTCGAACACGTGGTGGTGTTCATCGACGAGGTCGATGACATCGCCAGCTCACGGGCGGCACGACCGGAAACCCAAGCCGTGGTGAACGAACTGCTCAAGGCGATGGTCCGTGTACGCGAGACGCCGGGACGTCTGCTGGTGTGCGCCACCAACTCCATTGCAGCGCTCGACCCCGCAGTCGTGCGTCCCGGGCGATTCGATCTCGTCATCCCGATCGGCCCTCCCGACGCCGAGTCACGCCTGGCGTTGCTGCACGACATGCTCGGCTCGATTCCCGCATCAGCAATCGAGCCCGAAGCACTCGTGGAGCACACCGATGGATTGACGCCTGCCGACATCGCCAGCGCGATCCAGCAGGCCGCCGCCGGGGTGTTCCGTTCCGTACGCGACGGTCAGGAGTCGGCGACGATCACGAACGACGACCTCATCGCTGCGCTCCAAGCGACCGTCCCCACGATCTCCGAGGCCGATCGCAGCGAGTTCGCGAGCGAGTCGCAGCGTTTCAGCCGCCTGTGAAACCTGTAACGCGTGCTCGACCGAGAACGCCGACACCCTGGTTCATCACTTCGCCTTGGTTCATCACCCCGACGCCGTCCATGACGACCAGCCCACCGGAGCTCCCATGACCAACACCGCCACCGACCTCGTCGATCGTCGACACTTCTACATCAACGGCGCGTGGACGCCGCCCACAGCGCCACGCGACGCACTCGTCATCGACCCGTCGAGCGAACGACCCTGCGCCGTCATCTCGCTGGGATCCCGAGCCGACACCGATGCTGCGGTGGCCGCGGCGCGTGCGGCGTTCGATTCATGGAGCCGCACCCCGGCCGCCGACCGGCTGACGCTGCTCGAGGGTCTTCTCGAGGTGTACCAGCAACGGGCCCCCGAGTTGGCCGAAGCCATCTCCATGGAGATGGGTGCGCCGATCGATCTGGCCGTCCGATCCCAGGTGACCGCCGGCTCCTGGCACATCGCGAACACCATCTCGGCGCTCGAATCGTTCGACTTCGACCGACCGCTCGGGGAGCACGCCCCTGGCGATCGCATCCTCTACGAGCCGGTCGGGGTGTGCGCGATGATCACGCCGTGGAACTGGCCGATGAACCAGGTGACCCTCAAGGTCGCTCCTGCGCTCGCCGTGGGCTGCACGCTCGTGCTGAAACCTTCAGAAGTGGCTCCACTGTCGTCTGCGCTGTTCGCCGACATCGTCCACGAGGCAGGATTCCCTCCCGGTGTCTTCAACCTGGTCAACGGTGATGGCGAGGGCGTCGGCACACAACTGTCAGCCCACCCCGACGTCGACATGGTGTCGTTCACCGGGTCCAACCGTGCGGGGGTCGCCGTCACCCACAACGCTGCCGAGTCGGTGAAGCGCGTGGCGCTCGAGCTGGGTGGCAAGGGAGCCAACATCGTGTTCGCAGATGCCGACGACGGTGCCGTCGAGCGCGGTGTCCGGCACTGCTTCAACAACAGTGGCCAATCGTGCAATGCCCCGACACGCATGCTGGTGGAACGTTCCGTGTACGACGCCGCCGTCGCCACTGCCGAACGAGTCTCGAACGAGATGACCGTCGATGTCTCGTCGAAGACCGGCCCGCACATCGGACCAGTCGTGTCAGAAGCGCAGTTCGACAAGATCCAGGGCCTCATCGAGAGCGGTCGCAGCGAGGGCGCTCGCCTGGTGGCCGGTGGCCCCGGTCGACCCGACGGGCTCGAAACCGGCTACTTCGTGCGACCGACGGTGTTCGCCGACGTCACCCCGGACATGACCATCGCCCGAGCCGAGATCTTCGGTCCGGTGCTGTCGATGACACCATTCGACACCGAGGACGAGGCGATCGAGATCGCCAACGACACGTCGTTCGGCCTGACCAACTATGTCCAGACAACCGACCTCGAGCGTGCTCGTCGGGTTGCCAGGCGTCTGCGTTCGGGCATGGTCGAGATGAACGGGAGGCCGCGCTCGGCAGGATCCCCGTTCGGCGGGTACCGACAGTCCGGAAATGGGCGTGAGGGTGGGATCTGGGGCCTGGAGGAATTTCTCGAGGTGAAGGCGGTGAGCGGGTGGGCCTGACGCCGTTCATCGCTGAACACCGGCGCTGACCGAACCCGGTTCCACGATCGAGCGACCGACGACCATCGCAATGAAGTCGACGGTCGAGGTGCCAGCTCGGATTCATGTTCGCGGTGTCACCTGCCGATGCACGTGTATGAAGGCGATGGAGTCGGCAGGTTTCGATCGACGATCGTCGTCGAGTGACGCCGATTTCAGGTCCCGTCGACACCTGATCGATTCGGTGGCACGCCAACCTGACGTGTCGGTGATGTGTCTCGACGAAACCCTGGCCTGGTGTGAGCTGCCCCCCGGAGTGCTCGAATTCGATCTGGCGGCCCACGCCGATCACACCGAAGTCGGTTCGACGCCGCTCGCGCTCGTGACCGAGGTCGACCGTCCGCTGGCGATTTCTGCCCTGATGAGGGCCCGTTCACAGGGCATCGCCGACGTTGCCGTACGTTTCGAGGGCAACGATGACCACACCGTGGTCCACATCGTCAACATGCTCACCGAGTGGGGCGTGGTCGTCATGCTCGTCGGTGGAGTGAGCCAGACCCTGCCCGACGACGGCACAACTGCGCCCCATCGGCCCCTCCCCCGCCGTCTGGTCCATCACCGCGACGGAACCGGCCACATACTCTGGGTCGATGACGCAACCGAACAGTTGTTGGGGTGGACCCACGCCGAGATGCTCGGACGGTCGGCGATCGTCTTCGTCGACCCCGCAGACCAGGAACGGGCCCTCGCTGGTTGGGTCGACATGCTGGGCGGCGGGCGAATCGAACGGAGCCGTCTGCGGTACCTGACCCCTGGAGGCGAGCGACGTTGGCTCGAGGTGACGGCGAAGAATCTGCTGCACGACCCTGACGCGGGATACGTCGAGGTCGAGTTGATCGACGTACACGCCGAGATGATCGCCCTGTCGGCTGCCAAGTTCGGCGAGGCGCAGTTCGGCGCACTGACCGAGTCGCTCCCTGTCGGCGTCATCCAGGTCGACGCAGACGGCGTGGTCGCACACGTGAACCGCTGGATGCGCGACCTGACCGGCATGACGATTCACGACTCGACCCGCCACGCCGGAATCGTGGCCGAGGACCGCACGATCGTCGATCGGGCGTTCGACGCTGCGATCGCGAAGGGGGAATCGACCGATGTCGATGCCCGCCTGATCAGTGCGTCGACCGGCGAGCAACGACACTGTCGACTCCGCGTCCGGCCATTGGGCTCCGACGACGACGGCCATTCACTGGGCGCCATCGCATCGATCGAGGACGTCACCGAGACCGAAGCGCTCCATCGTCGGCTCCACGCCCAGGTCCGTACCGATGGCTTGACCGGCGTCGGCAATCGCTTCGCACTGAACGAATGGCTCGGCGAGCATCTCGCCGCACCCGATGGGGGTGATGGAGTGACGCTCTTCTACTTCGATCTCGATGGCTTCAAACATGTCAACGATCGTCACGGCCACGCGGCAGGTGATCATCTGCTTCGCGCGATCGCCACCGACGTCGCCCACTCGATCGGGCCTCGCGATCTCCTCGCCCGCATCGGCGGCGATGAATTCGTGGTGGCCACACCCCGACTGATCGATGACCGACAGTGCGAACGACGCGCGGCGGACCTGCTCGACATCGTCGATCGTGGGATCGATGTCGGGGGTGCAGTCGTGACCGTCAGCTGCAGCATCGGCATCGCACGAAGCTCGTCGGCCGACGCAGGAGCACTGGTCCTCGCCGATGCGGATCATGCGATGTACCACGCCAAGCGCAACGGCGGGCACCGCTGGACCATCTCCACCGACGCCTTCAAGGCAGACCCGACCGGCGACACCTGAGCGGCGCCGAGATGGGCACCGTCAGTCCGTCACGACCCAACGCCAGTCGGCGTCGTCGTCGTCCGGCCGCTGCGTGTCGTCGACGGTGTGACGGGTGAAGCCGAACACGCACAGTCCCGCTGCGATGGTCATCATCGCGATGCCGACCACCCCGGTGCGCAGCGTGAGTTCGGAGTCGAGGGGCAGCACCAGTTCGATGCGTACGGCGACGACTCCGACGATCTGCGCTGCGGCACCGGCTGCCGCCAACGCCATCGCAGATCTCGTACGAACCAGCGCGCTCACTGCGATCGCCAGAGGAACGATGAGCATCAACAGCGTCTGGCCGACGAACGATGACGAAACCGATCCGGCATCGATCACCGCCGTCACGCCGATCACCAGCCCGATCATCGCCCCAACGGCTCCAACGGTCCACGAGATCCCGACCGTCGGCCGGGATTCGTCGGCGGCCACATCGGCCGGGTGATACACGAACCATCTCACCAACATCGACACACCGACCAAGGCTGCACCCAGTGACACGGCGACGCCCGCATCAGCGAACGCCGACGACTCGTTCAGGAACAGCGACAGAGCGATCGACCCGGCGAATGCAATGGCTGGGGCCAGCATCCCGGTGGCGACCGCCGCCGCAAACGGGTTGCGCCGGATGGCGGCAAACGCGCCGACCAGCAGAGAGGCCACAGGGAGGCCCACCACCCAGATCCGCAGCGGAGCGTCTCCAGTCCGCAGGTACTGGTTGGGAAGGTCGATCAGTGCAAACCTCGACGACACGAGCAACGCCACTGCGGTGACGCTCACCCAACTGACGTCGAGCAGGACCGCAGAACGGATGCGACGTGTGCCGACCGGTGCCGCAGCCCCTGCGATCAGTGCATCGTCGGACATGACCGACATTGAACCACGACCCCCGGCGCCACCGACATCGCCCCCGATCCCGCCTCGATCGGCTCACTCCTTGGTCGTACGCACCGCCTCTGCCCGCGAACGGCGGGGGTGATGCTTGGCCGACTCGCGCAGCGGCATCGACGGTGGTGTCGACGTCTCCACCGGCCCGTCGGCGCTCAGCTCCGACGGGCGACCGGTCGGACGCGAGATCTTCGCCGGCCTCGACGGAGCGCTGGGCGCCGACGACCCGACGACACTCGGTCGCCGAGGGGTGATGCGGACGTGCTCGGCACGATCGACACCCTTCGCATTCGACGTTCCGTCGACGTTGGCGACGGAGACGGCGGCAGGCGTGTCGTCCTTGCTCGCATAACGATCGACGTACTTCTGTTCCGAGAGTTGAGCGACCTCGAACATCACGGCATCGGTGAAGCGGCGCAACGTGCGTGGATCCTGCGGGTCGCCGTACTCGTGAATCCACATCGGCGCCCCGAACCGGACCGTGACCGGCTTGCGGACTCGCATGGTGAACGTGTCGGGGGGCTGCACCTCGAGGGTGCCGACATGGCCGACCGGGATGATCGGCGCATCACATCGCAGCGCCAGACGAGCCGCGCCGGTCCGACCCTTGTGGAGGTGGCCGCTGCGCGAGCGCGTCCCCTCGGGATAGACCATGAACAGGTGCCCGCTGTCGAGGACCGATGCCGCGGTGTCGAGCGCCGCTTGCGCAGCATCTCCGCCGGACCGGTCGACCGGAATCATGCCCATCGCCGGGAACAGGTGCTTGGTCTTCCAGCTGTCCATGTACTCGCCCTTGCCGATCGCCCACACCCGCCGCGGCAGCGCGGCAGGAACGAACACCGAGTCACAGAACGACAAGTGGTTCGGGGCGATGATCGCAGGACCGTGTTCGGGAACGTTGTCTCGGCCTTCGATCTCGAAGTGCCACAGGCGGCTCGCGAGATTGCGGATCCCACCGAACAGATACTTGCTGACATGGTCGGCGCCGGGCAGTTCGGGGGCCGATTCGAAGTGGAACGGAGCGGTGCGGCCCATCAGCGCAACGCCCGTCGGATCGCCTTGCCGTTGGGAGCGATCGGGAGATCCTCGTGGAAGTGGTATCGAGTCGGTCGTTTGTATCGACTCAGCTGGGTGGCGACGTGGGCCTCGAGTTGCTCGCGGGTCGCCGTGCCACTGACGTGGGCGACCACCGCCTCGCCGGTTTCCTCGTCGGCGGTGCCGGTGACGATCGCCCCACTGACCCCTGCGCATCCCATCAGGGCGGTCTCGACCTCGGCGGGGTACACGTTGAAGCCCGACACGATGACGATGTCCTTGATCCGATCGACCAGGAAGAGGTAACCGTCCTCGTCGAAGATCCCGACGTCACCGGTCCAGAGCCAGCCATCGCCGGACAGGATCGACTCGGTGGCCTCGGTGTCGCGCAGGTAACCCAGGAACACCCCCGGGCCGCGGACGACGATCTCTCCTTCGTCGCCGACGTCGACCGGTTCTCCCGACTCGTCCACGAGCGCGACCTCGACACCTGGAAGCACCTGCCCGACCGACGACGGCTTGATTGCCGCGCCCCGAGCGAGCGTGACGACCGGCGAGGTCTCGGTCAGGCCGTACCCCTGCCCGATCTCCACGCCGAAGCGCTCCCTGACTCGCTCGAACACACCGAGTGGCAGTGCAGCCGCACCCGAAGCCGCCCGCTGCACCGTCTGCAGACTGTCGTCGGGCGCGTCGCTGTTCGCCCATCGGTGCCACATCGGCGGCGCCCCGCTGAGGATGGTGACGCCGTACTGGCGCACCAGCTGCAGGCTCTCTTCGGCGTCGAACCGTTGTTGCAGCACGACGCACGCTCCGGCCTCGAGCGCCGCGAGCAGCACGGCGTTCAATCCGAAGATGTGGGTGAACGGGAGCACACCGAGCAGCACGTCGCCGGAATGGATCGATGGCTCGCACTGCTTCATCGCCTCGTGGACGAAGCTCAGGTTCTCGTGGCTCAACATCGCGACCTTGGCGGCACCGGAGACCCCGCTGGTGGCGAGGTGGAACGCAACGGCGTCGGCGGGTCGATCGACACTGACGACGACGGCATCGGCGCCTGCTGCTGCACTCGCTGCGGCGTCGAGTTCGACGAGGTCGACCATCTCGACCGAGATCTGATCATCGTCGAGGTACAGCCGTCCGGCGTTGCCGACGAGGAGCATCATGGGCTCGGCCACGTCGAGCTTGCGCGTCAGCTCGGGGGTCGGGCTGGTGGGGTTGAGTGGCATCACGACGCCGCCGAGCGACAGCACGGCGAGTAGCGACACGACCATGGCGCCGTCGTTTCCACTGGCGATCGCCACCGACGAGCCGACGCCGACTCCACGATCGGCCAGCGCGCTGCGCATCTCGGCGACCCGAGCACGGAGTTCGCCATATCCGACGGTGCGACCACCGTCGACGAAGGCCGGGCTGTCGGCGGCGTGGCCGTCGATGACTCGAGCGAGATTCATGTGTCCCCCATCCATGCGCGGGCGCCCCTCGCCACGTCGCCAGATCAGTATGGCACGGCATCGGTTCTGGCCTGCGACGCGCAGTCGGTACCATGCAGTCCCGGCCGCCCCGAGGAACGAGCGCAACATGTCAACCGCAGCCATCTTCGACCTGGATCGGACGCTCATCTCCGAGTCGTCCACTCCGGTCTTCATGCGTCACCTCGCCGAGGCCGGTATTCGCGGTGGCCCGGGGAATCCGTTCGTCGAGCCTGTCGTCGAATCGCTCGCAAAGGGTCTCAAGACGATCTTCAACGTCATCGGTGAGTCGCGGATCCTGATGCAGCCGGCGAAGCTCGCCGTTCGCGCGTCGGCCGGCTGGAACGCCCTCGACGTCGAGCAGGCAGCCACGAAGGCGGCCGCCGAGATCGCCCAGAACGTGCTGCCGTTCGCGAAGCTCCTCATCGAGGAGCACCGACTTCGTGGCGATCTCCTGGTGTTGGCTTCCACTTCGCCGCTGGCTTTCACGGCCCCGCTCGCCGACGCGCTCGGTTTCGACGGCGTCATCGGAACGGCGTGGAGCCGAGACGTCGATGACGACGACCTCTACGCCGGACAGATCGACGGTCCGTTCGTGTGGGGACCCGCCAAGGCCGAGGCGGTCGAGGCATGGGCCAGCGACCACGGTGTCCGTCTGGATCAGAGCACCGCATACAGCGACAGCTACTACGACGCGCCGTTGCTCGACCTCGTCGGCAGTCCGGTCGCCGTGAACCCTGACGTCCGCCTGCAGGCGCTGGCCGCGGTGAAGGGCTGGCCCGTTCGCTACCTCGACAAGTCCGCCGGTGTCATCAAGGTCGCCGGTCGTGAAATACAGGAGTGGGCTCGTCCGCTCATGCGCCCCGAGGTGATCGCGCCGTACGCCGACATCGTGTTCCAGCACATCGAGCGGATTCCGACCGACGGCCCTGCGCTGGTGGTGTTCAATCACCGGTCGTACTTCGATCCCACGGTGATGGGCCTCCTGTTGGCCAAGGCCGGTCGCTCGGTGCGTGGCCTGGGCAAGAAAGAAGTGTTCGACGTTCCGTTCGTCGGTCGCCTGTTGGAGGGAATGGGTGGAGTGCGCGTCGAGCGGGCTTCGGGTTCCGACGAGCCACTCCGAGCTGCTGCGCTCGCACTGAGCGGTGGCGAGGTGGTGATGATGGCGCCCGAAGGCACCATTCCGCGAGGCCCGGCGTTCTTCGATCCCGAGCTGCATGGCCGCTGGGGTGCTGCCAAGCTCGCAGCGCAGACTCGCGTCCCGGTGATCCCAGTCGGGTTGTGGGGAACCGAGAACGTGTGGCCACGCAGCGCACGACTGCCGAACATGAATCCGCTGTCACGCCCGGTGGTCACCGCCGTGGTCGGTGAGCCGGTCGATCTCAAGTACCGGTCCCCCGACGCCGACACGAAGCGCATCATGCAGGCGCTCGTCGACCTGCTGCCCGCCGAGGCGCGCGAGCAGCGCACGCCCTCCGTCGAGGAATTGATGCGGACGTTCCCACCCGGCTACACGGGTGACCCGAACGCCGAGGTCACCCGCCGACCCGGCACCGACACCTGAACCCTTTTCTTTCACGACGACTCCCACCAGAGGAACGATCCATGGCACGACGAGCACGAGACAACGACGGCTCTGTTCGCATGAGCGAACACGAAGCACTCATGTGGAACATCGAGAAGGATCCGTGGCTGAATCCCAGTGGCGCGTCGATGGTGATCCTGGACAAGCCGATCGACATGGACAAGTTCCGCCGATCGATGCGCGCCGGGATCGCACAGACCCCTCGGCTGTACCAGCGCGTCGTGCCCGGATTCGCGAAGCTCTCCACGCCGGCTTGGGTACCCGACGCCGAGTTCGACCTCGACGCGCACCTCCGGGAGATGGTGCTGCCGGGGCCAGGCACCGAGCGCCAGCTCTTCGATCTGGCGGCACGGCTCTACTCCGAACCCTTGGACCGCACGCGTCCGCTCTGGAAGTTCGTCGTCATCGGCGGCCTCGACGGCGGTCGGGGCGCGCTCTACACGATCATCCATCACTCCGTCAGTGACGGGCTCGGGCAGCTGCGAATGGCCGAGCTGTACCAGCAGATGTCCGCCGACGAACCCGCTGCGCCCGACGTCGACCTCGAGGGGATCATCGCTCGCGCCGTCGCAGCCACCGACTTCAACGGCATCGGCGGCGACCTCGCCACCGACACACGAGCCACGATCCAGGCGTCGGCGTCACAGGTCATGCGCCGTCAACTCGGAATCGGACGCCGCATGCTCGGCGAAGTCGGCATGTGGGGAGCTGATCCGAGTCGGATCGGCGACACGGTCGGCACGGCGATCGACACCGTCAAGGGAGCGGTGGAACAGTTGCGCGCACCGGATCCTGACGAGGACACCCCGTCGGGATCGCCCCTGTGGACCTCGCGGTCCCGCCACCGCCACTTCGAGTGGGTCCGGCTCTCCGTCGACGACGTGAAGACGATCGGAAAGTCAGCGGGCGGCACCATCAACGATGCGTTCCTCGCCGGACTCGCCGAAGCGACCTACCGATACCACAAGGCGCACGGCTACAAGATCGACACGGTGAACTCGAGTTTCGTGCTGAGCACCCGCACCGATGTCAAGGCGGGAGGCAACGCGTTCACCCCTGTCCCGGTGAAGCTGCCCGCCCACAAGATGCAGCCGAAGGATCGCATTCCCGCAGTGATGGATGCCGTCGAGGTGGCCAAGCAGCAGGCGCAACGCACCGGGGGCATGACCGGTCTGTCGGGTATCGCCAACCTGTTGCCCACCTCGGTACTCACCGCTACCGCACGTGCCGCCGCCAGCCGGATCGACTTCGCCACCTCCAATCTTCGTGGCGCTCCCTTCCCCGTCTACGTGTCCGGTTCCGAGGTGCATGCGATCATCGCGATGGGACCCGTGGCGGGCACCGGCGCCAACATCACGGCGCTGTCGTTGAACGGGAGCTTCGACATCGGGATCTTCGTCGATCCGGCTGCCATCACCGCACCCGACGAGTTCCGCCGCCATGTGGAGGAGTCGTTCGCCGACCTGCTCGCTGCCGTGAGCTGATCTCGTTCAACCGTCGGTTGATTTCTCACCTTTCGGGGTACGCCCTCGGACATGACGAACACCAATTTGCGCCCTGACGCCGGAGGAAATCCGGCCCGCTCGAACAGCACCGACCTGAAAAACGATCCGACGGTCATGCAAGATCGCAACGAATTTCCTGACGCGCCGACGCCGGACCCGGACACGACACCGTCGGATCAGCCCGACCTGGATGACTTCGCCGCTCGGCTCGGTACCGACACGATCGAAACCGGCGAGGGCCTCGGCGCCATCCCCGATCGCTCGAATCCGGATTCGTCCACCGACGCTCGAAGGATTTTCGCCGTGGTCGGCCTGGTTGCGGGTCTGATCGGTCTCGTCGTGTGGCGTCGTCGACGCCGGAACACGCTGACCCGAGTCATCGAGACGATCAACGTCTTCGACTGATCCGAACAAGGAGAAGGAGCTGGCGGCAGCACCGAGCGATGCCAGTGATCACATGCCACCATGTCGGACGTGAAAAGCTCGAAGCTCCGACTCGGTATCGACCTCGACGGCGTGGTGGCCGACTTCAACGCTGGATGGATCCGGCTGCACAACGATGAGTTCGGGGGTCAGTTGACCCCCGAACTCGTCACCATGTGGAACGGGCTGCACCGGTTGGCTGGCTTCGACGACATGGATGGTTTTTGGTTGTGGGCCCGCAGCAACGAGGACCGTCCATCGATCTTTCGCCACCTCGACCTTCTTCCCGATGCACTCCCCACGCTGCAGGCGCTCGACTCGGCGGGGCACAACGTCGTCATCATTTCGGCGAAGCCCGAGTGGGCCGTGCACGAGACGATGCACTGGCTCGCCGACAACGAGATCCCGACCCGTGAGGTCCACCTGACCTACGACAAGCACCTGGTCGAATGCGACGTGTATCTCGACGATGCGCCCAGTGTGCTCCCCGACCTCGTGAAGCACCATCCCGATGCGGTGGTGTGTCGCTTCGTGCGACCTTGGAACGAACCGGTGCATGGTGCCGTCGACGTCCACGACTGGGCTGAATTTCACACGGTCGTCACAGACGTGATTTCCGCACGCGTGACGGCCGACGCAGACTGATCTAAGTTGTCGGCGTCCTGAAGTGGTGGCTCGAACGAGCTGCGACACCAGGGGGAGACACCACAATCATCAGCGCCGGGGCGACCGGGCGATTCAACATCCACAGCATGAAGAAAGACGTGAACATGAACCGATCACTGACGAAGCGTTCGTTCGTCGCACTCGCTGCGAGCGCCTCCCTGGCACTCGCTGCGTGCGGAAGCGACGATGCCGACACCGCGGACACCGCCACCACCGAGGCCCCCGCCGAAGAAGAGGCACCCGTCGAGACCGACGCACCAGCGGAAGAGGCACCCGTCGAGACCGAAGCACCAGCGGAAGAGGCACCCGCCGACACCGAAGCGCCCGCCGACGAGGTCGACCGGGAAGGCTGGCCCGACAGTGTCATCTTCACGCTCACCCCGAGCCAGGAGACCGGTGGCCTGATCGAGACCGCCCAGCCGCTCGCCGACTTGTTGGCCGCCGAACTCGGCGTCGAGGTCGAGGCGCTCGTGCCGTCCGACTACGCCGGCGTGATCGTCGCCCTGCAGTCCGGCCAGGCGCAGATCGCCGGAGGACTCGGACCGTCACAGATGGTCCAGGCCGCCGACACCGCCGGTGCCAACCTCATCCTGCAGTCGGTGCGCTTCGGCGACTCCCAGTACGTCACACAGTGGTTCACGAACAACCCCGACGAATTCTGTGATGACGAACCTGTCGCCAACGAGGACGGCCTGCTGTTCTGCAACGGCGTCGACGAGGCAACCGGTCCGGGCGATGGCCCGATCGGTGCCGACAAGCTTTCACTCGTCGCCGGCAAGACCGTGTCGTTCGTCGACCAGGGCTCGACCTCGGGCTACCTGATCCCGTCGCTCGGCCTTCTCGATGCCGGTGTGGACCCGCTCGACGACATCGAGTCGCTGTTCGCCGGTGGTCATGACTTCTCCGTCCAGGCCGTCTACGACGGTGACGCCGAAGTCGGCGTGTCGTTCAACGACGCCCGCGGTGGCGTTGCCGAAACGGTCCCGGATGTCGGTGAGACCGTGGTCGTGTTCGGCTGGTCCTCCCCGATCCCGAACGACGGCTTCGCAGTCTCTGGCGACCTTCCGGAGAGCCTGCAGCAAGCAATCACCGACGCCTTCATCGCAATCGCTGCGACCGAAGACGGTGCTGCACTGCTCGACGAGTTGTACGAGATCGATGGCCTCGTGCCGGTCCCGGATGGCTCCTACGACATCATTCGTAGCCTCGAGACCGAGCTGGCCGACCTCCTCGGCTGATTTCGTCGACACGTCGACACGCAATGCTCGGCCGGGCCTCGTTCGCAGTGCGAGCGGGGCCCGGCCCGCGTCCAGCGCCTACCGTTGCCGTCGGCAGGCCGTTCCACCACCGAGTCCGACACCCCCTGAACGAACCCTCAGACACTGCGGAGACACCCGACCAATGATCCGATTCGACAAGGCCAGCGTCACCTACCCCGGTGGCGTGTCTGCCATGCGCAACCTCGATCTGGAGATCTCCGATGGGGAGTTCGTCGTGATCGTGGGACTCTCGGGCGCAGGAAAGTCCACCCTCGTCCGAGCGATCAACGGTCTGGTTCCGCTTACCGACGGTGGACTGCAGGTGAACGACCACGACGTCCCGAACCTCGATCGGAAGGGCCTTCGAGCGTTGCGCTCCGAGGTCGGCATGATCTTCCAGGGGTTCAACCTGGTCGATCGGACGACGGTGCTGAACAACGTGCTCATGGGGCGGCTCCACCAGGTACCCACCTGGCGGACCCTCGTCGCCCGCTATCCGCAAGCCGACATCGACATCGCTGCACGAGCACTGGAGCGCGTCGAGATCCTCGACCGCGCCTACACACGCGCCACCAACCTGTCGGGTGGCCAACGACAGCGCGTCGGCATCGCACGGGCGCTCGCCCAGGAGCCGAAGATCATCCTTGCCGACGAGCCGGTTGCTTCGTTGGACCCGCCGACCAGTCACGTGGTGATGAAGTATCTCCAGCAGATCAGCCGAGAGCTCGGCATCACCACGATCGTGAACCTCCACTTCCTCGATCTCGCGACTGCCTACGCCGACCGGATCATCGGGTTGCGCGACGGCGAACTCGTCTTCGACGGTCCCGGATCAGCTGCCGACGAGACCACCTTCCGCGACATCTACGGGCGGAGCCTGACCGCCGACGACACCATGGCCAAGCAGGCCGCTCTGTGAGCCTCGACACCGCTGCCAAGCTCGAAGCGGGCGCGGAGGAGGCACTCGAACTCCCCCCACGGCCCCGACCGTCGATGTTGATGATCGTGATCGGGCTCGGTGCACTGTTCTTCACGGTGTTGTCGGCCCGGCGCGTCGAGTTCTCCCCCGGCGACCTGATCAGCAACCTCACCCGGTCGAATCCGGTGTTCGACGGTCTGCTGAACATGAGCTGGGACGAGATGTTCTCGTCCCGATCGCGGAAGGCCTTCGTCGAGACCCTCCAGCTCGCTGTGCTGGGCACGACCGCCGGAGTCATCGTGTCGCTCCCGCTGGCGCTGTGGGCGACCGAGATCGGCAACCCCTACGTCGTCCCACGCCTGATCCTTCGATCGATCAACAACGTGATCCGGGCGATACCGGACCTGCTGTGGGCGGGTCTGTTCGTGTTGGGTGTCGGCATCGGTGCGCTGTCGGGCCTCCTCGCACTCTTCTTCTTCTCGCTGGCCGTGATGGTCAAGCTCACCGCCGACACGCTCGATGGGATCGACATGGGTCCGATCGAAGCAGCGAATGCAGCGGGCGCAACCCACACCCAGATGCTGCGGACTGCCGTCGTTCCCCAGATCCTCTCGGCGTTCAGTTCGTATGCGCTCTACGACTTCGAACTCAACCTGCGTGCCTCTGCGGTGCTCGGCCTGGTCGGAGCGGGCGGCATCGGCCAGCGTCTCGACTTCTTCCGCAATCGCGGCCAGTGGGACAAGCTGTGGGGCCTGGTCCTCATGTTCTTCCTCGTCGTCTTCGTCGTCGAACGGATCTCGGTCAGCATCCGCAGGAGACTGGTGTGAACGCCACGGTGAGCACGAGCGGTTCGGTGCGACTCCCGTCGAAGGGTCGCGACACGTTCCGTCTCGTCCTCACCACGACCTTCGTGGTGCTCTTCGGCTGGTCGGCGATCTCGGTCGAACTCAAGTGGTCTCGCCTGCTCGAAGCTCCTGCGGACATGTACCGCCTGGCGCAGGTCATGTTCGGCAATCTGGCATGGGATCAGTTCGGCAACCTCGTCGGGCTCATGTGGGACTCGATCGCCATGGCTTGGATGGGCACCCTCATCGCTGCGGTCTTCGCCATCCCGCTGTCGTTCCTGGCCGCCGAGAATCTGGTCGGCCGCCCGATTGCGTGGGTGGTCCGCCAGGTCTTCAACGTCTTGAGGGCGGTCCCCGAAGTGATCCTCGCTCTGCTCTTCATCCCGGTCTTCGGGTTGTCACCAATGGCAGGCGTGTTGGCGATCGGCGTCGGCTCGATCGGCAGCCTCGGCAAACTGTTCTACGAGATCATCGAAAACATCAAGACCAATCCGATCGAGGCCGCAGACGCCGTCGGCGCATCAGCGGTCCAACGATTGCGTTGGGGCGTGATCCCCCAGGTGGCCCCGGAGCTCACCTCGTTCCTCCTGTATCGCTTCGAGATCAACATCCGCGCCTCGTCCGTGCTCGGCATCGTGGGTGCCGGCGGGATCGGCGGTGCACTGGCAGACGCCATCCGCTTCAAGGAGTTCGGTCAGGCAGGTCTGGCCCTGATCGTGGTGATCGTCGGCACCATCGCTGTCGACGCCGTGTCCGGTTCGATTCGTCGTCGGATCGTGGCCGGACCGAAGCAGGCCGACTCCGTCGAGCCGGATGAAGAGCCCCTTCCGCCCACGTCGACCGGGGCACCGGCGCTCGCCTCGGGACCGCGGGGGTGACCACCTGATGGCACGCAGCTCGTCGGAGTTCATCCTCGGAGTCGACCTCGACGGCGTCGTCGCCGACCACACCTTCCGCTTCCGCGAGATCATGGCCGAGATTCGCGGCGTGCAACCCGAGACGATGCCGTTGGAGCGTGGCTGGGACTTCGAGGAGTGGGGCTTCGGACCCGACGAGTACGCAGTCCACCATCGCACGGCGGTGATGGAACACGACATGTTCGCGACCATGCCGGTGATCGACGGTGCCGCAGAGGCCCTGTGGCGGTTGAGCGATGCCGGCGTGTGGATCAGGATCATCACGCATCGGCTCTACATCCACTGGGGCCACGCCAAAGCCATCGGCGACACGGCAGCATGGCTCGACATGCATCGCATCCCGTATCGCGACCTCTGCTTCCTCGGCAAGAAGCCCCAAGTCGAGGCGGACGCCTACATCGACGACGCTCCCCACAACATCGAGCAACTCCGCGCCGCCGGAAACACGGTCATTGCGTTCGAACAGCCGTACAACCGCGACATCGGCGGTCTGCGCGCTGCGAACTGGGGTGATGTCGAAGCAATCGTCACAGAACTCGCCACCGGCCACGTCGGACAGTTTCACGCACAGCTCCCCGGCATCGACGCCGGATCCGATCGGCTTGACCGACGCCGCTGAACGGCTCGCTCCGCGATCGGCCGGTCCACTCAGGGTTCGGTGGGTCCAACCGCCGAGGAACCGATGCGTCGATGCCGATGAGCGTCGGTCGGCGGAACGACGACCACCGGTCGTCGACTGTGGCGCACGATGTCGTGGCTGGTGCTCCCGAGGAGTTCCGATGCGCTGCTGCCGGCGCCATGCGATCCGACCACGATGAATCCGGCGTCGATCTCTTCGGCGGCACGCAGGATCCCCACGACTGCGCTGCCCTGGACGCATCGCGATTGCCAGCGGAGCTCATCACGGTCGTGCAGCGGCGCGCACCACTCGTCTGCCAGTGCAGCCCTCACCTCACGTTCACGCGCCTCCACGCCGGAACGCCAGTCACCGAAGTTCCCGACCAGACCGAATGCATGGACCACGAACAACTCGACTCCGAGATTCTCGGCCAGATCAGCGGCGAACACCAGACCGCGCTGTGCCTCTGGCGAACTGTCGATTCCCACGATGACCGGACTCCCCGGAATGAACCGATGCTCTTGCGCGATGTCATTCTCTGATGGCGTCTCGGGATTCGTCACTCCCCCATCATCCCCGACCAGGTGGCTGAGCACCAGAGCCGTTGGTCCTGGCGCCGTTGCACACGCGTCCTTGGAGTTGCGGCGGCGGGACGTTCGGCCCTGTTCGAGCAAGCGCGACCCGTGTCGAATCGATGGCATGACGTACATCGCACCGGGCGCTGAAGCCCTGACCTCGGATGAATGTTGGGCGCTGCTCGATTCGACCACCGTCGGTCGGCTCGCCATCGACATCGCCGGAAAGCCCGACATCTTCCCGATCAACTACGTGACGGATGGGAACCGACTGCTGTTCCGCACAGGGGCGGGGACCAAGTTCGCCGCAGCTGCGCTCCTCCATCACGTCGCATTCGAGATCGACGGCTACGAACCGCAGCACCGAAGTGCATGGAGCGTGGTGGTCAAGGGCCATGCCGATGAGGTGACCGGCGTGGAGCAGATGTTCGCTGCGGAGGACCTCCCGTTGTTTCCGTGGGCGGCACATCCGAAGCCGAACTTCGTACAGATCACCCCCACAGAGATCAGTGGTCGGCGCTTCCACGTCCTCGACCAGGTCACGCCTGATGCATCGATCGGGTGGGGACCCCAGGGCCGCCCTGTTCCCGACGATGCCGTGCTTCCCACTCCGGAAGCCGATCATCATCCCGGGGCTCCGAACGTCCGTCCAGGCTGATTCGACGAGCGGTACGTCGATCAGGCGGAAGGCGCTGGCGGCCGCACGCCGGCAGGTGGCCCTCGGCGATCAGTGGCCGGTCGGAACCACGGCGACGGGGCAGCTCGCTTCGTGGAGCAGCCACGTCGTGACGGAACCGATCACCGTTCGCGCCAGCCCACCGATCCCTCGAGGACCAACCACGACGAGATCGGCGGAATCGAGTGCGTCGGACAACGCATGTCGCGGGCCCTGCACGACGAAGTGGCGAGTTGCCCGGCCGGCGGGGTCCACCTCATCAGCCGCTGCAGAGATCCGCCGGCGAGCATCCTCGACGGTGTCGGGATGTCGGTCGGCCAGCATGTCCGGGTTCATCCAAGGAATCACGTCGAGGGCCACCACCACCTCGACTTCAGCACCCTGCGGTGCGATCGAAAGCGCCCAACGAAGCGCAGCAGCTGCGTGCTCACTCCCGTCGAATCCGACCACGATCCGCCGGATCGGTGCCGACTCCCAGTCGTTCGGGACGACCACGACGGGACCCGACGAGTGTGTGGCCACGTACTGGCTCACCGAGCCGAGCAGACGATGCTTGAGTTCGCCGATACCGCGTCGACCGACCACCAGCGTCACATCCTCTCCAGCTGCGTCCAACAACACCTGGGCAGGGTGACCCTCCAGCACCAGTGGCTCGTCGAGGACTGATTCGTCATCGAGACGATCGATCGCCGCAGCTGCATGGACTGCAACCTCGGCTCGGACTCCCGCCCGGTCGACGTCGACGACACGGCGACCCGACATCAACCAGAGGGGCAGGGGCACGTGCCATGCGGCGACCGGGGTCACTCGCTCGTGCCGGCCCGCTGCGAGAGCGTGAGCCCACCGAAGCGCCGACAACGATCCATCCGACCCGTCGAGTCCAACCATCCATGTCGCAGTCACGAACTCCATGCTCGACCTTCGACGCACCGGTGAACAGGGTCCGAAGACCTTCCTGCGAGAGGACCTCTGGCCCTATGCGGCCGGCACCATCGCAGCGCACCATGACAGCACAGGGCGTGCGGTACGCCGCCCACGAGGAGGACTCCGTGGTACAACATCTCATCGTTCCGGTCGACGGCTCGTCGGTGTCGTGGCGAGCATTCGACGTCGCGCTCGGAATCGCTCATCGCTGTGGCGGCGACATCCGCGTGGTCGAAGTGGCCTGCGACCCTGTCGACGGTCGGTACGCCAACGATCGGCTCAACGACGAACTCCAGCAGCGCGGCCCCTTCGGGGTCGAGGTGTCAGTTGAGGTCCGACTCACCAGCGAGTACGTCGCTGACGAGATCGCCGCCGTCATCGCGCAGCGCCCCGACTCCATCATCGTGATGTCGTCACACGGCACGGGACGATCGGCAGCGATTCTCGGCAGCGTCACCGAGGGCGTACTCCGTCGCACCCTGGGCCCAGTCGTCCTCGTCGGCCCTCGGGCCATCGCCAGCGACTTCTCGGGCCCGATCATCGTGTCGGTCGACGGATCCGCTGAGTCGGAGATCGCACTCCCGCTCGCCGCTGCGTGGGCATCCGAGCTTCGAACGACGCCGTGGATCGTGAGTGTCGAGGACTCCCGACGCCCGATCGCTGCGGTGGTGAACGGTGACGTGTTGGAGGCTGCGTATCCGGCTCGCCTCGCCAGGCGCCTCGCCGAATACGCCGGCCGAGCGGTCGAATTCGACGAGCTCCACGATCCGCACCCAGGCCGGGCGGTTCCATCATTTGCGTCACGATCCAACGCATCGATGATCGTGGCGTCGTCGCATGGCCGAAGCGGTCTGTCGAGGTTGACGCTTGGAAGTGTCACCGCACAGTTCGTCCGCAACGCGACCTGCCCGGTGACCGTGGTTCGGCTCGCCGACCCGGCCCACGCCGAGTAGCCCATTCCGTAGCTCACCCCTGAGCTCCGAAACCCGAAAACGAAAAGACCCCCAGGCCTGTGACCTGGGGTTCATCGTGGAGCCTAGGAGAATTGAACTCCTGACCTCTTCCATGCCATTTTTCGAATCCAGGTTCGCCACATTGTGCCAAAGTGCACATAGGTCCAGCTAGATCATTGTTTTTCGTGCACGACGGTTCATCGTCGTTCGCCCTGATTCACGCCCGTCAGGTGTCAAGGAAGGTGTCAGGCGAGCGAGGGAAACGAGCGATGGCGACAACGACAACTCGGCGCAGTCCCGGCGACGGTGCACTCTTCTATCGGGCCGATCGCAACCGCTGGATCGGGCGCATGACGATCGACGGCGAGCACCGAACGGTCTCGGCGAAGACCAAGACCGAAGCCCGCAAGGAACTCGGCCTGCTCCGGCGTGCCGCCGACGACGGGTTGCCCTTGACCGAAGGTTCGATGACCGTCGCAGACCTCCTGACGGTCTGGACCGACAAGGCCCTCCCCAACCGTGGGCTCGCCGATTCGGCCATCACGTCACACAAGTGGGCGATCAAGATCCTCATCGAGGAGATCGGCAACGTGAAGGTCCGTCGCCTCACGCCGGATCAGGTCGAAGCAGCGTTCCTTCGCCGCACCAAGCCGACCGCCACCGCTCAGCGGACCGGGCGCGGCCGAACGTCGGGTGCGGCACTGTCGCGCAGTTCGCTGATCAAGATCCGCTCGACGCTGAGCCAGGCCCTCAAGTGGGCTCAACGCCGCAATCTGATCGCTCGGAACGTTGCGTCCATTGTCGAGATCCCGGCAACCGCAGCGAAACCCAGATCGGGAAAGTCGCTGACCGTCGCCGAAGCGAAGCTGCTCTTGGCGGCAGCGGCAGAACGCAACTCGAAGCGATGTGGGTGGTGATGCTGTACCTCGGGCTCCGCCCGGGCGAGTCGGCCGGGCTCGCGTGGCGCGACATCGATTTCGATGCCGGCACCGTTCACGTCTGGAGGTCACGCAAGACCCGGACGACCGGTGGGTCGACCATCGGCTCGACGAAAACGCCGGGCAGCATCCGCACGGTTGACGCTCCCCAACCGGTGCTCGACTCGTTCGTGCGGCATCGGCGGCGTCAGCACGAGCAACGATTGGCGGCAGGAAGTTGGTGGGCCAATGACGAGGACCTGGTGTTCACCTCGCCGTACGGCAAACCCTGCGACCCGACAGCCGTCCGCAACGAGTTCCGGGAAGTCACCGAGGCGTCTCGAGTTGAAGGCCACTGGACACCGAACCTGCTGCGGCACTCGGCGGCAAGCCTGATGGCCGACGCCGGCATGCCAATCGAACTCGTCGCCGACCAACTCGGGCATTGCGATCTCCGCATGCTTCAGCGTCACTACCGGCACCGGATTCGTCCGACCATCGCCGGCGGCGCCGTCGTCGACGGCGTGCTGTCCCTCGACGTCGGCTGACGCCCGAGCGTTCGTCGCGGAAGCATCTGCTCCCATCCGACACTCCGCCTCATTGTTCGAGGACGCAACCGACACGATCACCCCTGCTCAGGACCGCTGATCGTGCGTGACCGTGCTCGGCAGACGAGAACAATATGGAACACACCGTGTCGCTCGTAATGCCGGATATTTCGCGCCCCGGGGCTCGCTGCTGCGATGTCGATATGCGCTTTTCGCATCGTGATACCATGATGTCATGACGAAGCAGACGACTGTTCGGTTGCCCGACGATCTCGCCGACGACGCCGAAGCCGTCGCTCGAGTCCGCGGCGACAGTGTCAACCAACTGATCATCGATTCGCTCGCCGCCGAGATCGAACGCGTACGAGCCGACGACGACTTCACCGCCCGGGCCAAGAAGTTGCTCGAACGCGACCGCGAGATCCTCGACCGACTTGCAAAGTGATCCGCTACCTCAGCCTCGCTGAGTTCTGGTTCCTCGCCGAGCACGTCACCGGGATCGATGCTGCGACGCTGATCAAGGCCAGCCGTGTCGATCTCGCCGATTCTGCGCTTCATGCGCCCCAGGCTGGCTTCGACGACACCGACTTTTATCCGGACGTCTACGACAAAGCAGCGGTACTCGCCTGCCGAATCGCGTGGAATCATCCACTCCTCGACGGCAACAAGCGAGCAGCCTGGGCCTGTCTCGTCTTGTTCATCGACCTCAACGACGGATCGTGGAACGACTCACAACCCGACACCGACCAGGCCGTCGACGCCATGCTCGCCGTCGCCGCACGCGACGTCGACGAACCCTGGCTCGCCGACTGGCTCAGAGAACGGGTCACCTTCCGGAGCTGACACTCGGTGCAGAAGATCAACGACACCGACCCGCTCGGGCCGCAGCGCTCAGCGTTTCAGGCCAGACCAGTTGCACTGCAGTTTTGACAATCCCGACACTTCATTCGCGATTCTGCTCCGGCGTAGTCCGGGTCGCACCGAGCGTCACCGGAACACGCCGACTGCGGCGAACAAACACAAGCAGATCGAGCACGACCACCCTGGTGCAAATGTCTGAACTTCGTTTCCCGCACCCACCCGGCGGGCGACCACCACGGGCAACTCCGGCGAAACCGAGCAGCCGAGCTCCGCGAGGGAGAACACCACGCGCCGAGACCGAGAAAGCGAACGAACACGGACACCCGGGACGGAGCGGCCCAGTGTCGACGCACGGTGGCACGCCACCGGGCAGGACCTGAGCGAGACCCACCAAGCGCCACTGGCGCTTGCGAAGCGCAGCACGATGGCAGCGGACCTCGAGCACCACGTTGCCGCGTTGACGCGGCGAGCGCGCCGAGCGATCGAAAGACAGAACCCCATCACCGGCGTAGAGGCGGTCGGCTCGGCAGCACGGGACATCTCGTCCGCAATTCCTCGACGCATCCATTCGCCGGGATGCTCCGATGTCCCGTCCCGTTCTCGATCGTGCCTTTACCGAGACATGAGCAACCCACCGACCATCACGACCGCCACCACAACAACCGACGTCGCACCGGCCCCGATCAAGCCCTCAGCGGCTGTGCGACCGCTGCTCGTCAACGTTGCGCAGGCAGCACAGACCCTCTGCCTCAGTCGTTCGTCGATCTACCAACTGATCTGGACGGACCAGCTCGTGCCGATTCGGATCGGGCGAAGCGTCCGATTCTCCGTCGAGCAGCTCGAACGATTCGTCGCCGATCGGTCCAGGGACGAGGACGACCCGTCGCCGGACGAAGCTGCCTGACCGACTGGACCGGCGCCGAACACATGGCCCGACAACGCCTCCTCCTGGGGAGAGCACCAGAACTTTCTTGAGATCTCCACGAAGGTGTCAAGGAAGGTGTCAGGCTGGCCCGAAACCCGAAAACGAAAAGACCCCCAGGCCTGTGACCTGGGGGTTCATCGTGGAGCCTAGGGGAATTGAACCCCTGACCTCTTCCATGCCATGCAGG
>Ga0307981_1001106_pt1 | contig 25156 bp, 20 predicted proteins | sample OrgLakmetagen987_FD_201849 | JGI IMG/M metagenome (GOLD analysis project Ga0307981, IMG submission 201849) | Saline water microbial communities from Organic Lake, Antarctica - #987 | ecosystem: Environmental > Aquatic > Non-marine Saline and Alkaline > Saline | place: Antarctica: Organic Lake... | reverse complement strand
GTTTCAAATAGTTTTCGCGCGAAAATCTCAGAGGGGACATCCACGTCATCATTGGAAACGCGCGACGACGACACGACGACCACCTGCTGCAATCTGCAATACGGTACAGTAACATACCTTATTGAACATCTTACCATTACTTCATCACTGCAACCTCAACAGACGACCCTGCGACTCCCTTCTTACTCTCTACGCGACCTGCCTCCAAGCAAAGGAAACTATGACCAGCAGACTTATAAAGACCGTGCTAATGTTGGCGTGTTCTTGGACACCAAAGAATGGCCAAGTTCTGGCGTTTGCGCCGTTGCAGTTCAGTTCTCTTGCTTTGCCTCGCCAGGCCCAACGAGCGGCCCTTCTCTCGGCACTCCCATCCATGGACAGCAGTAACAACAGCAATAAAAACAACGATAGCACCAACAACAACAACAACAACAACAATACCAACGCGCTCGTCAACAGACGACAAGCCTTGCTCGCTGGAATATTTCTGGCTACGTCGACGCTAACGGTCGCCACTGCGGCTCCTCCACCAGCGGCCGCCACGTATACGGCCTACACGCAGCGCGAACAGGATTGGGAAGAGCGCATCGCCAACGGCAAAGTCCAAGTGTCGTCCGCACGATCCTTGCGCAGTCAGCTGAAAGAAATAGTACCCATGAATGACGAGAGCAGCAAAATCTTCTGCCCCAATGGACCGTCGGCCGCCGTGTCGCCCCTCATGGAAAACAAGTGCGGCGATCGTCAAGCATTGCCGAGTGTGTACGGTAGAACGGATGACGCCATGGGTAACAGTGTGCCGGGTTTCAAAGGAGGCAAGTACGAGAGTGGCTTTGGTCCTTCCACGTTGAGTGCCGAGAGTGTTGGGGGATATCCAGTCTACAAGTTCAAATAGAAAAGCAGGCGTCAGGGGATGGAGCGAGTCGAATGCTGTACGTACTTTTACGAGGCGCGCGGCATTGGTGCTTTTTCCGTCTCGTACAGCAGCAGCAATGATGACCGGCGATCCGCGATACATCCTTCACCGCAAACGCGACACACTAAGCTACACTACACGGTATTCATCTACGTTGGATCAACAAAGAGCTTTATACGATACACGTTATTGCATATTCACTAGACTCATTCTACCAGTAGTAGCTAGCTAGCTCTCACCCATCCATCCCGGCGCAACAACGTTGAGCAGACCAATCGTCACCGTGTAGATAATGGACAGAAAGGTAACGGTCAAGAATATACCACCACCCAAGGAGCTCTTGGCTGTTGTTTTCAGTTGCGCCAAGTCGTCCTTGTACCGTGGTAGCCATCCGACAAACAGAATAGCTGACACTTGCATAGCAGTAGTCAAATACGTAAGGTTGACCATACCTTGCAAATCGCCTTTTTCCAAGGCTTCTTTCGACACGTCCCAAATACGCAACAGCATGGTACTCAAGGCCGATGATAGAGTCAAGGCGCTATTGTTGACGGTCGTGAACATGGCGTAGCTCGCTCCTTCGCTGCCCTCGGGACAAAGATGAACCATCATGATTGTGGTTGGCAAGAACTGAATGCCTTCAATGAATTCGCTGAAAGCGTCATCACCGAGCGCGAACCAGAAATTCGACAAGCCAAAGGTAATACCATAGATCAAGAGCACTTGGAGCACACTAAAGAATCCATTGAGAAAGGTCGTGACGATGTAAACCTTGCGCCAAGACCACGTAATGAACCAGTACTTGTAAGCCAAGATACCGAGATACAGCAAGACAAAACTCATAATCAAGATCATGTTCATTTGGCACGTGGTAAAGTGCAAGACTGTCTTTTGAAATTCTCTCCTGCAAAGCAGTAGGTTCGGCAAGAGAAAAGGTGGGAGTTAGGGCGGGTGGGCAGGGCAGGGGGGCAGGGCAGGTGCCATTATCGTCAGGGTCGACTCACCAGGCCGAATTTCCAACTTGCAAGAGATTGTACAGATAAACAAAGCCCATGGGTTGCCACACTGCGCGTGAGCAGACAGTCTTCCAAATCTCTTGACACTGATCCGAAGTCGAAGCAACTGGAGCGTCTCGCACTTCGTGTAAATGCCAAATCGAGGGCAGAATCGCCAGGGGCAAGACGGAAAGCAAGAGAATAATGTAAAAGGGTCCCACCGTGCTGTAGAGATAGGTTGACAAGGGAGCCGCAACCATCAAGCCAAAGAAACGACACGAGTAGCAAAAGGACTGAATTGAACCACGAGATTCGGGCGGTTCCAGTTTGGCCTTTTCCGCCACGATACTATCGCCCATGACATCAGCCAACCAAAATCCCGTTCCGAATCCCAACAACGAGAGTGAAAGAAAAGGAATGGAGGGTGCATCGGCCGGTGGGACGGTGGCCATGGCATCCGGGTCTGACTCGAAACAACCAGCGTTGCCCGGTGTAATATTAAGGTTCGAGAAAAAAATGAGCATGAATAGCGACATGCTCGCCAATAGCCATCCCATTAACATGTACGGCTTTCGTCGGAATCCAAACAAGGGGAAATTGTCACTAATGAATCCAAAAATGAGCTTGAATGAAGCGGGAAGGGATCGAATCGAGGAGAGTGTCGTTTGTTGAGCCTCGGTAGCTGCCAAGTCAAGGGGGAAGACGTTAATCAAGGGCGACGATAGACCCTGTAAAAGTCCAACGAGTAGATAACAGGCTGGAATAGCAATGTTCTCTGGTCGTAGCAGCTGACAGGCGCGAGGCAAGTTGGGAGGAAAAAGCCAGTCTTCCCAGGCCTGCTGCCATGTACCACTGCCTTCTCGAATGACTAATCCACCATTAGCCCCACCTAAAGACCCTTTCATTGGATAGATTCGCTCTTCCATATCGTCGTCCAAGTCATCATCATTCGCGACGTCTGCTAGTTGCAAAGGCTGCATTTCCATTTCGAGAGGATCCATCGAGGAAGAGCCATTATTGCTCTCAAAGCCGTGGTCATCGTCCTCGTTGGGTCTAGTTTCACCCCCGTTCATGGAGCTACTGGGGTGACGCAGTCGAACCACGCCGCCACTATCGTCCATGCTCTAGAGTAGATGTTCTCCCTCGTGTGAGGGTTGCGGTAGTATTATTGGAGACTACCAGGTACGGTTGTTCAATCGCAACAACTCAATGATCATTGTGGGTATTATTCTTCGAACCTGCTTGCGATTCACTAGACTATCGTGCGTCGCTGTTTCAAAAAAAGAGCCGTTCGCGTTGTCTGCTTGTCTTCGGGTTTGTCTCTTCGGGATTCAGCCAATCAACTCTCCTCTCGATCAGTTTTTTTGTCGCACGTGTACCAGGTACCGTATAGCTAATGGCTTGGCTGCTAGCTGGTCGTATAATACAAACATACGCACGCCAAAGTTAGAGAGTTTACAGAGCATAGACTCATAAACCACTGATAAACTTTGAACTAGCTAGTTACTCTACTACTAGTAGCTGGTGCATCGATGCATTCGCTTGTTTCATTCGTTCCTTGACTCTGGCACGCATCAAGTCATTACAAAAGGCATACTCCATGGACTTGTATACCAGCGCGGTCAATGCGTCTTTCGAAAGCTGGTACGCAGTTGCCGTGAGTAAGAGTTCTTTCGTTGCTGTCGTAGCAAAGACGCCCGGGTCGTCCGTGCCAATGGCCAGTGGGTGGTTTGTTTGCAACCAGTGATGCAGCGTAGGGTGGCTCTGCAAGCCGTGGATCAAGTTTCCGCCGGCCAGCTTGGCCAATTCCAAAGTCATGACGTTGCTAGTGGGACACGTTTCGACTGGAATGCGCAGTTGGTCTAGTTTGGCTTGCAGTGACGGTGACAGCAACAGGGCGTGCCCCAGCCGATCAGGACGAAATTGTAGAATGGCTGCCGCTTCTTCTCGGGCAGTGACAACAGCTTGGCTTTCGTTGGGATTGTCGTTGCCACAGGGAACTTCGGCGCAGTGTACCGTCACTTGGAGTCCCTTATTGCGTGCCTTGCGCAGAAGCGGTTCGAAGTCTCGAAAGTCTTGTTTGGTTGGATTGCCTCCGAGATCGACACCCACCACCTGGCAGTATTCTCTTTTCGCGAATGCAACGGCGAGATTGACATTCTCCTCGGCTTCTTGAAGAGTCTGCGACCGATCTATGGCCACAATGAATCGACACACCATGGGCAGTCGAACAGTATTTGATATTGATGGCGACGATCCGAATAAGGTTAGTTCTCGGTCGTATCTTGATGCTTCAAGGGCTTCAAAGTCTCTCAAGACCAAAAGGATGGTATCAATGTAATCTTCCTTGGTGGCCATGATTCCGCTGTTTTCAGCGGCATGCGACACGAGAAGTCGCTTGGGTGTCGACCGGAGCTCCAAGTATACCACGTGATGCTCGGCAAAATCTTGCAAGGCTTCCAGCGTGATGCGGGTCAGTGCGGGCAAGTCGTTGACGCAGGCTGGAATCTCGGCAAACATGTCGAAGCAATCTTGCAGGGACCGCGGCAGAACATTGTACATGGCTAAATCTCCGTGAACTCCCACAACAGCGTCATCGTTATCGTTACTATTAGTAGTAGAATTAGTAGTTTCGGTAGTAGCAGTGTTGTCGATGGCGACGGTGGGTGCGGCAAAGTGGTGGGACGAGAGCGTGGCATTTCGTTCCTTGGCTAGCGCAAACAGTGTCGATTCGCGGATACAGCCATGCAAGTGCGCGTGAAGCTCAACTTTGGGTAATGCGTGAATGTAATCATGCAAGGATTTTCTGTCGTCGTCGTCGTCGTTGTCGTTGTCGTTGTCGTTGTCTTGGTTCATCGAGGCTATTACTGCGGTGCCAAGTGCCAACGCCATTGTCAAATGTTTTTACGTTTCTTTTGGATTTCAGATTTCAGATGTATGAACGGAGTCTTGTAAGTTCGTGATTCATTCGAAGACGGATTGCGGTCAGACTTTAGTGCATGATGATGGCTTCTGGCTCATTACTTCCATGATCCATGATGCAATCGACTCACAGTAGTCTGCTTCGACCTTCGACAATCGACGATGACAGAGCGCTGTCACCAGGTCCAAGCTAGCAGCCATCAAGCGACAACTCCAATAGAACTGTCGCCAAGACGAGGGACCATCACGGGCAAGCATTCGAACGCAATGATTGGCGTTCTTTCGCTTCTCATGGCATGTTTCGCGACACTCCCCATTACATGCGTCGCGTTTGTTCCAAATTATCGCCCAGCCTTCACGTCAACAACGTCAACAACAACGACGGAACTCTCCATGGTCTTTGACTTTTTCAAAGAACGATCCAAGGAAGGAATTAACCAGCTTGGTAATATCGCGGATGCCGCTAAACGAGGGCAGCTGGGCAAAGGTTTGACGGATGCTGCCGCTTACACGGCAACCACCAACGCGGCCTTTGCTGGCGGACTCGCCAAGAGTCGCAAGAGTCTGCTAACGAACCTCGAAACACTCTTGACAGGCGTCTCTCCCGAGGATGTTTTGGAAGAACTGCAGGATATTCTCTTGCAGGCCGACCTGGGAAGCTCCACGGCGGAAGATGTCGTGGCTGAAGTCAAGAGTCTGCGAGAGGATTCGACCAAGATGCTGTCCAAGCAAGATTTGATGAGTATCATGAGAGGCAAACTCATCGAAGCCTTGGATACGGAACAGTCTAGGGCGATTCACTTTAGCACGGACGATTCGTGTCCGACTGTTTTGTTTATCATGGGCGTAAGTCGCTTGAGCGCTATCTATCACACATCACACGTACTGTTTGGTTCTAGGGAAGGCTCTATACGCTTGATTTCCTCTTCTTCTTTTTTCTGACACAATGTCAACTCTTTTGTTCTTGACAGGCCAATGGCATGGGCAAGACTACCACTATTGGAAAACTCGCTCATCGTCTTCGTACCGAAGGCAACCAAACGGTGCTCATGGCTGCATGCGATACCTTTCGTGCCGGTGCCGTAGAACAACTCCAGCAGTGGGCAGATCGCGCCGAGGTCGACATGGTTGGACCGACTGAAAAAGCAAAAACGCCCAGCGCCGTCTTGTACAGTGCTCTGGATAAAGCAGTGGCAGAAAAGTACAATACAGTCTTGGTCGACACATCGGGTCGCTTGAGCAACAACGAAGCACTGACGGCGGAGTTGGCAAAGATGAAGCGAGTGATTCAAAAGCGACTTTCCAACGAAAAGGACGAAGAAGGCAAACCAATCATGAATCAGTCGGTCCCCCACGAAACATTGCTGGTGTTGGACGCAGCGCAGGGTCGCATGGCGCTGGATTCGGCCAGGGTCTGGAACCAAGATATTGGACTCACTGGCTTGATTCTCACCAAACTCGATGGGAGCGCCCGTGGTGGAAGTGTGGTGGCAGTCAGCCGCGACTTGAAGTTGCCCGTCAAGCTGATTGGGGTGGGAGAAGGCATTGATGATCTGCGAGATGTAAGTCGAACATGTTGTGTTTGTAGAGTAAAGCGATCGTTTTGCGAATCAATGTCATCTGACTATGCCTTACTTTCCTTGTACAGTTTGAACCCGATCGCTTCGTCGAAGGACTGCTGGGAATCGGTGCTGCAGGAGGTCGGTCCTCATCTGGTTGGAGCGAAGGTGCCATGCTGGCGGCTCGGTTGGCTGTTATGCGCAAAGAGCGTGACGTCCGAGCCAAGGTCGTCAAAAAGGCAACGCCACCGGTCACTGTGGAAGATCGCCAACCGGTAATGGCCAACACTCCGCCGCCGACGACGACGACGACCCCTCCAGCGCAAAAGCCAAATCGACCAAAGAACAAGAAAAAGAAGGGTAGAAAGTAAAGAGGAGCAACGTCTAATGCTAAGGACATCATGTCAAGCTTTACTCTACTTCCTTGTCGTATCTACCAACTCCTTATAACTGGTCGTTTTGTCATCTAAACCAATATCGACGCTGCTTGAAATATAGTATCAGCAGCAACATCATCATCACCACCCTCGCTCAATGTGCGCTACGCTGCTTTACTCCAGCAACACCCTGGCCTCCTCCAAAAAGTCAACATACTCCGTCTCCTCTTTATGATCGGTATGCATGGCAATAAACGACGCCACATCTTCATTCAAACCCACTTCTTCCTCAAGGTACGCATGAAAGGCGTCCTGCAAGTCTTCCGCTAGCTCGGTAAAGTCTGGACCCTGATACTGCATGCTGTCCACGCCCGAGTTAGCTTGAATCGACTCAACGGTCTGATTTGTAATGGCAACACTCTGGATACGAGTGGTAGCGTCCTCGGAAACACACGTAAAGACTAGTGTCTTACCAACAGCCTTGGTACAAGTAACGGTAAAGCGAACGGGGTCTGCCGCTTCCTCCTTGTCGGCCTCCTCCTCCAAATACTCGTCCACGACTTGCACGGTATCTTGACAATGAAAGCTGATTTGTACCTTGATCGGGGTGTCCGTGTCCGTCAGGGTGCGATACAGTCTTGTGACGGCACCGTCGTCCACGATCTTCCAGGTTTTGGCGACCAGGGCCTTTACCGCGGCCAGTTCCTCCGGCACGGCCGTCAATTGGTTCTCCAGTTCTTCCGCGTGTTCCCGTGCCAAAATATCCGACAGCTGGTGTCCCGCCGAAGAAAATGAGCGCACGGTACTACTGCTCGCGTTCAAGTTGATGGCCGACGCCAAGCTGGTACGGTTGCTCTGGAAGTGAGACGGGAGGCGCGCCGTGGACTGGTCTGCAGCGGCAACGGCGGCAGAGAAAGATCCATTTGCTTGGGACGCGCGGGCGCAATAAGATCTTGCGACGGGACGAATGGAGCGCATCACTAACAACATGATTGTAATACGTAACTTTGCTTACTAGCAGCAGGTAGACGAGCTGTACTTGCAACGAGGTGGAAGTTTACCACTAAAGACGACGATGGAAGGGTAGCGATAGAATGGAGCGATGAGAATGAGAGGTGATGGGAGATGTCGAGATATGTCTCAATCACATCATGATGAAGGAGTTCGTGGATGAGGGAGTTTAGAGTTTTGCCAGGGCCAGGACTGCGCGTGACTGAAAGAGAAGCCGATTGACACATTATTGCACGGCATTCGGCATTTCGGCGTCCACGATCCAAGAAGGGGTTTTGTTCGTTGCCTCACTCATTGCTCATTACTCATCATCCCGGTCACACAAAATACAATATAGCAGGATATCAGTGAACAGCGAGCTTTTGTATTAGAACCATGTTTTCCCGCATCAGACACATGACTGCTCCTGTGGCAGCGGTTACACTAGCAACGTCATCACTGCTGTATCAGTTTCATCCATCCTCATTGATTGCATGCTGTGAAAAAGCCCAGGACGACAGTAACGACCAAGAGCAATCAGCAGCAGCAACTGCTACTGCTACTACTGCATCTGTCACCACGACTCGCCACACTACCAAGCAAGAGTTGCATCGATTGCGCCGCCAAAAGACGGCTCTGTATCGTCAATGGGAGGCCGACGAAGACGGGTGGCACGAGTTGCCGGCGCGTGCTTGGCCCGCCCACCAACCGAACGAATCGCAACTCGTACAGATCCGAGAGCGGATTGCCGAGTTCCAGTGCACTACTGCAACAACAGTAGCCGCAGCCGCAACAGGAACAGGAACTGCATTAGTAAAGTCAGAGCAAGAATCCAACCGTAGCGACAAGGAAAATGCGGATTCCGAGCAGTGCCAAAAACTGCTCTTTGACATGTCGACCGCCTTGGTATTTTGTAACGTCGATCCAGAAGTAGGCCTCGAGCAGTATCAAGCCTTGGCTCGACGAGGCCATGTCGACTCCATGATTGCAGTGGGCGTTATTTTGGTGGATGGCATTGTAGGTAATAGTAGTGCCGATACTGATGAAACGGATGATGCTCTTGTTGGCAGTAGAGAGAAAGAAGGTTTCGCATGGCTCCAAAAGGCCGCCGCCACTGGATCCGCACAAGCATGCTTTGAACTGGGATGCGTGTATTATACCGGCATTCAGGGCACGGTCGAAGAAGACGCCGCCCGCGCCTTTCCACTATTTGAAGCGGCCGCGGAGCACAATCACACGGCGGCCATGTACATGATGGCCGATTGTTTGCTCGAGGGAGAGGGAACCACTGTGAATGTTGCTCGAGCCGTACCGCTCTTGCACCGCGCAGCAAATCGGGGGCATCGGTATGCGAGGCAACGCATTCGACAGCTACTGCAGGCCGAAGCCTATATGACCCCGTAGACGTGAACCAATGTAACCCTTTGCTACACTCCGTCTCGAGACCTGTTTGTCGTTTATTGGTGACTTTTGGCATCTTTTCTCTTTGTCGAGCTGCGCTGTTACACTGCCATAAAAAAACATCAGCGCTTTTCGCTTACCGTCTACTTATAACAGCATAAGAATAGGTCAAAGCGTAACGTATTACTATAGATATTACTGTTTACAGCCATCTTTCGTCGGCGTGATCGGTATGCTCTTCAGCTTCACAATGCCCATGGTTCAGCAAGACCAATCCAATGGGCACAGCACCAACTGTAAAGCAAGCAAGGAATACGAGAGAGTCCTTGACAGTCTTGCGGACCGCTTGGATGCGTGGTACACATTCGGTCGCGGCAATGTAAACGTACACTCCGGCCGACACGGCCAAGAGGCCGCCCTTGATGGCATCGCTGAAATCCAAGCCCACGACAAGGACCGCGCCCAGCATGACGGAAAGGCCAGAGAGGAAATTGGATACCACTGCTTGAGTTCGACTCAAGCCACAGTGATGCGTCAAGAGCGCATAGTCGGCAATTTCTTGCGCCAGCTCGTGGTAGATAGTCGTGGCCACCAGTGTCCAGGCGATATCACTACTGCACAAGACAAAAGCGGTACCAAGAAAGATACCGTCCGTAAAGTTGTGAAAGGCATCGCCCACTAGAATGCTGGTGGCAAGTGCCCAGTTGACACCCGCCTTCTTGTGGTGTTGGGCCGTAACCACGGCCTTCGAGTCGACACCTGCTTCGTCCACGGAGGGCAGTTCCTTCTTGGTGATTCCTTCTTCCGCGTTGTCGTCATGGCCATGGTGCTTGCATTCGCCAGAGTCGCAGCCTTCGTCCATGGTTCGTGTGAGACTTTCGGATCGTTCGAGTTCCTGCGATTTGACAATGTTTTCGTCATCGCTACTGGAAGTGGCGGAAGTAATTTTGGCATGGTCTTGGTCAGACGTTGTGTGACCCACCGATCCAGTCTCTTCAGGCTCATTGGACCCATCGCATTGGCTCACATCAGGAGGAGGGAAAATGGCACCCAAGCAAATCGGAAAGAGAAATCCTATAAGAAAGAAAAGTCCAAACTTCCATTGCGCTTCTTCCGCATGTTCTTCGTGATCCTCTTCTTCCACGACGGTGTCGTCTTCAACGTGCTCCTCTTCACTGGCGTGTGCCAAGAGTTCAAACGCCTCAGGCACCAAAAGAAAAACGACAGTTGCGAGCAAGGCCCCAGCGGCGAAGGAAGGAATCACGAGAGTGTGCAGGGTCGACCAAAGATTGGTGGGCTTGCCGTTGTTACGGAGGCGTCCAAAGCAGCCAACTACAGTCGATAGTACCAGTCCCGAAAGGGTCACAAGATTGATAAGCAACGAAGCGCCAATCACTTCGCCCCACGGTTTGTGGTTATCGTCATGTTCGTCTACGACAAGGTCTTCGAGAAATCTCACGGCCATGGACATTGTATGTGAGGAGGTCTTGGTATGGTTGAGGAAGGGAACCGTAAGTAACAAGGCTAAGGAGAGATTAGGATAGGTACCGGTACTGTAACAGTAATAGTTTGCTTTTTGTTGCTCTTCTTGCTATTTGTGAGGCCATGTGGTGGGGCCTCTTTCGCATCGTTTCAAGTTGTTACTACTTGAAGCCTGCAGTAAAAGGCCTTGCTCTCTTTGGTCGTCAAATCCTTGTGGCCTCTTTCCTCTTCAGCCTCGCATTTCCTCTAAGTAAACTAGAGGCCTTATCCCTCGTGACGTCTGGGAAGAACTTCATTCAGCCTAGAGTTACCTTTAAAGGCCTCATAGCTAAGTCAAAAATTACTAACAGGAGGCCTTGAATAAATAATCAGGCTGTTCCTTCTTTATCCCTGCTCAGTGCGTACCAGCTGGTGGTGTCAGCGGGACAAGTCAAACGTCAGGCTGACCGCTGACCCTGACCGTGCGTCGTGCGTACGTCGCGTTACGTCTCTGATCTCCACCATGGTCGTATACTCTACCGGTATTGGCCTCTTCGTATTTATTACTTCTGTACCGGTACTTACCAACTAACTATTCATGCATACTCGTATGTAGTCGCAAGCGTACCATGCGTCCGGTGGAGACGTGCCTTGCAAACCATTTCGGCGGCGATGTTGTTGCCTTTTGTGACCATTGGCGTGCCTCATTTTTTAAGATAAAGTTCAAAACAGGCTGCTGCAAAGGCGAAGGAATAAGCTGCTCCTTGTAAATGTCGAAGTTAAAATTATTATTGCTACGTATTTAGCCGTAGGTTTTGTACCAAGCTTTAGGCCTCCTTAGTGAAACGGATGCGATCTCTTTAGAAACGGGGCTTTTCTACAGAGATCATCGGAAGGCGGAGGGAACTCAACCGTCATTACCGTCATTTTGCCCTTATTAGAGTTTGGCCTCTTTTTGAAAAACCTACAGCAATTAAAGTATAATTTCTACTTACTTCACCTCGGCCGTTGGTTCCTACCAGAAGCTAAGTCTCGCGAACAAGGCCGATGGCGCCATTTGCTCGTTTGTCCTCTAGGACACGCCAATCGTCTAAGTATTAAGGTTTACTTGTGGAGGGTACCCCCCACCGCGAATCGGAGTGTATGATTGCAAGAACGAGACAGCGCAACGAACGGCAACAGTCGATTGAGACTTCTTCATTCTAATAAAACACGCAGCTAGACTATATTGCTCCTATCCTCATGTGGTATTCACGGACAGGGAGAGCAAGTCTATAAAAGTAGAGCAACGATAGAGTAACAACATAAAGAGGAAACTAATTTATCGATGCCACCAAAAAGGAATAGCTGCAAGCGACCGCAAATGCTGACTACGGAAACAGACTTTCCACATACATCCTGAAATCTGCACACAACGCTTAGAAGCACTTGCGGTGGACAATAGAAGGTCCGGACTCGTCGTACTCCTCCTTGGAAATCCACATGCTCTGGAAAGTAGAAAGGGAAGCAAGAATCGATCCACCAATCCAGACAGAGTACTTGCGTTCCGGGGGAGCCACAATCTTGACCTTGATGGAAGCCGGGGCAAGAGCGGTGATCTCCTTGGACATGCGCTCACTGATTCCGGGGAACATGGTGGTTCCACCCGAAAGGACAATGTTGGCGTACAAGTCCTTACGAATATCGACATCACACTTCATGATGGTCTGGAAGGTCGAGTCGGCAATACCGTCCATTTCGAGACCAGTCAAGTTAGGCTGGAAGAGGACCTCGGGACAACGGAAACGTTCGTTACCGATGACGATAATGTTACCATCGGGAAGCTCGAAAGACTTCTCGAGGGCCGAGGACTCGGCGGCCTTCTTCATCTCTTCTTCAAAGTCGACAGCGACAAAGCACAAGGACTCCTTAATGTCACGCACAATTTCACGCTCGGCCGTGGTAGTGAGGGAGTAACCACGCTCGGTGAGGATCTTCATGAGGTAGTCGGTAAGATCACGTCCGGCAAGATCGAGGCGAATGACGGCGTGGGGAAGAGCGTAACCCTCGTAAATGGGGACAGTGTGGGTAACACCATCACCAGAGTCTAGGACGCAACCAGTGGTACGGCCAGAAGCGTAAAGGGAAAGGACAGCCTGAATGTTCACGTACATGGCCGGGACGTTGAAAGTCTCGAACATGATCTGGGTCATGCGTTCACGATTGGCCTTGGGATTCTGGGGAGCCTCCGTCAAAAGAACCGGGTGAGCCTCGGGGGCGACACGGAGCTCGTTGTAAAAGGTGTGGTGCCAGATCTTTTCCATATCGTCCCAGTTGGTAACGATACCGTGTTCAATAGGGTACTTCAGGGTGAGAACACCACGCTTGGCCTGGGCCTCGTCACCAACATAAGCATCACGTTGTTCCATGCCAACCTGTCGAGTGAATAGAGTGTAGTTGCGTGTGTGTGTGAGAGACGAGTTCAAGAGTAACACACATGATCAAACCGCCAATTAGTTCGCCAACGGTCATTGATAAAAGCAGCTGCGGCCGCAACGTACCATGATACCGGGCTGACGAGCACGTCCGATAAGAGAGGGGAACACAGAGCGGGGAGCATCATCTCCAGCGAAACCGGCTGTAGCAGTGAGAGAGAGGAGGAAGGAGCGGTGTGAGTAAAAAGGTTCCAAAGCAGTCGTATGGTGTCTTTTTTAGTGCAGTCACTGGGATATTCGACAAAGTTCCATTGGCAACGAATCATTCCTCCATACAGTCATTCTGTGGGACGAATCGGCAGTGAATGACTACCTCAACCAATGCACATGATAGATGGGACTGACACTCTGCTTGCCATGGCATTCAAGGAGGAAACAAAGGATCGGTTGCACAAGATCGCGGTCATCACAGCCAATGCTTCTCATCCATCGAAACGCATCAACACAATGACCGACAAGAGAACGCAAGATCTGCCACCGCAAAAAGCCCATTGTCTTCACTGCACTCACCCTTGCACATTCCGGATCCGTTGTCGATGACAAGGGCAGCGATATCTTCTTCATCAGACATGTTGAAAGTTGTTTTTGTTGTTGGTAAAGGAAGGAAGCTTGCGGTTTGGACCGAGATGACTTTTATGACCGAATCTAGCGGGTCAGGTTTGGAGAGCTTTGAAAACCGTGGATGAATGCAACCCGGAAATCTCGTAGAGGTTCTACCCAGCTCTACGAGAGCCTCATTTGTGCCTGGCGCGGTCATCCGCCAAGATCACGATCCACCGGCTGGGAGCTTTTTGCGCGGGCTTTTTAGCCTCTTCTTGGCGCCAACCATGGTCATCGAATCGAGCGGACCAAAATGACCCTGCTAGTGGGTCATGAGCACTCTATGCAGCCACGTTGGGCGAGCTGGAGCGCTCGCAAGTTTGTCTAAGGGGTTAATCCAAGAAAGGCCGAAAATAGACACAGCGGTACTCTATCAATTTCAGTATCTAAGTGCCTTCTTGCTGCTTGGGCCTTTCGGTTAAGCAACTTGCAAATTTGGCCGGCGATGTGTGATGGCGGAGTCGACAGTCGACCCCGGTCACTGGCCACCGGCCAATGCTTTTATGGTCGAGGAGAAGAAGCGAAAAGTCTGTCACTTTTTGCTCCGAGACGGTTCTCTAAGCGTGAGCCTCTGCAGGCCCTAGGGGCTTATAGTAGCGCTTAGGGACGGGCTAAAAGGTCGGGTGTCCAAAAGGAACAAGGAACAATCGTTTTGGGGCAGCTGAGTGGCCGTTCAGTCGTTTGTTCTCGTTCGTCCCCCAGTGGTCGGGGATGTTGCGGGTTGTTACCGCCTACACCAGTACAATCCCTTTAAGGGTAGATCAGTCGTGACCCGCTGCCTCCGTGGTCTTGGCGTTTCTCGGTAAAGGCGCTTGCATCCCAAAGCAAGACTGGCTGCTAGTAGTTTGAGACGCCCAATGGGACTGCACGGAGTGAGCCAAGACCAAGATCCAAACTTGGCTTCTCATTGCTAGCTTTAGGTATCTTGGAGTAGAAGTTGGGTTTGGGAGAGTGACACGTCTCTAACCCAAGTAAGCGTGCTGCTCTTCCCTCTACTCTACGTCGTAGCTACCGTATCGGCTGGATAGCAAGTACTAGATGTTTCGTTTCGAGGTTTAGGTCAAGGAGCATCGCAACTTTTTGCGTCTATCTACTATACGTATCATAGGCTCTTTAGTTCTAGAGAACTTGCGTCTTTCGCATCGAGTCCAAGGCGCCCATGGCCTGCGCCGACATGGCTGCAAATCTTTTCCGTGTCTACTACTACTTAGAGTAGGCTTTAGCTTTAGGGTATCTATATGATCATGGAGTCGCCGACGATTCTAGAGTAGCTAGAGCAAACCGACAATCGTTCAACTCTCTCTCTCTCGTAGACATGGTGATGCAATGACAAAACGGTAACTCTACTACTAGGCAGCTACTGCGCGCACCATTCGTTGTAGAAAGGCCACGCTAGCAACATTGGTTGGGCACATCTTGACAACAGTACCAATCGGCCGTTGGACATTTCCGATACTTCACATATCTGGCTCGCACGCAAGCAAGCATGCAAAACATGGAGAGTGTCACAGTCGCTACCGACTCGTCACGGCGACCGCCGCTTGATTTGGCTTGTAAATGTGTCCACCCCAAAACTGCGGCGTCCCATCCGACTGGTAAATCGACTGGCGATAGTAGTACGGCTTGCCACCGGTACCACCCGCGGACGAAGATGCACCGCCCTCACTTGCATTGCTGCCGTCTTGAATTTGTACATAAAAGTCGGACTTGAACTCGACGATACCCGGCGGTTGGCTCCGACTATTGGCCACGGCAAAGTCTCTCACTTTAATGTAGCCAATCACGCTGCAATACGCCGCCGACACGCCCGTAATCAACATGCTGGCCACCCACATGAGATAGAGGGGTCGCGAGCCGCACCACCGAATGGCCATGACCAACCCATCGTCATCAATTTCGTCATTTTGGTAGCCGTCGCCTTGATCGACTTGATCCGAACAGTGTCCCACGATGAAAATAGAGAGCCAGGTAAAGCAAAGGCAGACAATAATGGATAGTTTCCAGGGACACGATCGGGGTCGCATGGATTGGTATCCCGAGGGGTAAATGTATTTCATGGGTTGACCAGTGTAAGCGTCGCCGTAGTATTCTTCGTAGCCGGATTCTGGTAGTGAGAGTCCGGATGGTTTTGTGGGGTAATAATTGTTGCTGTTGGAATAGTTTGTATCGGACGCAGTCGCGTGCGTGGAAGATATCCTGTCTTGTTGCGATTGTTGCGAGTGCAGTGAATGCTGATATTGTGAAGGCGGCGGTGGGGGCGGCGGTGGTGGAGGAGGAGGAGGTGGACCGGTACTGTGGAGTGGTCCTCCTCCAGCTCCACCTCTGGAACCAGGCAAACCGGATGGAGCGGGCGGAACTGCAGGAGCGTCCATCATGTCTTCATAGGCCGTCCAAGGCTGCCTCGAACTGTAGACTTTGCCATCGTCGTTCTGCGTTCCAGGCCCAACGGTCTGTGCGTACTCATTGAGAGCGTACTGATACATTGGATGCTCTTGTCGAATGGCGTCGGCTGACTGTGCCGTTGGAGACAGTCGTTTCTTGCTCTTTTGTCCCGTTCCTCCCATTAGCTTGACCATGATTAAGAATATCCTAATGAATGATACAGTTTGGATGCTCGAGACGCTTTTGTCGAGCCGCTGTAGTCTCTATTCTCTTTTGTCGTTTTTATTTCTCATGGTCGAGCAGTCGAGCAGTCGATCGAGCCGTCGAGCCTGTCGCATACATACCGGTACAGTAGCTGTGGCCGTCGAGCAGACCGTGGACGTGGATCGGACGCGCGTGAGTCTTGTGAGTAAAAACCTCAACCTTACCGTTTCAGTTTTCCAGTTCTCCCCCAGAGAAGAATCAAGAATCATAATCGAACTCACGACTGAGAGACTATGATGTAGACCGCGTAATGGGAGAGGAGTCTACGCGACATACAGACTCTAAAAGTACGTAGTCGCTGCTCGCTGCTGCAATTGATCGCATATTGCTACTTTGCCCATCGCCATCATATATACGAGCATCAACAGACTGTACAGTATGAAACTCTCTGCCGCGCAAACGCAATTGCTCGAGCAGCTCGGATCCGACGCGCAACGAGGACTCACGACCGACCAAGCGGCCGCTCGTCGAGAGCAAGCTGGATCCTTTAACGTTGTGGATCCACCCATTAACTGTCCTTCCTGGATATGTTGTCTTCTACCCTGCATCAAGCACATTCCTTCCATGAAAGCCTTTGCCCAAGTCAAACCAGAAGACGCCGAAGTCTTGCGAAACGGCAAATGGATTCGCTACGAAGCCAGTTCGCTCGTCAAGGGCGACATTATTAAATTGGAAGAAGGAGACATTGTTCCTGCCGACTGTGTCGTACTGACTGTCGACAGTGAAAACGATTTGGTCGTGGATTGCCGCTGTGTGGCGGGCGAAGACAAGCCGCGCAGTGCGTCGGCTGCTGCTGCAACAACAACTGGGAGTACTACCGTTAAACCGATTCAACTATTTTTGGGGGGACACACGGCCCAAGGATCAGCAACGGCGGTTGTTACGGCCACTGGGTCAAATACATTATTGGCATCGTTGATTCGAGAGAATCGATTTCCTCCCAAGGACAATGGTGGCATGGTGGCTGCTGCGGATAATGTACAATACGCTACGGTCGGTGCGGATGAGGAAGTGGGCATTTCATTAATGGGACGAGAGCAGCATCCGTCTGATGGTGCCCCTGCCACGGGTGAGTTTCGGTAACACGCATCATCGATATTGGATAGTAGACTACTCTTATTACTGCGTCTTTCTAGAAAAACAGGCGTACAATCGTGTACTCAATATACCAAGAATATATAACGTAACGTACCAGGTAACAAACTAGCCTAAGGACTGAACAGAGTACGAAAGAAGATCGGTCTCTACGAAATTGGAGAGAACGACGTTTCAATAGTGCTGTTGTTGTCGTAGCGCAAATCAATATAATGTAGTATACTGTATGATTTCTACTACGGTAGCTATAGCTATAGCTAGAACGGAACTCCGAGCTGCCGAAGCTTCTCGACTCGATCGGTAGGAACTTGCCACTGCCCGTCGCGATACTGTCGTCGCTGATCTTGCAACCACTCAATCAGATCCTTGGAAGGAGCAACACCATCGGTAGTATCCTTGGAAATTTCCCCAGCCTTTTCTTGCGCCACCAAGTCAGCGTACCACGCAGCCAACGCTCTGTACTTGGTATCCCAGTGCCACATGTCGTAATCCCAAACAAAAACGAACGCATTCAACTCCTTGAAAAGCTTATTTTCGTCGGCAGTCGCTTCGCGATAATTGTCCCGGGTCTCGCGGTAAAGTTGGCGTTGGTGGGTGGCCCAGTCCGCCAAATCTTCATCCTTGGCCCAGCCCGATGGAACAGCAGCGTGACCGTAGCTTTTCTTGAAATTCTCCAACGAACGCAGCATTTCTTGATGATCCCAGGCGGGAATCTTTGCGGCAGCAGCCCCTGCAAGACGGGTGTCGTTGTCTTCGTCTTCGGTTTCTGTTTCGAGCGACGAGTCGTCGCTGCTGTTGTCGCTATCACTATTATTATCGTCGTCACTGTCGGCTTCGGAAGCCGTGGTAGATCCAGTGGCACTGTCGTCGTCCGAGTTGAGTTGACCATTTCCCCGGGAAGATGACTTATGCTTCTTTTGTGGAGGAGGACCATCGGCAGAGCCGGTAAAGCCTTCGAATTGCGGATTCGGTTTTTCCTTTTCACGAAGGGCTTGGCAAGTCTTCTCGATCGATCTGGGGTGTGCAATCTCGGTCCAGGATCCATCGATTTCTTCCTTGAGAAAGCGGCCTCCGATATCATGAATGGCTGCGATGACTGCTTGGGCGACGTACACCTTTTTGCTTCGTGCCGCTTCCAGATAGTCTTCTCGATGACCGTTAATGATTTGACGAAAGTATATGTTGCCAGCCCACTCGGAGACTATTTCAATGGAGGATTAAATCAAAGAGGGTGAGATCAGCATATGAGGGTTGCACCGACTTACGGACGATTGCATCATCCAAGACTTACCTCGCTTGCCGCGGCCCATGAGGACATCCTTTTCGGTGGCCTTGCCGCCCTTGGTTTTGCTACTCTTTCCCATGATGGTTGTAAGCGTTGTTGGGGATGCTGTTGGGGTTTTACTTATGACTGCGCAATAGGACTGCAAAATAATCTCTTCGTTGTTGTCGTCGTTGTTAAGTTGGTGCGAGTATAAAGATACTGCTCGAACGATGCAAGTAACAAGTTTGTACCTTACTAGTAGTACGTAGGATGGTGTGGTAAGCAGTGAAACAAGCACTGAGAAAGACCAAGAGGAAGCGGATGTTATTCTGTTGCACGGCTATGGTCGTCTTGTTGCAGAATACATCGCTACTAGACGCACGAGTGCGAGGGGCAAAGAGGTTATCTAGACGACACGGCATCTGTTGGGCAACATGGCACAAGAACGACTGGTAACCTGGCGGCGGGACTATCGGGTAATCGGTAATCGGGTCTTTTTCGCCTTTCCAAAGAAGAAAGAAGCCCCGAAAAACACGACATACCACGTCATGACATAAGTTAGACACGTGTCCCTAAAAACATGGAACCTTAAGCGAGTACTTTAGTAATAGCTATGGTGAAATTTGTTGAAAGCAGACATTGTTGAAGTATCTCTAGACCGTGACGAAATCTAAGTATCTGGAAGTGCTTCCAGATACTTACAAAAGTTCAGCGATTTCCGAGTCCACATCCGGAAGCAACCAGGAAGGACGGGCAAAACGACCCGGCCCGATGAAGGAACGCAACCACAAGCTGAAGGCGGAAGAGTCCAGAGAAGAATAGGCTGTCGACCCCATTGAGACTTGCGGATCGACGATTAAGAGCACTGTTTGTTCATCCGTACCATACTCGTCGACTAGGAGCTCTTGATCTTCTAAAAGGTTCGAAAACGGGAGAGAGATAGACCTTAGCGTTATCCTTCTCGGCGTGTGGCGTATTATCCATAGTTTTTGAAAAAAAAAGGGCGATTAATCTTCCTGTCGTATCCGGGATTTCCATCGAAGTGCTCTGCTCGTTCACTATCGTATTGCTCAGGCAAGACTTGAATGCGACAAAAGCACACGTGGGAGACAGTTTTCAGAGTCTCAGAGGATATAGTCACATCCGTCATGGATCATTCAGACGGCAAAGAAGCCAAGCGACGAGCCCTTTCTCAGCAGGAACAACTACAGCAGCAAGCTGCAGCTTCTGCGAGTGCTGGCCAACAAGCGCAATGGGCTCCGGCTGGACAAGGATACGGAATAGCACAGCAACCACAACAATATGCGGGACAACAAGCGCCGTATGCACCAACGCAGCCTTCTATATCAACCGCGGGAGTACCGGCTGCCGCTTCATACCCCGCGACATCGGCAGCGGCACAAGCAGCCGCGGCACCGTACGTACAAGCCAGACAACTCGCGCAGCAGCAACAGCAGCCATTATATCCGATACATCAACAGCGATACGCTGGTTATGCGCAGCAGCAACAACAACAACAACAACCGCAATACCCAGTGCAGCAACCAGGCATGTACTTTGACCAACAGACTGGAGCACCCCAACGTGTGGGAGTGGCCCCGCAACCTGGAATGTCCTACCAAGCACAGCAGCAACTGCCGCAACAAGTACCTCCACAATTTCCCATGCCCGTACCCACGCAACCGTATATTCAACCCAAAGTCGGGCGCCTTCCTGCGGACAGACCCGTCATGAAATTATCCGTCTCGCTCATTGACACCTACAAGCACATTAACACTGTCTATTACGAAGAGCGAGACGCACGGAGGGCCGCCCGCTCCAAGGAAAAGAAAGGATCGGGATCCAATAACAATGGCTGGGATGACGACAATTATGATTATATTTTCACGTCGGGAGAGTTGTTTTATGGTCGCTACAAGATCAAGGAACGAATTGGCAAAGGTTCCTTTGGCCAAGTGGTCAGGGCCGAGGACATTGAAACCAATCGGGAAGTCGCCATCAAGATTATCAAGTCCAAGAAGCCTTTTTTGCTACAGGCCAAGACGGAGATTGAGCTGCTCACGCATCTGTGGGAGCATGATCCAGAGGACCAGCACAATGTTGGTACGTATCGATACATTGTCATATTTCTATGGTTGGGATATACGTGCCCCGTAGCGACTGTCTCTAACCCGCGACTCTTTCTCTCTCTCTTCATTTATGCAGTTCGACTGCTGACACATTTCGTGTACCGTAACCACCAGTGTCTTGTTTTTGAAATGTTATCCTTGAATCTGTACGAGCTGTTGAAAAACACGCAGTTTGGTGGAGTTTCATTGAACCTTATCCGAAAGTTTGCCAAGCAAGTTCTGAAGGCACTCTCCTTCCTGGCGCGTGACGATGTTGACATTATCCACTGCGACTTGAAGCCCGAAAATATCTTGCTACGACATCCAAAGAAAAGCGGCGTCAAGGTTATCGACTTTGGCTCCTCGTGTCGGTCGAATCAACGCATGTATTCATATATCCAGAGCCGTTTCTACCGCTCCCCAGAAGTAATGCTGGGCCTCCCTTACAGTGTCGCAATCGATATGTGGAGTCTCGGTTGCATCTTGGCCGAAATGCACACTGGTGAGCCACTCTTTTCGGGTTCCGATCAGTTTGACCAGATGCAAAAGATTGTAAAGCTTTTGGGTGTGATTCCAGACGACATGCTTTCCAAGTCGAGCGATCAGATCAAGCTGCAATTTTTCGAAAAGGGAAAGACGTCCACTGGACAAGACGAGTGGCGGGTACGGCAGACCAAGGCATCAACAACATCGAGCAAGTCGGAGTCCACTTCGCCGTCGCCGTCGGAACCACCAAAGAATGTTGTTGTTCCGAGCTCTAATCCTGTCGCATCTTTGATGGAAGTCGTTAGTTCGGGAAATCGCCAAAAGAAAAAGTATCCACCAAGCGAAGAGTACAATTCCCAACAGAATTATGAGATGTTTGTTGACCTTGTATACAAGATGCTCTCATACGAACCGTTGGAAAGGATAACGCCCCACGAGGCGCTCAATCATCCTTTTATTCTTTCGGGCGACACGGCCGCGAGTGCAGCAGCGACAGCTGATGAATCCGCTACTGCAAAAGCTGCGACCGGGTAAACTATACCTCTAAGTCATGTCTCGGCACTGCAATGGGCATTTTGAAAATTTCATTGCAGATCGAGATCGATGCCAAGGGAGATGTTTCTGTATTTGGCAAGTAATGTAAAGGCTAACGAAGTGAGTTATGCCTTCGATTTTGTGTGCGTTGTAGGACTCTACTAGCTAGTAGCAAGGATTTGCTGAGAATGTGTATGCCTTGTAGTAGCAAAAGGAGTAGAGATAAAAGAGCAATAGCATCGTTACAGCTTCAGCTCTCCATTCGAGTAGCTAGTCGCCGCTGGACCAGACGAGCACTGCCTTTTCGTAAATCGTGTCGCCTCGCATTCGCTTCTCGCGAATCAAGCCGCAGAGCTTCAGATAGTTTAGACCGTAGGCGAAGAACAGGATGGACTCTTGGCGCGTTGCTAATAGAGCGATGCACTCTTCAAAGGTTCCAAACCATTCGCCTTGCGGGATGGTAACTCGATCTTGCACGAGCTTGAACATGAGGCTTGGAATGTTAGCGACCGAAAAGGGATCCTCACGGCCAACCGGCACCATATTTATTATGCCCGCCACCAAGTGGCGTCGGGGCTGCGTCGTCAATGATGCTAATGCAGTCGCTGCTGCCGCCGAAGAGTTTGGAAGCGTTGCAATTTGACCAAATGTCTCCACAATCGGGTGGAGACATTTCTCCACCTCGGCAACGTATGTGCACTTGTCCAATACAACAATTAGCTCATTCGCCAAGGTGCTGACCCTCTCGTTCAACAGGCTCTCTACATGGTCGACCTTTGAAAACACCAAGTTGTTGAGACTGCCCGCGGCACAGCTAGAGTGTGTTCGGATGCGAGCGAGAAACGACATGATACGGTGCCGTGCCTTGGCGTCCACCTGCTGTTCAGGTCTCGCGTTACGGATGCCAGAGCCGCTCCCGCAATACAGAAAAGGTATATCGTTCGCATTTCCATTGCCCAAGATACCAAGTACCTGCAGAGCGACCCCAGCCTTGCGGCGACGTAATTCGAGCTCTTGTAGCCTGTGCACCATGGCTGATCGAGATTCAGGTAGTTGGTCCGAGCACCCCCCGATGAGCTCTCTTGCGTGTTTATCCAGTAGAAACCATGCGACTCGGCTTCGTTCCTCCCACAGAACCTTTTCGCCGGCTATACAATTGCGAAAGGATCCTCGAGGAACGAAATAGTGCGCCAGGGCCACCTTAAGTTGCAGCATGACATGAACGGCTGATTTAGTTTGCTCTTGATAGGATCGCGTCACTGCTGAAAGAATCGAAGGATCCAGCGCAGCTGGAAATGATTGCTTCATCCACAAATTGTCGGTGAACCGCTCCAGCAACTCGTCGGCCGAGCTCAAGACACAACGACGTACCAACAAGCCGACTGGTCCCTGTGTTTGCGATCGCAACTCCAGGCGCCGCCTTCCCACGTTGGGACCCATAAGCACGAGACAAAATGGTAATCCATACAAAGCACGTCGTTCTGACAACCAATGGATAAAGTCTTGCATCTCTGGCGTGTGCAGTGACTCGTCCGCGTGCAAATAGACGACAATGTCGTCAAACGCGTCCGTGTGACCGGCCCACTGCAACAAAATATCCGTCAAGGAGGCTTTGGCGAGTTTTCGCTTGCTGAGAAGGCTCGGAGGAAGGCTGGGTTCTAATTTCAAGCACTGGCGAGTCAGTTCTTCTTGTGGAGAGACTGTCGTGAGACCAGTTGCTGGGCGTAGCCACACCAAGGCGGAGCGCGGCCTCTTTCGCCGGGTCGAGAGCACCAAGTGCCGCATCCAATCCTGTCGATCCAACTGATACGAAGGTCCTTCAAGAATCATTATTGGTAGAAGAAGGGGATTATATCTGACAGGAGGATCAATGATGCGCGCGTTGGTGGCGTCACTTGGAGTTGTCGAAGTAGCAGAGCGATCTTCTTCAGACGTCCGCGGTCGCTTTGCCGGTGACGGAGATCCTGGAGCGTTCTCTCGCTCACTCGCAGGGCAAACTTGGCTTAATATATCATGTAGCTTCTCTTGAACAGGCTCGGATAGATCTTGCAGTGCGTTTGCTGCCGCCAGATCCATTTGACGACTCAAAGCGTGATAACATCGCGTTCGAAGGTAACTTTCTTCGTCCTCCAGAGACAAGGGCGATTCTCGCCCCTCTTTGGTCGTTTTGAAGCGAGGAACTACCAACTTGGCCCATGAAGGAATAGATTCGATAGTCTTCTTATCTGGTAGCATTGTGTGGGGCGAGGAACGAATTAATAGTGTAGACAACAAGGACCATGGTTAAAAAGTAAAAAAACACATTGTTTTTAAACCACTTTCCGGACGACGGACGGCCGGTAGTTTTAATTCGGATCTACAGTATCAACTATCTACTAGACTATGAATAGCTAGCCTGTGTTCTTCACGTAGTACTAGCAGTAATAAGCTTACGCCTTTTCCTTTAGACCGCACCAAAAGACTCGTCAATACCGTCGATACACTATATCACCATATTACCGGGAGCTTCCCAAAGGCTCTCTCTAGCTAGCAGTCGGTATTACGTAGAGGACGTTGATGCTTGAAGCTACAGTGTTGCAGAATTGAATCGTCGTAAATTGTGTATTCGTTCAATGAAAGTCTGGTCGGTACACCGGTACACCCATTAGAACGCCATTAGAAGGAAGTAGAGCGTGAGCGCCGACTTCGTTCTGATCCATCCTGAGCTCTCGCCGCGCCGCGAAAGATAGACTTGTCTCTGCTCTGATATAAGACCTTGACCGCACAACCCGATAGGGAGATGACATTGTAGACCAAGCTCTTATATATCCTACCCCCAGACTCAGCGGGAATGAGCCGATAGGCTGCAGATGGAAGAAACGACAACAAATAGTTGGTATCCAAAACACCATAGACGAATCCCTTCGACGCATCGATAACAAACAATCATCAACTCACCAAGCAATGCGTTACCACCGAGAGAAGCGACTTGTGCTCGCGCAATCGCGTTGCATTCCGTCACAAAGCGATGGAATTCGTCGGCCTCCAACCCGCGAGACTCGCGAATGAAATGCATCGATATCGACCCAAGATACTCGGTGACGACTCCACCTGTGACGCAATGCAGCGGAGATAACTCCACGGGAACCTCTTCAACGATACCTGGTACACCATCACCCAGTGCTCTGGGTGGTGGGGAAATATTCACCACCGCGCGGTCGGTACCTGACGTCAATGGAGCTTCTGGTAAGACCATGGTCGTCAGATGGTTGCCAGTAGCATCGCTTCGAGCCCGGGAATGTATAGGAGATAATTCCAGTCTGGTTCTTGGAAACAATCGTGGGATCGGGAG
>Ga0307981_1001103_pt1 | contig 25213 bp, 20 predicted proteins | sample OrgLakmetagen987_FD_201849 | JGI IMG/M metagenome (GOLD analysis project Ga0307981, IMG submission 201849) | Saline water microbial communities from Organic Lake, Antarctica - #987 | ecosystem: Environmental > Aquatic > Non-marine Saline and Alkaline > Saline | place: Antarctica: Organic Lake... | reverse complement strand
GGGCGGTCGATGAAAGGTCTCTTAATCGCACCATATTGGAATTGAAACGATGTTGTAGGGCACGAGTGCAGGAGAAAGAACAACTCTTAATCGCACCATATTGGAATTGAAACGCAAACCCTATAGGCAGCGTAGATAGCACTGTGATCTCTTAATCGCACCATATTGGAATTGAAACGCTACCCATAAGTCTACCGCTTCGCGTATCGCCCTTCTCTTAATCGCACCATATTGGAATTGAAACAAGACCTCACAAGCGCGGAGATAAACGAACTGGTAGCTCTTAATCGCACCATATTGGAATTGAAACAGGAGATGGGAGGCGAAGAGATGGGCATGTGCGAGACTCTTAATCGCACCATATTGGAATTGAAACTCAAGACAACATTTGCTGTGCTCCACCCTGAAACACTCTTAATCGCACCATATTGGAATTGAAACCGAGGGGGCCACCCGTTGGCCTCCTCAATTTTCTAACTCTTAATCGCACCATATTGGAATTGAAACACCTTAGAGCGAAAGGTAAAGTAGCCGAATTGGCGCTCTTAATCGCACCATATTGGAATTGAAACAAATATCGCACAAAGAAAGGTATCCGCTCAGCGCACTCTTAATCGCACCATATTGGAATTGAAACGCGAATAACGTGCCTATTGTGCGCGTCCAATAATAACTCTTAATCGCACCATATTGGAATTGAAACTCGAACCCTATAGGCAGCGTAGATAGCACTGTGATCGCTCTTAATCGCACCATATTGGAATTGAAACCGCAATCGCCAACGTCGTAGGCATCTTGTGCGCCAGCTCTTAATCGCACCATATTGGAATTGAAACAATATTGTGCGGTTATGCGTCTGCCTAACGATCACCCTCTTAATCGCACCATATTGGAATTGAAACCGCAATCGCCAACGTCGTAGGCATCTTGTGCGCCAGCTCTTAATCGCACCATATTGGAATTGAAACGATATTGAATAGCACATTTCGATCTTGCAGTACAATCTCTTAATCGCACCATATTGGAATTGAAACAAAGAGCAGAAGCGTGCTTCGACCCTGCGAACGTTATCTCTTAATCGCACCATATTGGAATTGAAACCTCATCACGCTCGACCTGGACTACGCCACAGAGGGCTCTTAATCGCACCATATTGGAATTGAAACGCTAATAACGTGCCTATCGCGCGCGTTCAATAATAACTCTTAATCGCACCATATTGGAATTGAAACAGATGGAGCACAGCAAATGTTATTTCAATGAGGGGGCTCTTAATCGCACCATATTGGAATTGAAACGCGTTCCACAATAGTCGCTGCCTCAGAGCCGGATTCTCTTAATCGCACCATATTGGAATTGAAACAACATAGATCGTGTTGTAACCATGCTACCAGTATTCTCTTAATCGCACCATATTGGAATTGAAACCGGTGTAAGTCCACACCCCTAGCTTGCGCCCTTTCCTCTTAATCGCACCATATTGGAATTGAAACAAGGCAAATATAAAAGCATTAGCGCCAATTTAGACTCTTAATCGCACCATATTGGAATTGAAACCTAGAAGTAGCAGAGTTGCACGCTCTAGGAAGAGCCCTCTTAATCGCACCATATTGGAATTGAAACAAATATCAATCTTATTCCTTTTGTTTTCGGCTTGCCCTCTTAATCGCACCATATTGGAATTGAAACCCTGATGCGTTGCTGTTCTTGCAATCAACGTCAGTGCTCTTAATCGCACCATATTGGAATTGAAACCGATAGAAAAAGCAGGGGACAGCCTCGGCGCAGTGCCTCTTAATCGCACCATATTGGAATTGAAACGCGCAAACCCGACGCTGCCGATAACGCCTAACGCTGCTCTTAATCGCACCATATTGGAATTGAAACGACTTACACCCCTACCAAGAGACAGCCGTTGCGCATACTCTTAATCGCACCATATTGGAATTGAAACCCAAAATTAACAGAAACGTTGTTTTGGACAGATTGACTCTTAATCGCACCATATTGGAATTGAAACAGGATTTTACGTAATGCTCGGCGCGTTCGCGGTCGTCTCTTAATCGCACCATATTGGAATTGAAACAAGTCTGGTACTGCGTTAACGTCCAAATTGCCATAGCTCTTAATCGCACCATATTGGAATTGAAACACTCCTGTGCGAGGGACCGAAGCCGACCCGTTAACTCTCTTAATCGCACCATATTGGAATTGAAACTGCCTGATTGATCGGGCGGTCGATAAAAGGTAGCATCTCTTAATCGCACCATATTGGAATTGAAACATCCTAGTAACATTAGAAACATCCCAATTTGCTACACTCTTAATCGCACCATATTGGAATTGAAACGCTGAAACAAGGCTTTCCCTGTCTGGTTATCCGGAAAGCTCTTAATCGCACCATATTGGAATTGAAACTGATACAAATGTACGGAAATCTGGCACAATCAGGGCTCTTAATCGCACCATATTGGAATTGAAACTAATATAGAAGTTTTGGTACCAGCTTCCTTGCTAAGCTCTTAATCGCACCATATTGGAATTGAAACTTGTGGTAAAGTTTAGTTTGTTTCTTTCTCGTTAAGCTCTTAATCGCACCATATTGGAATTGAAACGTGGAAATTTTATCCGCCACGATCTCCAAGACACTGTCTCTTAATCGCACCATATTGGAATTGAAACGGGAAGCGGAAGCGTGCTACGACCCTGCGACCGTCTCTTAATCGCACCATATTGGAATTGAAACCATGTAGCGTCCTGGGGTTGATCGGCACGTGTAGCGCTCTTAATCGCACCATATTGGAATTGAAACGCCTGCAAAGCTACTACCAACAGGAGCGTAAATTCCCTCTTAATCGCACCATATTGGAATTGAAACAACACAAACATACTAAAAATCTAATTACCAAAAGCCTCTTAATCGCACCATATTGGAATTGAAACAAATCTGATACTGCGTTAACGTCCAAATCGCCATATCTCTTAATCGCACCATATTGGAATTGAAACAGGACAACGAGTTCGTAAGCGCGGAGGATGGAGTTTCTCTTAATCGCACCATATTGGAATTGAAACAGGACAAGACGTCGGAAGTGTACAAAGGCGCAGCGGCTCTTAATCGCACCATATTGGAATTGAAACCAGCCGACGAGCTTGTAAGCTACTGGCTGTCGCCTGCTCTTAATCGCACCATATTGGAATTGAAACGCCTCAAGCTCTGGCAGGCGTGATGCCCCGTACTCCCTCTTAATCGCACCATATTGGAATTGAAACAAATATTAATCTTATTCCTTTTGTTTTCGGCTTGCCCTCTTAATCGCACCATATTGGAATTGAAACACACGCTGCGCGTTACGCTTCTGCGCCTTTGGTAAACTCTTAATCGCACCATATTGGAATTGAAACAGTTATTAACCACAGCCATACCTACGATAAGATCACCTCTTAATCGCACCATATTGGAATTGAAACAGGACGTTAGTTATTTTAAGCTTATCACCTGCGTTCTCTTAATCGCACCATATTGGAATTGAAACACGTGCTTTGTACTAGGTCGAGGACCGGCGTAGGAGCTCTTAATCGCACCATATTGGAATTGAAACTCGCGCTAGGTATGCTGGCTGTGTGCAGCTCTTGGACTCTTAATCGCACCATATTGGAATTGAAACGGCAGAGGAGTTTCGCGTACAAAGGCTATGGCCATTCTTAATCGCACCATATTGGAATTGAAACAAACTTAGGTTTAGGCGCTGAAAAGGCAGCGTGGAACTCTTAATCGCACCATATTGGAATTGAAACAGGAAAAGAAGTTTGACAAGGTTACAGCCTTGGACTCTCTTAATCGCACCATATTGGAATTGAAACCAGCGAATGCAGGATGGAAGGGCTTCAAGACCTGCTCTCTTAATCGCACCATATTGGAATTGAAACCAAATAAACTGATTTAAATGTACACAGAACACAGGACTCTTAATCGCACCATATTGGAATTGAAACAGTAACTACTTATATTAATTTCAAATTAGATTGCCCTCTTAATCGCACCATATTGGAATTGAAACATTGCTTTTTCGCTGGTAATATTTCTGTTTTCCATACTCTTAATCGCACCATATTGGAATTGAAACAGGGCGGTCCCGTTCCAGTCTTCGCCCAGAACGTTCCTCTTAATCGCACCATATTGGAATTGAAACTCAACATCAAATACGCCCCCTAACCTCTAACCCCTACTCTTAATCGCACCACACTGAAATCGATACCATTTGAAGGCAGTCACCAGCAACGCATCAAGCCTCCTAATCCGCCGCCAGAAAGTCTGCTTTGCTCCGGTATTGAATCGGCTGTTGCCCCTTTGCCGTAAGTTTTTCATTGAGCCCGGGTAATTGTGCAATCAAGTCCTCCAGCTTTGCCTTCGCAGCTTCCAGTTCTTTGCGGTGTAATTCATAAGCATCGAGTTGCGCATTAGAGGGTTTGCCGCGGTAGTTCGCAACTTCGCTGTACAGTTTGGCAATTTTTTCGCGCAGTTGCGGCTCAGCAGCAGCGACGTAGTTGTCACCGGTAGTAACCACCATGCGCTTTCGCATTTCCTCAAGCTCCTGCTCAAAGGATTGAAGCCGTTGCTGGAGTTTCTTCGGTAATACGGAAACATCGGTACTGGCCAATCCTGTCTTTATCTGCTCGATGCGGTCAATTTGATACGCCAACTCTTCATTCATATGGTATAGCGCCATGACCGTCTTTTGCTGTAACGCTTTTTCTTCAGCACTGTGTATAGAGTTAGGGTCAGGCACTAAGGTTAAGGTATGCTCATAGGTCTCTTTTCCCTTTTTTATTCTGACCGTATACTCACCCGGAGGTGCCGTTGGAGTAGCAAAGCCTCCGTAGGAAAAGGTCTTTGCTTTTGCGATCTTAGGACGGCGGAGGCGGTAATTCCATTCCACAATATTGATGCCTTTAGCTTTGCCAGGGGTCAAAGAAGCCACCTGCGCTCCATCTTGATTATAGATATCCATGGTCATCTTGCCGAATATGTGGCGCTTCTTCAGAAAGTAGGTAATCTTGGCCGCTGAGCTCGGGTTGCTACCTACAAATGTTCCGTAGGAAGCGGTAGTGCCAAAGTTGGGCTGCTCCTTAATAACAACAGGCAGGGATTCAAATAGGTGGACATCTTGTTCCAGGATGTCAGCTTTCAACGCCCGTAGTGGCCGCACATCGTCGATCAGGATAACACCCCGGCCGTGTGTGCCCATGACAAGGCTGTGGTCGCGGGGGTGCAATGTGACGTGGTGTACGGCAACCGCTGGCATGTTGTTTGTAAACCGGGTCCAGTGCTGACCACCGTCCAGCGTGATGAATAAGCCCATTTCTGTACCGAGGTAGAGCAAATCAGGGTTTACGTAATCTTCCTGGATAGAACGGGCAAAGCCTTCAATAGCTGGGGTAGTAACAGACCGCCAGCTTTGGCCACCGTCTTGTGTTTTGTACACGTAAGGGGTACGGTCATTCTGAGTATGGCCATCAAACACGGCGTAGGCGACCTCTTTGTCGAAAGAGCTGGGCTCAATGTGATACACCCAGGTATGGGTTGGCAAGCCAGGAATATTTGGGGTGACGTTGGTCCAGTTTTCACCACCATCGGTGGTTACCTGAACCTGGCCATCATCCGTACCTGCCCAAATCGTACGCTCGCTTAAAGGCGACTCAGCTATAGAGAAAATCGTACAGTGGTTCTCTGCCCCGGAGTTGTCCTTGCTTAAGCCACCACTGTCCTCTTGGTTTTGCTTGGCGGGGTCATTGGTCGTTAGGTCCGGGGATATTTTTACCCAGGTTTCACCCTGGTCATCGGAACGATGGACAAATTGACTTCCAACGTAGAGCCGGTCCGGATTAAAACGGCTGGTCGTGATTGGGGTGTTCCAGTTAAAGCGTAATTTGGGTGCGCCTTCTACAGGATACGGCTTTATGGTTTTGGTTTGCTGTTTTTCAATGTCAACACGCCAAACCGCCTCCGCGCCCTGCATCTCGGAGTAGCATATATTAGGGTCATTCGGATGGGGGTACACCCGGAAGCCATCGCCGTAACCTACTTGTTGCCAATCACGGGGCTCCACACCGCCTACACTTGCCGATGGGCCGACCCAGGAGCCGTTATCTTGCAACCCACCGTATACATTAAATGGTTCCTGCATGTCGACAGTGACGTGGTAGAACTGTGAAATGGGCAGGTCTCTGCAGATCTCCCAGCTGCGGCCTCCGTCGTAGGAGCGATATACACCGCCGTCACAGCCCAGGAATATATGGTCCGAGTTATTAGGAGCAAACCAAAAGTCATGTACATCGGCGTGCACACCGCTGCCAATTTTCCGGAAAGTCTTGCCCCCGTCTTCGCTGATGGAGCCAGTAACTCCCGCTTTGCAGATTTTGTCAGGATTTTTGGGATCTACCACGATGCGGCTAAAATAAAAGGGCCGTACCGTCAGCTCGAAATCATTGTTGAGGTGTTGCCAACTTTGCCCACCATTATCAGAACGGTAGAGCCCATTATCTGCATTCTTTTCAGATTCGATGACTGCGTAGAGGATGTCTGGGTTGGAAGGCGCTACTGCGACTGCAATACGGCCGAGTTTGCCATCGGGGAAGCCATTGTGGATTTTTTCCCAGCTTTTCCCTCCATCTGTGCTTTTATAGAGGGCACTATTTGTACCTCCGGAATTGAAGGACCAGCCAGTACGGCGAAACTCCCACATGGAGGCGTAGAGCGTATTGGGGTCATTGGGGTGCATCGTCAAATCAGAGCAGCCGGTGGTAGGATTCGTGTACAGGATTTTTTCCCAGTTCTGCCCGCCATCGGTGGTTTTGTAGATGCCCCGCACTTCGCTGTCGCCCCAAAGTGCGCCGAGCACACCTACGTAAACTTCGTCTGTATTGTCGGGGTTGATCTGGATACTGCTGATGCGCTCAGAATCTTCCAGCCCCATCAGTGTCCAGTCTTTACCACCATCGGTACTTTTGTAGAGGCCTTTACCCACAGAGACGCTGTTGCGGGTCCAGATCTCCCCGGTTCCTGCCCACAGGACCTGGTCGGGCTGCTTGGGGTCTACCGCTATAGCGCCTATGGACTGAGGGTAGTCGTCAAAGATGGGTTCAAACGTGATACCTCCGTCGTTTGTGCGCCACACGCCACCACCAGCAGCGCCTACATAGAGCACACGTGATTGGGACGGATGCCCCGTAAGGTCAACAACCCGCCCGCTCATCAGCGCAGGGCCAATATGCCGGGCACGCAAGTCGCCGAACAAGCCATCAGCATCCAGTCCCTGTGCGCTTAATGATGTTATGGATAGCAGGGCGATTAAGGGGTATAGTATACTTCGCATATCAATTTTGAATTTAAAAACCATCGGCAAAGACGGGCTGCCGATGGTGTGAAGCTTTTTTAGTGTAGCTATACGTTTACGGGCGGCACGATGACGCCCACTAATTACTTGTCACCCTCCTCACTTTCAGCTGGAAAGGCAAATAGTTCATCTTCCAGCTCTTGGTTGACCTTGTATTCGTCCACTTTTACGCTGAATACCGTCTGGCCATTCATTTTTTGGGTAATACTGAATGGCATGTATATATTGCCTACTTCCTGATAGTCGGAAGAATAGGTGCGGCTTGCTTGCCCTTTGGTAGGCCCTGCTTTGACAAAGTCTTCCTGCATGATAGGAATGAAAGCCTCCTGGTCGAAGTAATAGTAGGTAAAGTTCTCTACCTCTTCGTCTTGTACCGTTATAGGGTCTTTCGTCAGCTTGACTTTATAAGTAGCAGTACCTTCCACTTCTTCTTCTCCGACCAGAGATACGGTATATCCTTTTTCCTCGTAACCGAGGAATGGGTCGGGAAAGCCATCAACCTGCGCTTTCATCAGTTTGGATTGCTCGGCGTCCATCTTTTCGGGCTGTCCGGTTTGGAAATTAGTATTCCAGCCGGTTTCGCCGTCAAATGCCATCTGTGTGATTTCACGGCCCTGGAAGTTCATGTCCATGCGCTGCTGCCCTTTGGCGGTCTGGTACATCGTGATCGGGATTTCCATGCCCTGTGCCTGGGTTTGTGCTTTGAGCACCATATTTTCCATTGCAGCCAGGTTCTCTGTTCCGCCAATGTTTTCCAGATAAGTTCCGATGATTTCTTCTGCGGTGATTTGCGCGCTTAGTGTAGTAGAAAGTGCGATAGCGGCAAAAATGAATAGAATAGCCTTTTTCATAAGTAACTTTAAGAATTTTGAGTTGTAATTTATGCTTCCAAAGTACTGTTTTTATAACCTAAGGAATAATCTTTTCGACGAAAAGACTGGGCGGGTCTGCTGAATGGGCCGGATGTAAAGGTAGAGTGCTGGTGTTGGATGTAATTTTCCCGTTCCGCTTTTGGAACAGCAAAAAAGTGTGCTCCCACTTCGTAACTTTAGCGACGCGCGATCAATAACTTCGCCATATTTTCATAAATCTTAAGCTGTCAGACCATAACCAGCCCATCACGGCCAGATTGAATTTGGCCTGGCCGTCCTTGTGATCAATTTTATCGGCAACGGGTACCCGGTGGTTCTTCAAAGGCATCACCGGATGCGGGTGGCAAGACTGCTCAAAGACTACTGATGCGTGGAGCGTTGGGGGCCGGTTTTCTCCCGCTTCTTTTCCGTAAGCCGCCAACCTGCCGTACCTTTAACTTTATGAAGTACAATCGATATATACCGGATGCGCCCCCGGTTTCTCAAATAGGCATGGGGACCTGGCAGTTGGGCGTGAACGCCGGCTGGCGGAACCTGTCCGAGCAGGAAGCCATCAGGATGGTACATACCGCGCTGGAGGCTGGGGTGAACTTCTTTGATACCGCTCCTAACTACGGTGCCGGCACGAGCGAACTCCGACTGGGAAAAGCACTGCAAAAAGCGGACCGCAGCGACATTATCATCAATACGAAATTTGGGCATACGGTAGGGGGGAATATTGACTTCAGTACCGATGCAATTCGGACGTCGGTAGAGGGGAGCCTCCGGCGATTGCAGGTGGATTACCTGGATTCTGCCATTTTCCACAACCCCCCACACGAACTGCTTGACGGCAACCGGGCAGCTGCTCAATATGAGCTTCTGGAGCGCCTGGTGGAGGAAGGCAAAATAAAAGCTTACGGGGCCTCGCTGGATACTTACGAAGAGATAAAGTTGTTCGTAGAAACCACCAATGGTGCTGTGGTCGAAGCGTTTTTTAATATCCTGCACCAAGGTACTGCACGTGCCTTTGAGCTGGCGCAGGAACGGGAGGTAGGCATCATTGTAAAAATCCCGATGGACTCCGGTTGGCTGTCCGGGAAGTACGGCCCGGAGCATACCTTTGAGGGGGTGCGGTCGCGCTGGTCCGGGGCTGATATTGAGCAGAGGGCGGCGCTGGTGGAAGCCGTAAAACAGTTGCTGGAGCCGGATTTTCAACTCCCTCAGGCGGCACTGACCTTTTGTCTGGCTCACGAGGCGGTCTCTACCGTCATTCCGGGAAGTACCCAACTGGACCAGCTCCGGAGTAACCTGAGCAGTGTGGAAAAGCCCCTGCCGGAGGAATTAGTGGGGAAATTAAAAGCCTTTTACCAGGAAAAAGTGCGCCCGCTGCGCCTGCCCTGGTGAACACTGAAGCTACAGGGCTTCCCAACTAATTACGCAGCTCCAATCAGCACACTCCGCATACTGGTACTGCCATAGGTAATCCCGTCAACGGGAAACGAAACCTGGTCGCCTGCCGTTTGCAGCCCCAACGCATACAGCAGTGGGTAGTAATGGTCAGGAGTGGGAATAGATAAATTTGCGGCACGCTCCAGCTTCTGATAATCAATAAGGCTTTTTGATATGCTGGGAAGGGAGCTGCAGAATGGTAACTACGATGGAAAGGGATTGGGAATAGTAGAACTGGATTGTTCCCGGCTGAAGCCAGGCGTCTACCTGCTGATGGTCTCCGGTGAAGATCGGGGAGACTGCTTTGCCAGGGTGGTTAAACGCTAAGCGATGCGCCTGCTTATTGGATACTGTGGAAGTATGGTGTATTTTGGAGGTGCAAAACCACTGAGGCATTGAGAACCTTCACCTTCGATAACCGGAAGACGCTTTGGCTGGACGGCAAGGCCACGGTAAAGGGGCACCGGATGGCGGATGGGCGGATCGAAGTCGACGTTTACGCCAATACCGCCCGGAGTTTTGCAGGCCTGGTATTCAGAAAGCAAGCCCACACCCTGGAGTAAGATGGAGTATTCATCTGGTGCCTGTTTCAATTCATTTCCAATCAAAAACAGGGTGATTTCTCTTTTCTCATTATTTCCGCATCTTTAGGCTGGCAACTTATTTCGCAAAATGTCTTTAATGTCAAAAACAAGCAAAGTAGACTCAACACTACAAAAGGAATGGCTGCATTATGGCTATACCACTTTTGCGCTTTATGGCCCCGAAGCCCTCAAAGTCGAGCGCCTGGCGCGGGATGTTGGCAAGAGTAAATCTTCTTTTTACCACCACTTTGCGGACCTGGAGGTCTTCACAGAGCGCCTTCTGAGCCGCCATCTTGATCAGGCCAGGCTCATTGCCCAGAAGGAAGCAGCCTGTCAGTCGCTGGAAGAACTGATCGAAGTGCTGCTGGACCACAAAATGGACCTGTTGTTCAACCGGCAATTGCGGGTCCACAGGAGCAATCTGTATTTTGAGCGCTGCTTTGAGGAAACGGCTGCGCTGACCGTACCCGCCATTCTTCCGGTTTGGACGAAGATACTGGGGCTGAAGGAGCAATCCTACCTGGCTGGGCTGGTATTGCAACTCAGCCTGGAGAATTTCTATATACAGTTGACCCCTGAAACGCTCAACCGCACCTGGCTTTTGGAGTACTTTGAAGGGCTTAAGCATTTGGTGCGCTCCTTCAAAGCCAGGGAACAAAGTGTGGAGTAGACGGTACCGTCTATAACTAAAGGGAACGGGCCGTTATACTTGCAGTCACATCAAAACCATCATTCATGTCAACTGCAAAAACACCTTTCTATAAGTCTCCTGCTTTTCACAAACAGTACCTTAAAGTCAGCGCGCTGGTCATCGGCTCTTTCGCACCGGTCTTCTTTTTGGGGACCATGCTCCCTACCTCTGAGCCTGCCAGATGGACCCTGGACCTGCTCGGCTGGCCGCTGGACGGTTTGCAAAGCTACACGGCTCCCACGACACGTTTTCTGTCTGCACTTACCGGTGGATTCCTTCTGGGGTGGGGCGTAACCGTATGGGGTATGTCCGGGCCCCTCTTTGATAAAGCGCCGGAACTGGTACGCCGCACTGTACTGACGGGCCTCCTGTCCTGGTTTGTGCTGGATAGTGCGGGGTCGGCAGCTTCCGGACAGGTGTCAAACGTGGTTTTCAATACGCTGGTATTGCTGCTGGCGGTTGGGCCTCTGTGGTGGCGGGCGGAGGCTTAAAAGGTACTTCATTGACGGGGACCGCCAGAAGGATAAAATTTGACCTTCAATGCCTCGAAAATGACGAGCTCCAACCAGCTTCACTTCGAGCCTGAAAAGCCCTGCCGGGGCATCGAAGCAGGCACGATGCGTGTAGAGCTGGACAATTTCCGAAAAGAAAAAATACGATAGGAATAAATCCCGCTACTCCAAATTCTGGAACCGCCACTGACGGTCTGAGTCGTCCGTAAAGGAAACGATGCCATACTGCCGGTTAAACCAGACTTCAGCGGGTGTACCTGCAAGCTGGTGCACCCATACCTCCTGAAAAATGCGATTAAAGATGGTGATTTCTTCTACCGGAGGGGTGAGCTCATCGCCGGGCCAGCTGCGTTGGTTGAATACCGTTTCAAAGATTTTTTGAAAAGCCGTGACGTCCGGGCTTTTGTACCACACTTCCACCCAGTCGCCGGCATCCCTGCTACCGGGATTAGCAAGGTTGGGTTGGGCACGCAGGCGCACAATGAATTCTATGTTCAGCGCTGCACTCCGGAGGGTGTCATCCAGGTATTGGGAATTGTAGTTACTGCGAACGCCGGTGCTGTCGTCGTAGATGTTGTCCACAAAAACTTCCAGAGAGTCAGTAGCAGGCTCCTCCATGTGAATGATATCGAAACTGGCGGAGGCGCTATTCTCATCTACAAAAAAGACGGTTTCACGGTTGTGGTAAGCCAGCTGAGTTTGTGTCTCCTGCAGTAAGCTTATTGACCCCAGATCAAACCTCGTTGGGTAGCTGGTATCAATTTCTCTGTCGTAGCGGTTGCAGCCAAGCCCAATGGACACAGCCAGTAGAAAAAAAAGATAGCCTGTCTTTCTCATGCGTTACCTATTTCATGATTTGCCCAACCTGAGCATGATGAAATACAAAAGTAGGAAAAATCAGGCAGTCCTCAGCAGTGGTAAAGCCCAGGGTGTGTATAACAAATTGCACAGTCAAACGACTAAATGCTTGCCAAACCCAAAATGTCAAGGGCTGAAGTGACCGGGCAATTACATCTGAAATCCGGTCGCATAGGTTAACGTCCTATTGAAAATTACTTGCATAATGCAATTTATTTTAAATATTACTTGCGTAATAAAAGTGATTGTTGTAATATTGCTTGCGAAACAAAAGCAATAATCAATCATCAAAGGACAAAAGCAATGAGAAAAGCAATAATGATTTTGGGTCTGGCAGGTCTTCTTGCCTTCTGCAACTCAGCAAAAGCACAAACTACAAGCGAGAACAATTCAGCAAAAACCACCACAATGAGCAAAAAAGAAATCGTAGGCACTTTTTTAGGTGCGGTAGCAAAACAGGACGTCACTACCATGCGTGAAATGGCTAATGCCGACTACATTCAACACAACCCCTTTATTCCCACAGGATTGGAGCCTTTCATCGGAATGTTGCCCATTTTAAAAGAACACGGCACCTATGCCGAAAACGTAAGAATGTTCCAGGATGGGAATTATGTTTTTATGCATAACATCTGGAAAAACGCCAAACCATTCGGAGCGGATGAAATGGTGGCTTTCGACATTATCCGCTTAGATGAAAACGGGAAAGTAGCCGAACACTGGGACGCCATGACGACCCTTGTTAAAGAAACAGCAAGCGGAAGAACACAAACCGATGGGCCGGCAACCGCAACAGACTTGGATAAAACCGAGGCCAACAAGGCATTAGCAAAAGCGATGGTAGAAGATATTCTAATGGGCAAAAACCCTAATAAAATCGCCGACTATATTAGCGCCGAACAATACGACCAACATAATCCGGAAATAAAAGATGGGTTGGCCGGTTTAGGAGAGGCCGTTGAATATCTCACTTCTCAAAACAACATGTTCAAATACACCAAAATCCACAAAGTACTTGGCGAAGGCAACTTTGTATTGACCGTAAGTGAAGGCGACTGGAGTGGTAAAAAGCATGTCTTTTACGATTTGCTTCGGTTTGAAAACGGTAAAGCCGTGGAGCACTGGGATGTTATTCAGCCGGTCCCTACCGAAGGCTTAGCGAATGACAATGGCATGTTTGGGTTTAAAAAATAAAATGTTGACTGAACTACAAATTTCAACGCTAGGATTGGTGTTGTCCATCATCTTGGTGAGGCTTCATGCTATTCTCAATTACTTAGCTTTTACCTATGTAACCATTTAACGCAGCGAGGCGGAACTCCGAGGAGTGAATCGACGATGAGCGAAGCTAAAAAGAGCAAGTCAGAATTCACACCACGCAGTAGACGCGAAGCGAAATCTTGGGTTGTCAGACTATAAATTAATAAACTCTAATAAAGAACATCATAATCACGGGCATCAACTTTGCCTCCTTATCCGTTTTGCATTTACGGGCGTGGATAATCCAACCGGTCAATAAGCGCCGGCTGATAGTAACTATCCAGTCCGGCCACGCTAAGGATGCCGGCTTCCTCCAGCAGAATATGCCCGTCCTCTGATACTAGTTTTTCATCCACCATCACTTCCACAATCTTGCCTATGACAAAGATCGCTCCGTTGGCTTTGATGTGGTGCTCCTCAGCCAGTTCCAGCCCCAGCTTGATTGGGCTTTCCGTTACGTAGGGCGCCGGGTGCAGATCGGTATACTGTGGCTTCAGCCCGACCGCTTCAAACTCAGATTGGTCCACCTCGTATTTGGCAGAAGCCTGATGGGCCTGATGCATCATATCTTTTGTGATCTGATTAAGGGTGAAATACCCCTGCGCTTTGATGTTGTGGTAGGTCTGCCGGGGCACCGTAAGAGGACGCATAATAAACCCCAGGTGTGGGGGCGTCGCCCCGATGTGCGTAACCGAATTGAACAGCCCGAGGTTGGGCACCTTCTTATAGCTCATTGTCCCCAGCAAGTGACAGCTCCGGTAACCCGAGATGGTATTCATGAAATCCCGGCGGAAGAACCGCTCCATAGCCAGTATATCGTCTAGCGTGTAATGTTTCTGCATCAATGATTGCTTAAGTAAATACAATGGATAAAACAGCCTTACGGTAAATAGGTTCGGAGTTCGAATGCCAGGGCTGTACCTTTCCGGGCTCCGGCTTCGCCCTACTCTTTGACTTTCCGCTGATAAGCAAACAGGTCTAAAAAAGACTGCGCGGTCTCCCGGTGCGACAGGATCGGCACTCCCCGCCGTCGATTCGCCTTCGCTATACGGTATATAATGCCCCAGTGCTGTGCTAAATCACGCAAAGCAGACCAGTACGTACCCTGTTCAGGGTCATAGATGTGGGTAGGCTCGGAGCAAACACCATTCACTTCTATGATTTTAATGCCTTTCCCTGTGTAAAGACTATCCGGGTTTTGGTACTTCAGGTCAAAGCGGCCGTAAAAGAAACCTTCAATTTGTGCACTAATCTGATCAAAGACATCTACCATCCGCTCATTGACCTCTGCGTTGCTGTTGATGAAGCGGGTGCCTTTGGCGTGGTTGCCAACGATACCGAGGGGTACACGTGCACCGGCCTGCGGCACTGTATCCAACAGATAGGAGTAGTGTTCAGCGATGCGGTCTAACTGAAGGATTGCTCTGGGCTTTTGCTTAATCAGTGCACGAACGGTAGAATGACCATCACCGGTGACGTGCAAAAACTCCTTTGTGGTCAGGGAGGTAATACGCCCCCGCGCTGCTCCCGGCATCCGGTGATAGAGTACGCCTGCTTCTTCCGGACAGTCGAGATACTCTTGCGCAATAAAGTGGATATCGTGGGCCTTAAGGTTATCCATCAGTGCATCCAGATGGCTTACTTTTCGGACCAGCAAGCCACGAAAACCGAGATCCGGCTTTACAATTAATGGAAATTGGAGCCCCGCAGATGCTAATGCTTGTTTTACCGCTTCGCGCTTAATACCAAACGGCAAAAACACAGACGTTGGGCGGTAAGGAGCAGGAAGGAGCTGTAGCGTATCAAATTTAGATTCCATACCCATTCCGGCAGTGTAAATGCCCGGATTGACCGCTGACCAATAGCACATATGCCGTGCCTTGATCATCAGCCAGATCAGGTAGGGCGCAATGGGGTAGTAAAAGGCTTTGGAGGGCCAGTATTCCCAGTTGCGAAGCTTAATCTTAGTGGTGGTCGAAGGCCAAAGCTTCATGGGCGATGGGCAGTTGGGCATTTTTAGTCTGATTGCGAAGCAGGTCGTGATAAGCCAGGCTTAATTGATCCGCTTGGCAGGCTATGCTGGTTATACTTACGGTGCGTACGATGCCATTCCGGTTCATTACAACATCGTTTTCCGGATCGCCTTCACCCGCGGTCCGGTGCCAGTGGAGAATCGCCTGGCGTTCGTAGGTTTCCTGCTGGCGCAGCCATTCTGTAAACCAGTTTTCCCGCTTGAGCTGGTATTCAGGCGTGTACAGCGTAGCGGAAGACCATATATGAGGTTTTGTCGCGTCTTTTTTATGGGCAGTCAGTCGTTTTGCGTCCCATCGGATTTCCCTGACATCCCCTTTGCGTAATAGGATCATGGTAAAGGGCTCCATGCCTTCAAAGGTATATTGCTTCAAAAAATCGGGAGTGGTCCGAAAGCTGAAAAAGTCGAGTGCCATTAGTCCACGGCTACGGCGGTACGGCGGTTGGTGGCGGTGCTTGAAGAACGCACCATTTAGGATGCAGACGGTTGTACCGTCGGAAGCAGCAATGATCCAGGTGCCTCCGGCTATAGTATCCCGAGGGAAAAGCAACTGTGTACCGCCTATATGGGTGGTATCCAGGTTTTCGGGAGATCGGCTCGGTGCTTCATCGCGGTTAGAGGTCAGCAGGAAGCCGTCATTGCTTTGGGGGAGGTAGGTAACGGTGCACATAATAGTTAGGAATAGTGAATCAGAACATCCTCCTTGGGCTTACGGTCAATATCCGGGACCTGGACTTCATCTCCCGGATACCCAATGGGAATCAGTAAAAAGGGACGCTCATTTTCGGGGCGCTTTAGAATGCTTTGCAGAAAGTTCATGGGGCTTGGCGTATGGGTTACTGCTACAAGTCCGGCATTGTGAATGGCGGTAAGCAGGAATCCAGCGGCCAAGCCTACCGATTCGTTGACGTAATAGTTTTTCTTCTTTTCACCATTTACCAAGTCGTACGGTTTTTTGAAAATCACAATCAGGTATGGGGCAATTTCCAAAAATGGCTTTTCCCAGTCGGTACCAAATGGCTGTAGGTCCTCGAGCCAATCTTCAGGCATTCGACCGTTGTAATTATCGTATTCTTCTTTCTCAGCGGCCTTGCGGATCTTTTTTTTCAGTGCCGGGTTGGATACAACGCAAAACGACCAGGGCTGCTTGTGGGCGCCGGAAGGGGCCGTAGAAGCCGTCATTATAATATTTTCAATGATCTCATAGGGCACTGGCTTGTCTGAAAAGTCCCGGACGGTACGCCGCCGGTCCATAAACTGATAGTACTCCCGGCTCCGGTTGAGCATTTCTGCCTTGGGGTAGCGGATACATTTGTAGCTGATAAATTGCTGCTCCGTCGCTGACATGTTGTAGGATTTATCTTCGCTAGTGGATTGACTCGCAAAAGCTTGACCGTTTATGACTCAGCACCAGTAAGGGGTCAAGCGTGAAAAAAAGCTTCAAGTAATTCGGACTAGTGGTACAAGTTCTTTGTTAAGTATGGAAAGCGGAGTAGGATAGGGGCAGATTTTTTATTCAGATCAAAACCTGCTGATCCCTCATTCACCGCTCTGTATTTCAACAAGTATACGTATTTCAAAAGCCCGTGCAAAAGTAGAAATTATTCTGTAGAGTTTATCAGAGGGAAGCCGGGGCGTGCATAACAAATTGCACAGTCAAAGGGCTAAATGCTTACCAAACTCCAAAGGAGTGATAGATAATTGACTGGGGCAATACCCCGGGCATTTAATGGCAGTTGGGTTAAGCCCTGTAAGGGCGGCACCCTGCTTTGTGCAATTTGTTATACTCACACGCTCTAAGATTTAAAATATTACAATGTGATTTGGTCACATATAGAGCGTTTGTATGATCAGAAAGCTTTATTTTAGTACGGTCATAGGCAATGGCTTTTAAAATACCATGTCACAGAAATATTTTTATTATACATCCTTTTTTAAAATACTAGAGTATCTTGCAGTTGCAAGTCGGTTAGTAATGATTTGACTTGATTAAGCAAATATGCACGACCACAGAATCCTTCCCAAAAACACTTTTCCATCCTGATACCGGATTGAGTATAGCTCAACCCATTCAACAGTCAAATTGCACAGGTTATTCAAGAGCCTCCCCCCGCTCTCGAATGCCAAAATGAGGCAATCTCTGACTTTCAAGCACTATTCATTTCAACACTTTTATTGTTGATCCTGTCTTTTGGCAGAGGTCAGATTTATTGCCTATATCAATCCATAGGTGGTATTTGGTAACCTACTCCCCCCATTTGTTACTGATGTCGCTGCCTGATGGTGTCTAGATACAGCCCATGAACATTCATAGTAAGTCGACTGCCCAAGGTGACAAGTTTTAAGCGCCGAGGGACAGTCGACTACACTTTAGACCGGCTGAGTTAGCCTATAAAAAAGATTCATTTGGCTGCATTCCTTTATTACCTCGTTAATAGCAGCGCTTTATAGAGTGCTGACTGCTGTCCGGGGAACCAACTTCAAATTTGGAAGCACCCAATAAACAGGAGGAGGCGTAAGACATCTTTACCGATGTATGTGGCGGCTCAATAAGAGCGTTCGCTCTTCCGCCAACCGGTAAGTACCTAGCTCCGGGGATACCCTTTATCCCCCGGGCGTGACCTTTAGGTATTCCCTGTCCTTGCCCCAATTAACCCAAGCAAGCGTGTAATTCCTCCTTTGGTAGGCCTGAAAGGGCCTACCTTTTTGTTTGTTTTGTCTACACTTGAGGTCTTTTTATCGATTATCGTCGCATTTTTCAGGGAACCCCCTCATTTTTAAACTCTATTATCACCCAAGATTTTTTTAATCAAAACCCGACTGTAAAATGATGAAATGGATTAAAACCGGTGCGCTGGCATTTATGCTGGCCCTTATTTCCTTTGCTGCTCAAGCTAATGTTGCCGACAAAGGCCCGATGCGCTTGATTTCTAAAGTAATGCCTGACCAAACCCTGCGGGTGCAATTGGTCAACCTGCAGCAACAAAAGGCTATTATTCAACTGACGGAACTCAATGGTAAAATCCTGCACCGAGATCTGGTCAAAAACCACAACGGTTATGCCCGCTTTTACGACCTTCAGGAGGTCAAAGATGGAAAGTACCTGCTAAAAGCTCAGCAGGGAGCGGAAGAAATCATTGTTGTTATCCGCATAAAGAACGGAACAATAATGACTTCTGATATGACCAAACACATACGCTAAGTACACTGCCCAAATGGGGAGTTAATTACTTCACCGTGTACTAAACCTGAACACAGAAAGCCTCGTTTGCATTGCATCGGGGCTTTCTAATATCAGGCACGCTCAATAACCGTCGCATAGCCCTGTCCCACACCAACGCACATCGTTACCAGGGCGTACCGTTTTTGTGTCTCCTGCAGCTGCAGGGAAGCGGTTTGAAGCAGGCGGGTGCCTGTCATCCCCAACGGGTGACCAATAGCAATCGCACCACCATTCGGGTTGATTCTGGGGTCATTATCTTCCAAACCCCATTGACGAGTGCATGCCAATGCCTGAGCGGCAAAGGCTTCATTCAACTCAATGATGTCCATATCGGCCATAGTCAGACCCGCTTTCGCCAATGCCCGGTTGGAGGCTTCCACCGGTCCAATACCCATAATCCTTGGTTCCACACCAACAACGGCTGAGCTGATGATTCTTGCCATAGGCTTGAGGTGGTATTGCTTTACGGCATCCTCCGATGCCACGAGCATAGCCGCCGCTCCGTCGTTTAGTCCGCTTGAATTACCGGCCGTCACCGTACCTCCTTTATCAGAAGCTTTGAAAGCAGGGCGCAGCTTGCCCAGTATTTCCGCTGTGGTGCCGGGGCGAATGAACTCATCTTTATCAAATAAAACGGGGTCGGCTTTGCGCCGGGGAATGGCCACCGGGACGATCTCTTTCGCCAGCCTTCCGGAAGCTTGGGCTGCAGCTGCTTTTTCCTGAGACCAGGCGGCGAAGCGGTCCTGGTCTTCCCGACTGATACCGTATTTTTCTACGAGGTTCTCAGCAGTTTGCCCCATGCCGTCCGTTCCGTATGCGGCTTCCATTTTGGGGTTGACAAATCGCCAGCCGAAACTGGAATCGTGCATTTGTGCATCTCTGCCGTAAGGCTTGGATACCTTGGATATTACCCAGGGGCCACGAGTCATATGCTCCACACCGCCAGCAATAAAGAGATCACCATCTCCGGTCTTAATGGCCCGGTTGGCATGAATGACGGTAGACATGCCGGAGGCGCACAATCGGTTAACGGTCTCTCCGGGCACAGTATGTGGCAATCCCGCCAGCAGTAAAGCCATACGGGCTACATTCCGGTTGTCTTCACCAGCCTGATTGGCACAGCCCATGAGTACATCAGCGTAGGCTCCCTTGGGCACATCAGGATGGCGCTCCACCAATGCTTTTAATACATGAGCAGCCAAATCATCGGTCCGGATAGGTGACAGGGTGCCGGTGAATTTGCCTACCGGCGTCCGCACCGCATCAATAATATAAGTCTCTTTCATGGTTAGGGTATTCGTTTTCGGTCACAAAGATCACAGAAGGGATTTAAAAATCCAGTTATATTCGCTCAAATCTGGCAACGCTAGAGGGATTAATTTGTTTGAACTAAAAAATGAGCTAGTTATGCGTAACCTTATTTTAGTGTTGGCCCTGGTAGGCAGTACAGTTTGGATGAGCTGCGGAGGAAGCGCTCCGGAAAGCGAAACGTCGGATGTCAGTTCTGTGGAACTGGAAGACGAAGCCTGGCAGGAGATGATGGAGGTGCACGATGAAGTAATGCCTGAAATGGCTGAAATGAACCGCGTGAGCCGGGAACTTAAAGCTTTTGAAGCGGACCTGTCCGATAAGGCCCGGAAGGAGAAAATTAATAAAGTGGTGAAAGACCTGGAGGCGGCCAGCGAGGGCATGATGGCCTGGATGGGAGAGCTACAGCAACCCAAAAAGCTACGTGCCGGAAAGTCACACGAAGAAATTATGGCTTACTTCAAAGCCGAAACAGAAGAGATTACTCAGGTCAAAGAGGATATGCTCAGCAGCCTCGCCCAAGGTCAGGCCCTGCTGAAAGAACTGGAGGCCGAAACGACTGCGGAGTAACCTGATTTTTTAATCCTAAAAAAAATGTTTATGCGCTTCTTGATACTTCTCGTCATGGGCCTTTCGCTCTTTTCCTGTCAGCAGGAAGAAAAGGCGAGTCCTCTGCCTTACCTGGGGCAACATGAAATTGACGGGCAGGACACTATCTACCACACCATCCCTGAGTTTGCTTTCGTCGACCAGGACAGTAATCTGGTAACGAATGCCACCTTTGAGGATAAGGCCTATTTGGCCGACTTCTTTTTCATTTCCTGTCCCACGATTTGTCCTAAAGTGAAAAAGCAAATGCTCCGGATTTTTGATAAATACCAGGATACGGAGGCACTCATGTTGCTTTCCCACACCATTGACCCCAAACGGGATACAGTGGGCCGCCTGAAAAGCTTTGCTCAAAATCTGGGTGTTGATAACGGGCAATGGCGGTTTGTTACCGGGGAAAAAGATAAGATATACGAAATTGCTGATGATTACATGAGCATCGCTAAGGAAGACCCAAACGCACCGGGTGGTTTTGACCATAGCGGCTGGATTCTTCTTATCGACAAGTCCGGGCATATCCGTTCTTATGCCAATGGGACCGACCCGGAGAAAGTAGACCAACTGCTTATTGATATTGAGTGGCTGCTCGCCAACGAATAGCTGTAGAACAACTCCGGCTGTTGGATTGTGTATTTTGTACAATAAGTGTCATTCCGGTTTGACTTTGACAGGATTGCGCTTACCTTTGATACCCTATGGAGGACTGGAAAAAAATAAGTGAAGAATTTACTTTTCGAGGCTGGCGCAACATGATCCGGCGTACTTTTGAAATGCCGGATGGCCGTCACGCGGATTTTGACGTGATTGGCAATAGCACCTACGTCACGATTGCAGCATTTACCCACGACAAAGAAGCAATTCTTATTAGACAGTTCCGCCCTGGTCCTGAGGCCACCCTCACTAGTTTTCCACAGGGCTATGTAGACCCCACGGAGTCTCCCGAAGAGGCTGCCCGCAGAGAATTAATGGAAGAAACGGGCTATGAAGCTGATGAAATCCGGTTACTTAAGGAAATTCGCTCCGCTTATTCTACCGAGCGCCATCTATGTATGGTCGCCACAGGTTGCCACAAAGTTGGGCAGCAGCAACTTGATGAAGATGAATTCATTGAGGTTTTCCGCTTACCGCTTTCTGCTTTCCGAAATTTACTGAATAACCCGGCGGACACCACTTTCGCTAATGTGGATGCGGGCTATCTTTCCCTCGATTTTCTGGGCTGCCTTTCAGCGTAAAGCTACAGCTTTGCAGCACCTCGTACCTGTCTTCAAAGGATTGGTCCTTTCTGCTGAAGGGCCAGATGCCTGTTCTTACAGAAGAGGGTACCGGCAGGTTCAGGATACGTGCCGCAGCCCAGTCTGATGGCATCAGCAGCAACAGTTTTTCCAATTTACCGGGATACGATTCAAGTGGGCTAAATAAAATGGAGAAAGCATTGGCAGGCATTGTCTCGTTTGTAGCACCACCAAGGGCCTTGATAACCGGGTCTGCCTCGATTGGCTCTAACTGAATGAGCTGTAAGGTATCTTCGAAAGTATATAGGGCAAAGTCAAATGCTACGCCATGCAGAAAGAAAACCGCTGCGGTTTTTCGCGGTAGCAGTGCTCTGAATTCCTGGAAGTCGGGGGTGAATGTTTTGCAATTATCCGTCTCCTCCATTAGCGACTGCTGAAGATAATATTGCGTCCAGTTCCAGAGGTCTGTGTACAGGATGTCCTCTTTTGAGGTGTTATTCTGCATTCGGGCCAGTGCCAAAAAGACTTGTTCAAGCAGTTGCGCCCGCAGGGGGGAATCCGTATCACCTAAGAATTGCAGGCCATTGCGGGCCGCCTGAAAAGCCTTGCGGGGGGCTTCCTCAGAGGACTCCAGGAGCCAGGCGCAGGACCGCAGGTAGTCAGCCTGGGCAGCAACTGTACCCAGGTGGGCATTGACTGTGGTGCGAAGAGGGCTTTCGTGCCCCTTGCTTTTTAGCTGTTCATTAATCAGAGGTTCGGCGCTATCAAGTTGCGCCATAACCCCATTAAAATTTTCATTGGCCAGCTCCAGGCGCGCAAGAGCCAGGCTGGCTTCCATTTTCACCGGCTGCAGGCCTCGCTTTTGAGCAAAGATCAAGTGCTTTTTGGTGTCACGACTGGTATTGCCCATCGCCAGCATAGCCTGGCCCAGTAGTAAGTTGGCTTCCGGGTGGTCTCTTAATGCAATTGCCGAGCGGCTGGCAGCGGCAGCAGCGGGCCACTGCTCCTGTAAGGCCAGCAGTTTACCCCGTTGCAGGTGGATATCGGCAAGTACGGGCGCTTCCGGCCCTTCAATGATATGGACAATTTCCCGTGCCGCCTCGGCTGCTTCCAGCGCTTTGCCATAAGCACCCATTTGCTGATGTATTTCCGATTGCAGTAACGCGATTTCTGCGGGCATGAGGGGGTCGTCAAAGTAAGGGTAGGCAGCAGCTTTCGTGGCGTGGTCCAGGGCTGCTTCGTAAGCACCTTGCGCTAGTTTGATCCGGGCCAGCAGTTTTTCGTTCCACCCCAGTGCGTCGGGTGCGATACCAGTGCGGATGGCTACCGAGGCTTCATTGTAGGTTATGGCCTGATGGAGTTTTTTGAGGTATAAGCAATTGCGGGCACTTTCACAGTAGGCTTCGCCCAGGTCGTATTTGCGCTGAGGATATGCTTTTATGAAAGCGATCAGTTTTTCATTGGCCGCTTCGTATTGATTTAACCTGCTAAGGCTATCGGCTTGTTCCAGCAGCTTTTGGGGCTGAGCCTGAAGCGCCAGAGTGCACAACAGGCAGCAGGCTGACAGGAAAAATCGGAAGGCGTAAGTATTCAAGGCGAAAGAGGGTATTTTGATTTGCATACGGACTTTCAACCCGGACACGGGCTGTATTATTGTTTGAAGCGTCAGAGAATCGAAAATTATTGCTTGATGATGCGGCGTACCATACGGCCCACTTCCAGTTCTACAACCACAAAGTAAGTGCCCTTAGGCAAGCCGTTCATCTCGACTTCGACCGGGACGCCATCGCTTACCCGGCGCATGGTCTGTAATAATGGCCTACCGAGCAGGTCCACCAGCTGAATTTGCGCATCCTGACTGTTGGGTAATTTAAAAAGTAACAACAGGTTATCACTTACCGGGTTGGGGAAAGCGGTGAGGTTGAAGTCGTTGGCAGCTTCAGTTGTGCTGGCCGGAGGGGTGCTGTCGGTTACGGCTATCCAAAGAGTAGCCGACTCACTGCAACCACCCGCTGTTTCGACCACAACGCTTACCGGGTAGAGCCCCACTTTGGAGTACGTATAGCTTGGTGCCGGGAGTTCGCTCACGACCCCATTACCAAAATTCCAGCGCCAGGAAACAATATCCTGACCATTAGATAGGGTCTCGAAGCCTACATCACCGCTTTCAATTGCGAGATCAACTTCCAGGTCAGAACTCATAATATCGATACTACCCGAAGAGGCAGTGGTGCTGACCGGAACCGATAAGGCACTCCGCTCACAGAAATAATCGTAACTGATTTCCCAGTCGTAAAAATAGTAATAGAGCCCGGTACTATCCGTAGCACCGGTAATTTCCATAACCTGATTTACCGCCAGTGGAAAATCTGCACCTTCGCCTTCATATTGTAGGGGACGACCAGCAAACAGCCGTAGCCAATAGCCTTCTCCTTCGGGGATGTCGAAATTAAGTTCAATGGTGTGAATACCAGGTTCTTCAATTTGAATGATCTTGTTTTGGTAGGTATCATTAGGCCCGGTTAGCCTGAGCATGCGGCCTCCTGCCTCTGATGCCCGAATTGTTACCGCGTTTAAGGTAAAGGGGTGCAGCGCGTCGAAGATGAGTCCTTCCTGTGCATCACTCTCCTGCGTATCACCCGCATTGATATCCGGCGTTTCCAGTTGAGCGGTCATTTTTGCCTCCAGATAGACGTCTTTTGTGTTTTGAAGATCAGTAAGCTCCAGTACAGGGCCTTCTCCAATTAGCTGTCCACCCTCCGCCTGATCGAACCACTGAAAGGTAGCGGTAGTGTCAAAGTTAGCCCGTAGTAGTGCGCTCCCCCCCTGACAAGTGGGCGCTGTACCCTCCAGACTTATAGGAATAGGCATGTTATCAACGACAGTGACCGGCTTTTTCTGGCGGTTGTCCAGGTAGCGGAGGTCATTTTCCTGATTAGCAAGCAGTAGCTCCACATCGAGTAGGTAATCTCCGGCAGCAATTTCAACAGCAGGAATATCGATCCAGGCTCTTGCTTTGGGCAGGATTTGTCCTGTCCAGTTAAAAATATTGCTTTGGTCACCAATGCTGTAGGCGACTTCCACACTCGAAATGGTATCCGTACCATTGTTTTCCACCAGGATACGGGTAGCCAGGGTATTACTGCAGTAATAGTCCGCGTGCTCTATGCGTAGAAGGGCCACATCATTGCCAGACTGCAGTGG
>Ga0307981_1001097_pt1 | contig 25296 bp, 15 predicted proteins | sample OrgLakmetagen987_FD_201849 | JGI IMG/M metagenome (GOLD analysis project Ga0307981, IMG submission 201849) | Saline water microbial communities from Organic Lake, Antarctica - #987 | ecosystem: Environmental > Aquatic > Non-marine Saline and Alkaline > Saline | place: Antarctica: Organic Lake... | reverse complement strand
CTCCCATTGCCATCGTTAGAGATACCTTCACCAGGGACAACAATCCTGATACAAGCGATGATGACGACGACGAGTACGACGATAGCGTTATAGACGTCGACCTGGATGCACTCCGAATCGCAAGGGCCAAGACATCTCGTTCGTTGCCTGGACGACTACTACGAGCGCCTTTTCTCGGATCCATGCCGTCGAATGAAGACTATATATTCTACCAGGACATGCTACCTCCAGCAATGGCACTTTCCGAGCAACCTGCTGAGGGAGGACCAGTCGCCGCTACAGACAAGGGAACATCCTACGGATCACTTCGAGACTCTCACATGCGAGGTCGCTTCTTTGATGGTCCCAGCAGTTATCGAGACAAGTTAACGGGTGATATCCGTAGTACACAGCATCGAGTCAGGTTTAAAGAAAACACGACCGTCTCGTCCTCGGCGCCAACACACTCAATGTCGATTGGTGAACGAATCAGGCAGTCTCGAGAGCAGCAGGCTAACAGGCTAGTCCAAAAGGCGACCCAAGACTGCACATCGTCGTCGTTGAGCTCCATGCTAGAAGGAACCGACGACGGTGAAAACGTATCGACTGCATCCGGACCTCCGGTCAATCAGCAGTCCGTGACCTTTTACGAAGAGGACGCCGAGTCGCAACTAGATTCGAATATGCTGTCGACGTCCTTGACAGGCTTGGAAGTATTGCAGTCGGCAGAACTCTTTCAAGTGGACCAAGCAAGAGCGAATTATGTTGGTCTGAAAGACATTGTGCATCAGTCTCTGAACATCAATAGCAACAACACGGGGCCCCTGGCCCGATCTCTTACGGACCCCATCATGCCGCAATTTCGCCACTCCAACCTTGCCACCGCCGCCGCGGATCCCAGTCAAGCTACCATTGGCGCATCGGCCTTTCTTTCCCAATCTTCAGTACCTCCACCACTCGCACCGTCAATCCATTTCGCAAGCAGTGCACCAGTAACATCTCCCGTCAACGCATATCCTTTCCAGTCCGAACTTGAACAGAGCGGTGCCGAAAACTCGGATACACTGGACCAAAACCCCGACACTGAAGGCGCCTTTGACATGGACATGGAATAAGCTGTAGAAAGATAGCCCAAGTCGATATGTCTACTGGTTAGAAGTGTACCATTATACCACCGTCGCTAGACGCTAAAGCCTAATACTGTACTACAATCTACAGTACTAGCTTTACAATAGCTGATGTATGTAGGAAACGAAGCGATTAGTATTATAGTGTAGGCAGTCTATTTTACTACTAAAGTAACAAGAATTATTCATCCTCCATTAGCTGGCAGGAACTTTTCGGGATACTCTCGGGTCTTCCATCATGCCACTTTCGAAGGGAACCAGCGGTCGGGCATCGTGAAAGACAGGGAGTGCTCTTTGCTTCTAGCTCACCAGCCGGATCGGGTGTCTTTCCGAACGAGAATTGGCATTCAAATGTCTCGTAGTTGGGTTCCATCGTCAAAGGTAGCTGAAAAAGAAAAGAGAAGGAGACGTGAGCATACGGGTGGAGGTATTCCAGATCGGTGAATGTTGACGGTTCACGACGTTACAGCAATCAAGGAACACACGAAGAACGAGCGAGGAGCGTGTCAAAGAGCTGCGACAAAGCAAAGCTTAGCTGGCGAATGAAACGTGACGATCTCGACTCACACCCATGTCTTGCATAAAGAAGTTCTGCGTGGGCACTTTGCAGCTATTGACGCATACAGATGCGCATCCACTCTCTTCGAGGAACCGACAACGCTTGACAAGCAGTCCTTGGCTCTTGCCCATCATGCCGCCGTCGACTTCTACGTCATTAATCTCCGATTCTCCCATGAGCCAGGTTCCCGTAATTCTTGTCGCCCAAGCGTTCATTCGAGACGAAAACTGCAGTTTGAATAGTGTTAAAGAAGCAAGAGAATTTTTGGTTAGTTCGAGACTGTATCGTTATCGGCTGCAGGCACGATGCACTTACGGCTGGAAAGGGCTTGGAGAACAGAACAGCATACGACCGAGGTAACCAAGAGGGAAAGAGCGCCCGAAGCACTGCGTGTGCGCGTCGTTGGATTTCCAGTCGATTGGTGAAGCGAGCGTTCATGGCTCCGGCCAGATCGGTTATAGCCTTGAAGTCCGTAGAAGGCAACGAAGAATCGACGCCAACCTGCTCGGCTAGTTTCCCCCGGAATACTGATAAGAAGACTTGGTCCATTCGCTTACCCAGCGGACCGATAATGTTTGCGTAGTCGGGCTTGGTGTCTACCGGAGGGCCGGGTACGGTGCTCCCCGTCTTGGCCGTCGTCTTTATTACTTCAGTTTCGAGGCGACTGACCGGGTCTTGTGCGTGCAATCTCGGTAGTATTGTCGCTCCTTTGCGAGCGCACGCTCTTGATTGACTATAGCCATGGACTTTGGCTAGAGATGATATTAAAGCAAACAGAATACCGACCGTGGAACGCTTAAAGATCCCCATGGTGAAACGAAGAGACATCACAAAATGATCGGAATCTTCTTTTTTACTCTTTCAGATTTCGGTTTTGGTGTGCGTTGTGCGTGCGCGTGCGCGTGCGCTTGAATCAAATGTGAAGTCGCGGGACTGTTCGACTAGCCAAGTCCTGGTTCTACTACGTATTAGCCGTAGAGCTATCAACCAAACGAAGTAGCAAACGATAGTCGTCTGGATGCCTAGTAATAGACAAAGGTAGCTTCCAGACGACAAGATTGCATCTTGTTGACGTCCTTTGGTATCTGATTAGATACATCTGCTAGCAGTGCTTACACAGTATTTGCAAGTGCACACTATATGCGTTCAATCACTATTCTGTAATGTTAGATCTATTATAAATCGTGCGTCTTCCTCGACACTCTGTAAAGTCTAGTAGATCGGTCCTTCGCAACAGCTCTGGCTTCCAACCATTCCGATTCACTGCAGCGGAAAGGTGCGACCATCTCCGGTAGTATCAAAGTCATGATCCCCAAGCGGCTCGTGCATGTCTCCAATAGACCCCATCGGCGAAGTTGAGCGGCTCCCGACGTCGGTTACGTCAACCTCCATCGCTTCGTCCTCGTCGATCATGGCTGCGTTGCTACTAGAAACTTCACTAGCGTCAGTCGGCTTGTCCATATTGTCTCGAATGATCGCGGGTGGCGGAAGAGCTGATGTCTGGATCTGCGCAAGAAAGTCTTGACCAGTCGGTACATCCCTTCGACGATAGTACAAAACATAAGCCGCATCTGAAACGACTTCCTTCGCGTCAACGTGAGAGGTAACGCGACTGTCGTCGTAATGGCACCACACACCATCATTGTTCAAAGCGTAAGCAGTGTAGTGGCCGCCTCCCAATCCACCGTAGTGATTGCTAACTGCATAACAGTCGTAGATTGGTTTCTCTTCCTCGGTCCAGTGCATAGCTTGCCCCGTCAGATCCAAACCTTCCAGCGGGAAATCGATAGGGATCCCGATTTTATCGCGACGATGTGTTAACGCCGAGTACTGGAAGCGTTTGAGGTGGACAATCAGGATGGGAGGGGAACGAAAAAGATGAAACTGCTTCCAAGCACGGACGTGTTTCTTGCATCGATTGCAATACCACATTTCAGTCTCTTCTAGCTGTTCCATGGCGCAATACTTTTCGATACAATCGAGTACTGTGGTTGTGCTCGAGGCTCTCGTCCTCTTTGCTATCGCTTCGTCGCCGTCGAGGCTGTTGACATCGTCGACTGTCTCGTATTCATTTAGATCAAACGAGCGATCACAGAGCTCGATTGGCCAGTCCAGGAAGACAGTTCCCTCATTTCCGACGAGGTCGGCAACAAGACCCTTTTCGTCCTCGTCTGTAGCCGAGGCCAACGAGATTGGTCGACTGCTATCGTAGGTCTGGCTACCGCGTTTCTCGATGCTTCCTAATTGTTGGCTGTTCACGGAGTAGCTCTTGTAGGATGTTCCGCTCTTTCGTTCATAAGAAAGGGGAATCTGTCGAATTAGCAACAAGTCTGGTGACCCAAAGCCGTTCTGAGCATTCAATTTAGACTCGACTCCGCCAGTATCGTCAGATTTTGGTATTGTCTGGTTCTCCGTCGTCGGCTGGCCGGACGAGGAGGGAGTAACGGTATTAAGCCCTGTCTTGAGGGAGCGAGTAAGTCGCCGAGCAATCTCTTGACGCAAGGCGTAAACGGTCATATCCGGAGGGATTCGAAGCACAAAAGGCGCAGCTAGATCCTGATCCTTGGCCATCGCAACCGTTCCAGTCTTCTTCAATCGAACCTGAAGATTGACACCATTAGGGTGCGCTTGCTTCTTACCATTCTCCATTCGCATGATCTCTAAACGCATCTTGGAAGCGAGAAACTCCAGCACGGCAACATCGAACCGAGTTTTGACGTTCTTGAAATACTGAGATGAATCCGATCGTGAAATGAGCTCAGGGATTTCTTCTTCCGCGGGAGAAGTCATCAATACATCCGACTTATCCTCGCGTGTGCGCTTCTGTCCGGCAACATCAACCTCAGTGTCGGCCTCTTGCTGACACAATTCAATAAAGTTGACGAGTCGTTGGTAAAATGCGACTCTTTCTTTTGTTGACCCTTTCTTGAGATTGAATGCATTTACAAGACCAAGGCGATTCCGGAGGTAATTCGACATTTCATTCGTCCATTCACTCTCACGGTTGAGCCGCGTCAGTGTTCCAACGTCAATCTGGTAGCGCCTGGAGCGACTGCTGCTCCTGAGCCCGAGAATACTGGCTTCAGCCTCGTCATCTACATATTTGCCAATGTCAGCAGCAATGGCTTTGACTTCAGCAAGCGGACGAAGCTGGTAGATAAACGTTTCGTCGTTGTCGCGGATTCGATCCAAATCTTGCTTTTCCTCGTACCACTCGTAGACTTCATTCTGCCATACATCAACGGCGCACAAGTCTTCCAGCACTAGAGAGCTGCCCTGGCTGACAACAGCGAATTTCTCTAGCTGGCCTTTTACTTTCCTGAGCAGCTCGGAAATCAGGGCCGTCTTGGAAAGCGTTACGGATACAGTCTTTGCTCGCTTGTTCGGATCCAGCGGGACAAACGTTACCTCCAGTGTCCTCTCCAATGATCCTGGAATCGGGACAGAAAGGTACATGAATGGATCGAACGTAGTTGATACACGTCCGCAACCCTCTTCGCAGCACTGAACGCGACTCTTGATTTGGCCCATAAAGTTTTCCAGCACTTTGCTGTCTTCTCGCTGCAAGTGCAATTGCCAAGCCTTTTTAGCTGCTTCCTCGTCCGACTCATCTTCGCCTTGCTCCGGCTTTTCCACGTACGGTTTTTTGGTCACACGGTTGGTATCCTCGTGGAGCGCGTCCAGCAAGTAGGTTGCCAGCTCCTGCGAATCGTGCTGATCGTATCCGACAAATTGTTCCGCGTGTTTGCCTAGGGTATACTTGAAATTCCGTGGGTATACAACCGAAGAGGTGTCCGCACTGTACGCACTACTCGACGGAAAGACGCTTCGACGCTGCGACGGAGCCGTACCCCACATCTCAGTCATCAGTGAGGCAAACTGCGTGGCTAACTCGCCGCCTGTACCCAAGGGATTCTCGCGGTTCAAGTCATTTTCGTAGTCGTTAGAAAGAAAATATTGTTGCAAAGGAGTCGTGTGCGCCAGACACTGCAAGCTGCAATTCATAAAGCACGTGTTTCCCAAGTTCCCCAAGCCCGATCCGTAACGTCGCAGCTCCACACTTTTGGACTCCATGGCATCCGAGTCAGCGTCCATCTTTGATTCATCCATATCTTCGTCAACAGCGCTTTGTCGGTCCGACAACCAGCTGCAATCGTTATTACTTCCGTCCAATGGATCTGGTGGTGGTAGCAATAAGATGGGTTGTTCTGATCCTTCAGGTTGATCAGTCGACATGCGATCGTCGTCGCCCAAGGCAGGAAACTAGAGAGAGCAAAGGATTGAAACAAGAACAATAATGAGTCCAGAGTTACAGGCAGCAAAAAACGCAGCAAGCGAGATAAACAAAAAAAAGACTGGTACCAACCCTCCAGTCATTCAAGGTTGGCGTTTGACCGACTAGCTGAATGAGCCACTTACCAAGTCATCAGCATACGCGGGTGCCGTGTCGTCGTCCGAAACATTCCCCGGATTGATACCGCTGTTTGGATTTTGGAGCATTCTGTTTCGGTTGGCGTTGAAATGCAACTCGTAACGAAAGCGTCCGGTCAGAGGAATGGAAATGTAGACGGCAGGCAAATGTTGCGGTACCAATGGACTACTCCCACTAGGCGCAGTGGTCACTACCGACTCCTTCTCGTGCAGAACCACCGCCAAGAGGTTTTGGTCCAAGGTGCATCGCTTTTCAATTTCATGATCGTAACCAAACTTTTCCTTTACCAACAACCAAGCATTAGCTCCCAAGAGAAAGAAGTCTTTCTCATGCGTCAGATCTCTACGAAGTGCGACCTTGCGCCGTTGCTGCTTGCTCTCCCGGACCGCTCGTTGAGTGGCTTCAGCGAGGAGAACTTCTTTTCGTGATTGTTGTGGAACAGCTGCTTTTGTGCTGGACGCGGCGGCAGCATAGGTAAAAGGAGTGGTTGTATTCAAAGCAGCATCGGTGGCCTTGGCTTCTTCTTCCTCGTCGCTGCTAACCGCGTTCTCCCCCATGAGTAAGTCGTTGCACTCGATGCGTCCAATATACTCGCGCCAGTTGACGCCAGGAATCCCAGTCTCGTGGGGCTGCCCTGTTGCAGCCGCCGTCAAAAAGGGCCACGCCTTTCGCATCCATGACGCTGGGACTGCATAGAATCGAAGACGAGCCAAGTCAGATGACTTTTTCGACGCTTGTGTGTTCATTACTTGCATCGTGTCTTCGTCCTGTGTGTGTAATTGTGTTATATACAGCGTTGAACGGAGGTTTAATCGGACAAGGGTGAGAGACGGCGCATGCAAGCGTATGTATTACTTGGCTAAGGTATCGGTTGAGCCTACCAAACGAAAGTTAACAAGACGAAGCTGCATCTAGCGACCAACAGTGACAAAAGCGAGTGCATTCCAACGCGTTTCGTTCAGGTTCTATGGTCGGAGCGTCCTTAGCTAGTGTACCGCCATTTGAGACTTTCGGTGAAATCTTGCTTAGCCACACGATTTCGACACCTCAAGACTTACATTTGCCGCCCGAAAGGCATCAGCAATCGCCATGGCGTCCAACACAGAGTTAGAGTCGTCCATGCTTACTAGTATTGTCTTGGTACGGTAGTCTCTCTCTCCGCCACACGTCTATCGTGTGCCTTACAGTATTGCAAGAATGCTTAATAATAATGTCTCTCGACGTCTATCGCGATATTTGCCCCCCCCCGGGTGATTTATCTGCGTGAGTTTTCGTAGGTCCAGTTTTGGCGGGAAAACAAAGGACTGACTCGATTGTCGATCGTGTTTCGTGTGCCATGGCGATGGCGGGTCACGTCGTGCACTGAATACTAAGTCTACGTAACTGCCTAACTAGACTAGTACTGTCTACTGCAAAACGAAGCCATCTAACTTTTAATACATTGAATGCAATACGTGCTGGATATGATACAGAGACACGCACTAAAACCAAACATTCGACCACACGACTACTATACTACTAGACGAATTCCAAGGCGGCCGCGGGTCATACTTCGTGCCGTTCGGTATCGTCGCCACCGGCATACTCGTAGCTCGCCGAGGCAGTACCGGCCATTTCTTGAGCCGCCGACACGTTCAAGTTGACTGCCTGCCCCAGCTTGCTCGTTACACCGACAGCGTTCTTGTTTTCTCGCGGCTCCAAGTCCCGACCAGAGGCACCGCCTCGTTGCGGCGAGTTATACGTATGAACCGCTTCGTCCATCCTTTGTCGGACCGACTCGGCCATGAATCGAGCATTCTTGACAATCATGGCGGCTGTCTGTGACTTTTGTGCCTGTCCAAACATGTTCATGAGCTTGTGACTGCTTTTCCTGATAGTTTCAGAGGTCGGATTGGTCTTGATGACGGCGCGATTGTCAAATGTGGGACAGTAAGAAAGCAGCTTGCCCTGATTATCCGTCTCAAAAACATCGACAATAGTCATACTGACCAAGTCTCCTACTTGCAAAGTGTTGACCGATTCGTCGTTGGAATGTTGCTGCGACGTTCGATGCGGGTCCGTCAAGGCTGCGAATTCGTTCATCCAAGTCCACACGACGCGATGTACCGCTGTAACTCGGTATCGACCACCGGCAATGCGCATGACAGTCAATCCTGGTGGATTAATAATATTCAAGTGGTCTCCACCCGGCATGAGTGCTGTAATGTGTAAATAGAGTCAAGGAAAGAAGGCATGAGAATGAGGCGCACGCAGACACACGCACACACATGTTGCAATATCGCATCATCTCCTCAAGACAAGCTAACAGACACTGCGTACCTAGCCACCTTAGAAATAACTGTGATAGAGCAGGGATACCAGCTGCTGCTTCGAGCTCAATACCTTCCAATCGTTCCACTCCAAAGAGTTGTGAGGCCGTATGCGCCTGGGGCAAGACAACTTCAGCATCGTCCGCAAAGACCACAAAGGGCAACGGCGTCGCCGCCGCTTGCATTGCCGTATTCACCGTATGATCATCGGCATTTATAGTCGATCCAGCGTCCGTGAGTGACTCGTTGTCGTATTCAGCGTTCCACTCGGCCAACGTTGTGGCCCCTCTAGCAGGATGCGATGCGAGCGCCTTCTTGAATTCTTCTGGGTTGGAAAGCAAGTACAACAAGGCCAAGTGCATTTCGTGGACGGTATCTGTGGCATCAGCGTGTGTATTATGATAGTTAGCCATGTGTCCCGTGACAATTGAGGACTCTGCGAGCGTATGAATGGCGAGATAGGATTCGCTGTCTCCATCGCCCGCGTTGGAATAGTCGAGCGATTCGCCCGCGCTGGAGGACGGCGCGGCGGCTTTCATGGCGTTATTACCACTGATATTGAGATCGACTGGTCCCGACGTCCCCTTGCTTCTGTGAAAATCGTAAGCTGGGCCTGGGCCTGGGCCTGAACTTGCGGCAGCACCCGTCGGAGTTCGGTGGCTCATGGTCAAAGAAGAAAGTGTATGGTGTATGGTGTATGGTGTATGGTGTGAAGTGTAAAGAGTGATTGATTCCGAATTATAGAACATACCCGGACGCGACCGTTGAGTGCCGGAACGACTCAAAAAAATATTCAGTCCCGTTATGCGAGAAAATTAGCCTAATGACCCTTGCGGGATAAAATACCAATAGATAGTCTAAGGATGATGACCTGCCCGACGACGACGACAGACCTCACACAATGGACTTTGGACGACAATGGCCGAAGAGAACCCACCCAATCTGACCATGGCGACCACTCCAGTAGGCTCTAAGGTGATCACTAACGAAGGTTCCGTCGAAGAGCTCAGCGATGAAGGCCCAAGTGGCACCGAAAAGACCTGGAACGCGCGAACGAACTTTACCGCGGACGCTCCCTACTTTACCGCTTATTGCGACGCTGAGTCCAAGCAGCTGCAGATCCTTACGGATTCCTTGCGAGACATTTCGGCTCGCACCAAGACGTTCTGCAAGACGGGAGCCTTGATGAGTGAAGCAACGAGACGCCTCGCAAACTCTTGCAAGCTCCGTCAAGAGCGCAATCGACAAGACGAAAACAACAATCCTGACGAAGAACGACAGGAACGAGAAGATGTCTTTAGGCAACGAAAGCAAGCTGTCGGCGATGAAATGACCACGCTCTTGCAGCTTCTTGGAGAGGTTAGTAGGCATAACTGCACTTGGTCGACGGAAAAGAACAAAAGATACTACACTTGTGCCTCGATTCTTGCAAACCGCTCTTTCTCACCCATATATCCATCCATACATCCATACCTCACCTTTACCATCCACAGGTCCTGGAAGAAACGTCTGACGCACAACTTGCCATGTGCAACTCGCTTGAAGCGACGCTTGGAATGTCTCTCGAAGCCTTTGCCATGGGGGAACTCAAGACGGTTTCCATTCTCAAGACGGAAGCGGACGAATCCACCGCGCAAGCCGAACACGCTTATGCCAAACACTTGAACGGAAGGGCCTCGGGGCGAATGGCAAAGAGCGGCAATAGCGGTGATGATGAGATCTACGGAGATTCCAAGCAAGGAGGCGGTGGTATTGCCAATTCGATCCGAACATGGGGTCGCAAACAAGTCAAACAAACAAGCCGAAGTTCCCTCAATAATTCGTCTTCAAGTTTTGCGGAAGATGCCAACCTCAACAAGGCTACCATTGCGGCAAACTTGCGTCTGTCACTCGAACAGATTCGGTTGCAGCAAGCGACAGCAGAGCTCAAGCGATTCGAATTCATGAAACACCTCATTAGCATTAAGCATCGTCGAAACTTTGAACTTGGAGAGTCCATCATGGCGTCCATGCATTCCATGCGAGCCTGTCACTTGCACACGTCCGACATGTTGTCCGGGACCATTCCCAAAATGAATCGCATTCAGCAGATACAGGAGGAGCTGCGTGAAAACCACGCCGGTGTTATTGTATCAACTTGGAGGGAGCGTGAACTTGGATTGGCGGACTTGGTCAACAAATATAGCCAGGAAACTATGAAAGCCACACGAGTCGTCGACGCGGTAGCTTCCGGTGATCCAGCTTTGATTGATAAGCAAGCTCTTAACGTGCAGGATATAGAAGAACAAGTGCAACTTTGGAACTTGCCGTGCTCCTTGGCTGAGATTTCGCGTTACCAGAGAGAGTCGTTGCCTGGCGTTCAGATTGAAGGTTGGCTGTACAAGAAGAGCAGCTCCATAATTTCGCTGCAGCCTTGGAGTCGACGGTGGTTCGTTATGGACAAGGGCTCCATTTATTACTTTCAGGCAGACTCGGAAACGAAACGCGCCAATGGTGGACATGCCTCTCCGTACTCGGATCGCGTCAAGGTTTGCGACGTTGTGTTGTGCACGGTCCGCGAAGTCGACAGTGACACTGCGGGGGGTCGCTTTTGTTTCGAGCTGGTAACGCCCAGTGAAAAGCCTTTGATGCTCCAAGCGCGCGGTCCACAAGAGTATAAGACTTGGGTAGATGGTATTCGAGATAATATTGAGCACCGGCTTGTGCATGGCGACCCGCACTCGGAAGATCTCAACAAGAATATTGGCAAGAAAGGGAAGAAAGAGTCATCCAAACGCTCGCCCTCTTCTATCTTTCCAGAGGGACCACCGACCGAGTTCATGTCCGATGAGGTCGACAAAAGTGCACCGGAAGATGCTGACGCGTCCAAGGGCGTGCAAAAGAGTCCTGTCGTCCAAGAGATCAATGCAGCGAATCCAACCTGCGCGGACTGTGGAATGGCGTGTCCAGAATGGGCGTCATTGAATCTCGGTGTCTTGATATGCATCGAATGCAGTGCTGTCCATCGTTCGCTTGGCGTACATGTCAGCAAGGTTCGATCCTTACGCTTGGATTCTCTTAACGTTTATGAAGGTCGTTTGCTCCTTGCGCTTGGAAACAAAACGGTGAATCCGATCTGGGAGGGCGGACTCAAAGAGCAGAAGGGGTGGCAGAAGCCTACAGACTCTGCTGATCGTAAAGCACGAGAAGACTGGATCAAGAGCAAGTACATGTGGAAGGGGTTTCTCAAATTCGAAGACACAGATGGAGAAACCGAAGACGAGCGCATCGAAAAGTATAGCGGAGATCTTTACGAAGCGGCCAAGATTTGTAATATTGGGGGAGTCGCGTCAGCCCTGGCGCACGGTGGTAGTGCCGAATGGACGAACCAAGACGAGGGAGGGAAAACTGCGCTGCACATTTGCGCTCTAGCGCAAAGACGCGAGGGTGATGATTCGGCATGGCAAGCTATCGAGTGTGCGGAACTTTTAATTCAAAACGGAGCAAAACTGGACACCTTCGATGCGTCATCCCATGGAGTGCTTGACTCGGCACTACTAGGCAACGCAGAGGTTGAAATGGTTGAGTACCTTACTGCTAAAGCCAGCTAGTTAGAGTGACGGCAATCAGCGGTTAATCGAATAGAACAATCGAGCGATACAGCACTTTTAAGCTTACCACTAGGACACACTGGCGCCGCTTCAAGGGCATGACTTGCCTAGAGCTAACGTCGCATCAATTCGCGTTTCGAGTTGTCGGCGACGCCGTGTACCTCTTGGAAAGCAAGTAGCGACTCCAGCGCTGGAGCCAAGAGACAGTTGAGGCTGATTGAAATATCGCTAAAAAATGTTATAGACTATGATCGGATCATTATTCTTAAGGTCAATCTTTTACTACATGTACATGAACAGGCTTAACAAGCGCCTGTCGCATTCAGATTCGTTTGCAATAAAAATGTTTTTAGACGTACGCTGCCCGGACACCCTGTCGACTCGAGGAGGCTGGTTCCTCAAAACTTGGCTGACCAGCAGGGGCAGGGCAAGGCTTGTCCCAAATACCACTATCTGTGGGGCTATCGATTGCCTCTTCAAGGACGGCACACGCACTAAGATTAAGCTTGCGATCGTCGGTAGCCACAGTCTCGCCATCAGCAGCCGTGTCCTCGGAGTCAAAAGGCGACACAAGATCATCGCATTTTGGAAGATCCTCGGTGGGCTTAATGCCGCAGTACTTGCGAATTGAGTCATTCACTTCTGTTGACATTTTCGTCAAGTCGAGGGGAGTGCCCTTCACAGACAAGGACATTTCGTCTGCCAAGTCTGCAGCCATTTGCCCAATACTCATAGACTCATAAGCGGTCTTGAAGGCCTCCATCTCTGTTGCGCTTTGAGAAAAGAACTTCTCCGAGAAAATGCCATTGGGCAAGGGCTCGAGCTCCATGTCTTTACGGAACCTTCCATTGGTGGCCTTTCTGGCGCGGCGACGACGCGCATCGTTCTCGCTTGCCGTTGTCGTCGATCCCAATGAACGAATTTCCGAGCTGTCTACACTCTCGACCGTAGAGAAGCTTTGGTCGACCACGCCACCGTAGCCTTGTTCAGGCACCACCCCGTACGATGGATCTGTGTCGATAAAGCGAGATGAGGTGTTGTATCTGGTCGAGAGGCCAGCTCTTTTGGCCCGGGCCCTCGCCTCAGAAGCGCCTTCGCTGTACTGGTGACCTTGCTGCCCCTGCAACAAAGCGGGGTAGTTGTAGTTGCCAGCCCCCGCGAGGCGCTGCCCTGCGGGGTCCTTGGGTCCGGGTCCATTCATTGCTGACCGCGCCAGCTTTTCAGCGCGGAGTCGCTCGTCCTTTGACATTTCCTTGGTCTTTCGCCGTCGCTCTTGGAGTACCTTCTCCGCACGGCTAGTCAACGATGAGGTTGAAAGGCCAGACGAGTTGCGGCTAATGCCCGATGCCCCACTGTAGAAAGAAAAGGCGCCTTCAGACTGACCAGCTTCTGACTTGGGTGAAATAACTTGGTGTTTCTGGCTTGGCGATAGCCACTGATGTGAAGCTGAAGCTGAATCGGATACATGGAGGCTCAGTGGAGTATACCCAGACGGAGCCGTGTTCTCATTACCGCCTTGCGTCTTGGAGGCACGTATCGCAGCCGCAGAATGATCGGTGTTTTCAGCAATGGGCCGTAAATCATCTTGGCGTTCTGGTCTGGGCAGTCCAGCGGCACCCATAGCTTGCTTTGCACGAGGAGAAGCTGCAACCGGTAGCGCTGACTGAACACTGCCGGAGTCGTAACTGTTGAATGATGGGACACTGTTAAACGATGCCGATTGCAAAGACTTTTCTCCGTTGCTGTCGTTGCTACGACTCATCTTCAGCATGCGTCGCTTCGCTTGCAACCTTTTCTTCTTGTCGAGTAGGCGCTCCACATACTTCTTAGACCGAGGAGTGAGATCATCAATACCCTCGGAGTCCTCTGAAGTGACTGTCGTGGTAGTTGTCTCCACATCTAGCATATTCGCGTCCACATTCTTGCCGGGAGATGGTTCAGTCTTTTCGTTTTCGGCTAGCTTGAGATCAATGGCAGCCTTGTCTTCCTCTGCATCTTTCTGGTCCGACGAGGACACGATTGCAGCATCGTCTCCCGCTCCTGCAGACGATGCGCTCGTCACGGAGCCACCACCGAACGAGGAGTCGTCGTCGTCCTTGGCAATACTGCCACTACCAGCCAGCTTGTGCGCAAGACCTTCGGACACATGCTTGCGGGCCATTCTCATGAGATTCTTTTTCTTTAATACCGCCGGATCGCTCTTGGACGTAACACTGCTTGCGTCGCTGTCAACGTCTACGGGCACGGTAACTTTTTCAAGTTCCATCTTTTTGGGCGGTTTGAACGGCTTGGCTGGCGGAAGTGGTGCCTTTGTCGTCGTACTCTGGCCAAAATGATTCCACTTTTGAATTACGGGCGAAGGTTTTATAGGGAGTTTTTCTTGGTCATCAGCCGCAGCGGTAGCGAATGGGGAAGGAGCCACCACAGCGACAGGCTTCGATTTTAATGCTTTCTTGATGACAATTGGAGGCGCCACTACAGCCATACTCGATTCGCTGATAACAGGCTTGGGCTTCCATCGATCTACGACCTTCATTCTTATGGGTGGCGCAACAGGCTCAGCACCCTTGTCTTCGGTAGAGAGCGGAGGCGGACCGACAGATCCCTCTACATCCGATGAGTTGGAGTGCAGGGTGTTGCTGAACGGTGACTCGCCAATTGTCTTGGTCCAACGCTCGGCGACTCTGCCACGAATTGGAGCGGACGTTGCAACACTGGTTGTACGCGACTTAACTGCTGCCGGCGGTGTCTGCTGGACGGTAGCAACCAACGGCCAACGTTTTTCTGCGACCTTGCTGCGTCGAACGTTCACCACTGGAATCGAGTTCTGCTCCACCGACGACAATGTCGACGCCACACTCGTGAACGGGGTCATACTTGCACCCACGTCTTGTTCTCGAGCTTCTGCAGGCCTGGGCCACTTGGTAGTAGTGAGAACCTTACTAACGGGCTGGGGGACTTCCACTGGCTCGGGTAGACTTGTTTCCGCAACTACAGACTTGTCTTGCCTCTGCTGTACTTGCGCCAAATACGCTTCCTGTTTTTGTTCGCCGATTCGCTTCCCCCAACGATCCGTCACATTGTTTCGCTTGGGCGATCCTCCAGCATACGACGGCGACGCCAACGCGGAAGGAGCAGCGACTGCTGCTGCTGCTGATACTGTTGCCTCCACTGCGGGTTCTGGTACTGACACCTCCACCATCGGAATCGCAACGACGCTAGACGAGGACGATGGAACAGACTGCAAATCATTCATTCGTTGCGACCACATGTTTGTGACTTTGCCACGACGCGGTGGCGGCATGAAACTGGACTCGGAAAGCTTGCTGTCTACCGCTGTAATGGAAAGGTCTACCGACTGCTGATCACTCTCGGCCATGCTGTGAGCTGGCAACACAAACGCCGCGGCTCGGGCTGCCATTGGGGAGTTTTCAGTCACTGGCTGGGAGTTTTCAGTCACTGGCTCCCGCTGGGGCGACTTGCGAAGCTTCCACATGTCCACAACACTGGTACGCTTCGGAGTAGGCAACTCTGGTGGTTCCTCAATGTCGGCAACTGCAACTGCATCAGTCGGCTCCAACGTCTGCTGCGGCCTTGTACTATTCATATTCATATTCGTACTAGGACTCGCAGCAACAACAACACTACTGAGTCCTCGTTTGGCCCACTTGTTGGTGACGGGCGATCGCCTGGGCTCGAGTTCCTCGTCGGCCGACGGCTCTTGGGCCGGTGTAATGGTGAGATCCGCTGGTTCGTCATTTACAACTGGCGGCTTGAACAGGGCTACAGCAGGTTTCTTCGTGTTGGAAGGAAATACCACGACATTGTTCTTCGGCAAGTGTATTGGCGAATTTTCCGCTCGCTGGCTCCACATGTTGCGCAACGCTGCAGTGGGCGGTACTGGTGGACTCATGTCTTCCTTTTTCTCTTTTTCCTTGTGTTTTCGACTCAATCTATCGGTGACCATTGTTGTCGTTGCAGTCGGAACAGACGACGAAACAGAGGACTCGACCCTGTTGGCATGGTCTTCGTCGCCTTTCGAAGGACTCTCGCGCTTTCTCCATATATCCACGACACTGGAACGTTTGGGAATGGCCGCCACAGCCGCCTGCGCCTCTGCCATGTCTTCTTCCGAAATTGTGGAGTGGACCGGAGAACTGTGCAGGGAGTGTGAAAAGCTCTCACCAACGTCGTCGTCGTCGTCTCCAGCCGAGGGTATCTCTAGCAAGCCAAGGTTTGCAGGAGACGCTTCCACGTCGTCCAAGGTATCGTTCATGGCTCGAATACGGTCCGTAATCGAAAGCGAACTCCACTCCGAGCGGCTGTAGCCCTTCTTTGGTGTGTCCATTGTGTATTGTGTATACTGTAGGAGTTAGTTGATCTGATTTGATTCGCTTTGAGTCGATTTTCGTCGAGGACTGATGTCTTATTTGTCTGGTGTCTGTCAAGATGATCAAAGATAGTCGACGATGGTGATAGTATTATAACGAATGACGGAATCCAATCACACTCTCTCTCTCTCTCTATTGCACTCTCGCACACTCTTGCAGGTACAAACACGCTGGGGACGGATGCGATGATCGCTACAGACAGTAGACAGTACTGGTATGACTGGGACGGACCAATGATTCTTGTCGCCAGGCCGTGGGTCTTGTGTTGTCCTCCTGGTGCGCGCTCGGAAGGAGCCAGCGTTTCTTGTTTTTTCCAGTTCAGCCAGATTTCAAAGAGAGGCAATCTTTTACTTACAGACTTGTCAGCCGGCAAGGCAAACACTTAGATAGAAAATTCCGCCAAAACGCCAAAGAGCGAAACAAGACACGGGGACGGACGGAGGACACGCTTCTCGTCTAGTTTGATTGTTTCGATTCGATTCGATTCAATTTCGATTACTGTACCGTAAGCCAAAACGAGTTGACGCGAAACTGGTCACGACGAGATGCAAAAAGTCGAGGTCAAGAGCAATGATACGATGGACAATGCGATACGTTTGACATCGACTTTAGGATGATCCATACAACGCAAATAAGGTTTACTCACCATTGTGTTTGATGGCTTTTGCCGTGTTATTCCGCTACCGTACCGGTAGTACCGGTGGTGCGATGCGCGCTGGACGGTTAAGTCCGTCCTTCCATCAGCGATAAACACGAAGGAGGCGTCTAAGATATCCGGGTTTGCGTCTGTCGAGTGTACTGTATGGGTGTGGGGGCTGTAACAGTTTGTGGCCAGTGGCCACCGTCTAAATTATTTCTACTGATCAAATATCAAAATGGAAACGGTAGTCTAAAATCCAAAAAGATGTAAAATTTGAAGATATGGTACGTAAACCCTGCTGAAATGAATTGAAAATGAACAGAATATCGTACGGGTTGGGCCCTTTTCCTGCGCATGCTAAAGTCATATGACCCAGACTTACTTAATATTTTTATTTTACTATATTTAATCTTTACGGCTTTGCCAGCAGGTTTGCCTTGTTCTTTTTCTTCCTTAGCTTTCAATATTTAGGGTTTGGAAGTTCTCGCTCCCGCGGTCTTCCTCGGGACGGGACATACGACGTGCACCTCTATTTGCAAGAAGCCGCCGGCACTACTTGAAGGCTTCGATCTCTGGTCCGGCAGCAGTTGGACTACTGAAGGTTCAGCGTTCCATCAGCCATTCAGGAGGCCACAAAACGAACGAAAGGAAGAATCAAACACAACATAACATCGACCTCTCGCCTCTCACCCTTGATCGCACACTTCACGCCATATATACGCCATCCTCCTCCCTACTACCGAGTGAGTCGGATGCGCACTACAAGCGTTGCAAGTAACTCAAACCTGCCATCGTTGTCGAATTCTCTTTGGTTTCCGAAGAAAACGTTGATGCAGACGCAGCCCAAGAAATCAGAAGCCTCAACAACTACGACCATGTTAAACGCTTCCTATCCGACAGTAGAAAACGATAACGACACGACGATAGTTTCGTCACACCTGCGCATAAAACCGGTGGCGTCGGAGGAATTAGCTCTCGCTTCAGTTCTTCCCGACCCCGTCAGCCTCGGAGATGTCACAATACCTGCTTCTGCTGATGAAAGTGCACCACCGCAAGAACCAGAAGAAGCACAACTCCTAGATCTCCCAGGACAAGTCTCTGCTGCCGCAGCCTTGGTTGCTCCAGATATAGACCCCTTGTCTCCAGGAGCCATTATTAAACCACGGGAAACGGATTTGCAGCCCAAGGAACTCGTTCGCAAATGGCCGAGTACCTTGATGAAACTCATGAATGAAAACGACGATGACGAGTGGGAGCCAGTCATGGAACGCATTCGCACACACGCCGACGAAATCGTGATTCAAGGCATTAACGGAGGGCAAAACGCCTTGCACGCGGCGTGCATTCGTTATCCACCCACCCACGTCGTCGCGGCCATTTTGGCGGCAAAACCACAAGCGGCCTTGTATCAAAATTTTAGTGGAGAAACACCACTGCATCTGGCGAGTTACAGTGCCAGTGAAGAAGTTCAAGCCTTGTTGGTGCGCGCAGCACCAGCAGCTGTCTCGGCACAGGACAAGTACGGTGACTGCCCTTTGCATTTTGCGGCGCGTTCTGGAGCGACCTATACTCTAATGGAGCAATTGCTATCTGCTGCACCAACATGTGTTTCGCTGCGCAACAAACGGGGAGTTACGCCGTTTTGGTTGTTGCCGCGCTCGTATCTGGAGGCGGAAAACTTGGAAGAGATATTTGACGATGACGACGATGCGGACGATTATCGCGACGATTGGGAGTTGCTGGTGCTGTTTTTGCGGTACGCCTACTTTGGCGCTGACCGTCCAGCACCGACCAGAGACAACGGAGAGTTGTCGTATGATTGGATTGTCCATGCTGCGGCAGCAACCCCAGCGTGTCCCCGGGAAACGCTCAAGTTTCTTTGCCATTTGTTTCCAGAGCAAGCTGTGCGGTATAACGAGAAAGGGTACACGCCATTACTCTTGGCAATTCAAGCTTTGGATATGGAAGAACCAGAGAACTGGGACGAGAATGAAGATGGCTTTCGCGAGAATGTCGACGCAGCAGAAGTAACACTGGCCGACGCTGCACAGGAGGGACTGCCAGTGGAAGCTACTGTTTCGCAACATGTCGACACGGAGTATCTGCAACGAGCGCTACAAAAAGACACGACGCAAGACGAAAATGCCGAGTCTGTCATTTCTATTTTGCTCGAATGGAACCCTCTCGCAATCGTTTACGGGGACTCGAAAGGAACGATGCCATTAGCACACGCTCTCTTGGCTGGAAAGTCATGGCAGGTAGTTCGACGTCTGATTCAAGCTTGTCCAAGAGCTCTGGAAAGCCGAGATCGTTCCTCGGGTGGCCTTTTCATGTTCCAGCTGGCTGCCATGATGTCGCCTGATATGGATACCGTGTTTACGATTGCCCGGAGTCTGCCAGAGCTAATCGCCATGACTCGGAGATTCGCACAGGTTGCACAACCGGGCGAGAACCCCATCAAGAAGAAAGCGCGGGTCGATGATTCGTATGAAATGGCAGAATGAACAAACGAGGACTGGACTGTTCGTATGCCTACGTTTTTGCGCTTCCCGGTATTGATCAAGTTATAACCATGCATGTCTATAGCATCACACATACACTCAACGTAGCGTTAGACTAGTCTACTACCGTGTCTCTAATACGATGATTAAGGCACTATGGAGATGATTTCGTTGCTCCGTATTCTCGTACTGCAGTACGTACTACGTACTGTATCTGGAGATCGGTTAAGTGGTGACTGACTCGTCGACGCTTGGCAGCACGCACCGATGTGTAACGCCGAGTGTTTAATGCATCCACCGTCCCTCTTCGCTTTGGGTATTTGCTACAGCTAAACTACACTAGCTACAGTACGTCGTACACTACTAGACCTAGTCTACTACTACTAGGTGTTGTAGATTGTAGTGTCCGTCTTCCATTCTCTAGAAGATAGCCAGTCAGTAGACTCTTACTAACTAGACTACCCTCATCGGCATGACACATGATGGGAGACGATAACTATGCTCCTTGACGTTTGTACTAATATGAACGAGTGGGTTCTCGTATAGATGCAAGATCTAGGTACGTTATAGCTAGCTAAAATAGGTACAATGAGCAAGTCGCATAAAGAGCGATATTTAAATCGCGTTCACTAAGCAGTCAACATCAAGCTACCGCACCGCGTATAGAAGTGTTTGAAAAGGTCTGTAGCAATAATGACCATCACATCCAATCTCGTTAATCGCTTTAGGCCTCAGTGTTGGCCTGCTTGGCGGCTAGCTTGGCCTTGTCTACAGCTCCCTTGAGTGCTTCGGTGGCCTTGCCCGTGAGCTGGTATTCCTCGTTGAGTTCTCCGAACTTCTTGACGGCCTTCTCGACGAGATCACCAACGACACCCAATGCAGTCGTACCAGCTCCAACTAGATCGTACTCGTCGTTGATCTCGGAAATCTTGCTCTTGGTGCTGGACAAAGCGGACTCGACCTTGGCGAGGGTTTCCTTGTCAACACTGTCTTGGGACTTGAGCTTGTCCACGGCCTCTTGGAGAGAGATCTTTGCCTTGTTCAGGACTTCGTACTTTTTGTCGAGACCGGCAAGGTAGTTGAAGACTTGGATGCTCGACTTGGATACGGCCTGGATGACTTCGCTCACATCTCCTTCGTTTTTGGAGGCGTAGTTGGAAGCTGCGGCTGCGAGGGCACCCAAGACGGGTCCACCAACGATAAATCCAGCGGTTCCTCCCAGGATACCAGCGGTGAATTCGACGGTTTCCTCCTTGATGGGGACGAGAGCGCCTCCGCTGCTGTCTTCATCGGACATTTGCAAAGATCGCACGGCAAACGCCCGTTGTTGGGAAGGCGCAAAGGCGAGTGCAGAGGAGGCCAAGAGGCTAGCGGTAACGGCGGAAATGATCTTCATCTTGCTAGCGTGGTAGAGAGAGATAAACTAGAGAGAGAAGACTAACAAGGAAAGGAATGGAACGGAAATGGATGGAGTGACGGTTGTAACAAAATCAAACAAACGATGAGGACGCGAGCCAGAGACGAAAATAACGGCGTGAGCGGCCAAGGACGATGATGTAAGCGAACGCTGCGATCTTTCAGCGTCGAATGGATGACCGCGATGTTCCCCGTGGTGCACCTTGGGGGAAGTTGAAGGAAAGATCGCGAGATCCGATCTTAGCAATGCTATTTAGAATGCATTGAATTCCGTATTCTTTAATTTGTTTCCGTTGAAAGTGACAAAAAAAGGACGTTCTTTACTTAGGTCGGCATTTTAACTCTTTTCTACTCGTACCTAGTACTACCGCTAGTACCTCTCGCCACGACTTTTCTCCCTTTGCACTTCGCACAAAGCGACAATGGGCGACGACAGCAATCGAACGTCTCTGGATCCGATCGATCCCATCATAGCACAGCAACAAAAGGCAGCCATGTTAGCAGACGAAGACCCGCTTCTGATATCCCAGTCGCTTACGTATGTAACAGACGATGGGAGCACGCTCCATTCATTTCATTCCTCGCCTCTTTCGACGAGTAAGTGCCAGGTGCCATCTATTGCAGTTATACCCTTCGTACTTCTTACCTCGTACCTGGTAGTAGCAGTATGGACAGTATGGATAGTATCCTATGCTGTACTGTGATATCCTGTTATGGCGGGACACTCGTCTCGAGAGTCCAGTCGACTCGCAGTAGATACAACGAATCCTTATTGCATCGTCTCTAACCATGTGCAATGTGCATCCCCCCATCTTGCCCCATCCTCCACCTACCTAATCCTTTCACTCTACAGGCTTCAAGATTCAGTTTTTCATCATGGAGCTCATTTTTCTCATTCTCATGATTGTAGCCATGCCCATTGGCGCACACGGAACGGTCCTGGGGGTTTCCATTATCAATCTACTCGCGCTGGCTTTCTTTTGGTACAATCTCATTAGATCCGTCGATGTCACTGCCGATGGAGCACTACGCTTTTGGATTGGAAACATTGAAGTCGACGTTCCCTTTGACAAAATAGTGTCCATTCGTCGAGTTGGAACCCGCATGCCTTGCAGTCTATGCGTCATGGCGCAGCCGTACCGTGGCTTTCTCAGCACACCCGCAGACGGTGTCGCCATTGTTACTACCTGTCCCAGTACTCCCTTTTGGCTCTGGCCGCGATCGGCAGGAAAACCAGACCGAACGTGTTGCTTTGGAGCGCTCTCGTGTCCACGCTTGACCGTGGTATTTTCGCCCGCCGGAGGGGGTTCCAATTTTATTCGCGAAGTGGAGAACGAAATGAGAAACTTTAACAATGGCAAAATGTCGACGCACCGTGGTATCGGAGCAGGAGCCAAGCGGAACAATCCGGACTATCTCGACGTGTAACAAACAAAACGTTTCGCGAGGCAGTGTAACATTTCTATATGCCATTGTAGAGTCAGTCGCCAGACGCCATCTCTATACTAGCCAGCCGGCCAGTATATACACACGGTTACACACCTATATTAGCACGAATCTAGAGAAAGATTGCTAGATCGTCGTAGCAAGCTTAATTCAACACGTGGATATTTGAAAATGACAAAGAGACAAAAGCCTATTGAAAGCTTCCGACTTCGGCCGTCGGTTCCTCATCTACCTTGGCGATACCAGTGCCAGTAACAGTTGGTAGCGGCGCACTTGAAGTCTCTTGAGCGCTTGCAATACTAGTAGTAGACTGGCCGTCACTGCCAAAGTCAACGGGCAAGTCCTGCCCAAGGATGGACTGTTGAATCATTCGACGAGCTTCCATTTTGGCCGCCACATCACCGACACCGTCCTTGTTCGGTTCCAGCTCGTAGCTTTCCGGCTCTCCCAAAAAGGGCGTTACAGATTGGGCCAGAGGTAAACCTTCACTAAAAATGTACCCGACAATATTACCCAACATGTCGACAGCGACAGGAGCAGGGATGCGAACGATAAAGTTCAAGCCAAACCACATGCGAGCAAACCAGGACTCGTGGTTTTTGTTGTACGGTAGACCCGGCCACCCAGCCAAGAAGCCACCCCAGAGCTTCAACGGCAAACGAAAAAAGCCGTCAAAGAAGCCACGGAGACCCACTACGTTTTGCTTCATGAGAAACTCGCCACCAAACACGGCAAAGTTGCGTTGCCGAATGTTTTCGGGCGTCCACAAGGAGTGATATCCAGACGCGGCGGCCCTATCGAGATTGGGTTCTTGTTTGGTCAATTCTTGCTTGATTACGGCTGCCATGTCTGCCGCACCCATCAAGCATCGACAAATGTGGTACCCTGTACTGGGATGGACCATGGCGGCTGCTCCGCCAAGTGCCAAGATACGTTGATCTTTGGCAGGCAAAGCTCCACCCATGGGTATATAGCAGAACTCTTCCTCTTCCACTTTGGCAACTTTAATGCCATGATACTCGAGACGTTCAAAGCATCGGTCTTTGCACTCTTGAAAGGACACGGCGGGACGTGCCACCAGAGATGTTTCTTCGAAAAATATACGGTTTCCACCCAAGGGCATGGCGTACATGAACGTTGGCGCAGATTCCACTTTGCGCATCTTGACATTGTCGGCACTATCGAAATGGTCCGTGCGGTAGTCAAACAGCGTCATGGCTTTCTTATCGTACGGTCCAATTCGAGCGAGATCCAGACTGTTGGACTCGTCAACCTCTACCAGTGCACCGTAGGCAATTTGGAAACCTGGTGGTCGGTACGAGCCTCGTGTCTCTCGCAAGACAAGCTTTGTTTCGTGTCCCGTACAATCGACTACCAACTTGCTTCGGACAGTTAGAACATCGTCTTTGGCTGTCTTGAGTTTAATCGTCGTTCCGGTCGCATCGTGTACCAGACTTTCGGCCGGTTCGTACACGTTGACTCCCACAGCAGTGCTGAAATGATTAGCCCTGAGCAAACGATACGACGACGATGTAAGCGACTGTTGCAGAGCATTTTTATCAACACGATAATATGGACGATCAACCCGCGTGCGGTCTTCCATGGGAATGTCAAAGGACCCACCAAAGAAGCAATCGGTAACATCCCATCCGCGATCGACGGCGTCGCCACAGTTTCCTCCGCCCATCTCTACTCCAGCAGCTTTGTAACGATCCAAAATGGCCTTCCATTCGTCTTGCCAAACGCCATAGTTGGGTGGCCACTCGCGATCGATATTCTTATCCGCCAATACAACATCGAGAATGCCCTTGTTCGAAGACGCCAGCAAGGAAGCAATCGCACGAGCGGCCGGACCACTTCCCAGTACCAAGACGTCGCATATTTCGTCGTAGTCTTGATTATTAATAGCTGCAGTCGCAAACAGAGCTGACGTTGTAGTATCAAAGGGCCTCTTGACTCGCTGGAGTGACGGAAGGGCTCGTCGTGATGTTGCGAAAGAAGAAACGGAAGAAGACGTATCCCGCAAAGCAGGTCCCACAAAACCAGCGACTGACGCGCTGTTGACAGCGACTAGACAAGCCACTATGGAAACTCTTGGGTGCATAGTGAGCGTGAATAAGTCCCAGTCTAGCTAGCTACAGTAATAGTCTGGCCTACGAAGTAATTGCGTTTTTCCCTCATCGTCAAGTTGAAGTCGGATTGATACTCGTTCGACCAAACTCAAGATGACGTTTCCGAATAAAGCCGGTTGATGGATCGACAGTCTTCTTACTTTCGCCGTTACACTCTGGTACCAAGTGCTAATGAGAAATTATGATTGGTTCATTACGTCTGACGTCTCTCTTTTGAATACCGCGAGGATTTCTCGGCCATGAAGCATTCAAAACGCCATGAGTTTCCAACTTGTACCACTGACCCCTTGGCGTCGGACAACACGGTCACGATCCTTCCCCACAAATGCCATGCAAGTCTACGTAGGCTAAATAGAAGAACGGAAGCGACTAGCGTTACTTGAGAAATTGCAAACTATGCTTTCAATTCCGTTGATCGAGTACCAATCAATCGTCGATCCCTGGGGAATTTACAGTACAGCGGACACTCTGTTCACAGCTGCAACTACAACCTGGCAATGCAATACTGTAGCTGAGCCCGTACAGTAATAGTGAAATGCAGTTTATAATATTGACTTTTTCACTCGGCTAGACTAGAGGACGTCGTATTATTAAGTTGCGACAAAATTCTCTAGGGGGTTTCGCATCGTCGTACTGCACGAGTACGTCGTAGCTTTTCCGACTGCGGCAAGACGGTCCCAAGGAAAAGCCGCCTCTGGAATCATCTTTACTAGGGGCCCTTTACTAGACTACTCCCCCTTGGCAGCAGCGGCGGCTTCATCCTTTAGCCTCTTC
>Ga0307981_1001095_pt1 | contig 25322 bp, 25 predicted proteins | sample OrgLakmetagen987_FD_201849 | JGI IMG/M metagenome (GOLD analysis project Ga0307981, IMG submission 201849) | Saline water microbial communities from Organic Lake, Antarctica - #987 | ecosystem: Environmental > Aquatic > Non-marine Saline and Alkaline > Saline | place: Antarctica: Organic Lake... | reverse complement strand
ATTATGAGCATCGTCCACTTCGCTCGTAATCGATCGTACTTCACTTTCTCTCCGTTTCGTATTCGTGGTTCACAGCTCACTGATAAGGTTCGGGATGTATATTTTATCTAACACTCACGAGCGTTAAGTCGAGTCCCGGCTTGCTTTGCAGCGTAACCGCACCGTGCCAGCTGCACCGTGCGGTATCGCGGTGATCGATCGATGAACGCGATGAAAGATCGTAGCAATATACCGTACAGTAGAACAAAGAGCAAGGAGTTCCAAGCTGCTGCATTCTACCTTATACCCCAAGAACACTACAAGGTGAGCAGGTGACTGGCTGTGAGAAGAGGAGACCTTGATATAGTGCTGCGAGAAGAGAGATTCATTCGAATTCTCAGTTTAGCCGTTGCCCAAACTTTGTTCCACCGCACCCATCTGCTTTCAGTCGTAGCTAACCCTTGGCGGTCATTCTCCTCTCTCTTTCTTACGATCCAGTTTCATTTGCCATGTTGACGATTCCCACAGAGCTAAAGAAGATCAATCCCTTCATTCGTCGTGCCGAAGAGCTCGACAAGGACCAGACTTCGCCCGAGTCACGCCTCGTGGCGTACTATTCTCGTCAATACGCGGTACACACAGGAATCCCACTGGCCAGTAGCTCGCCAGAAGCCAAAGTATGCTTGGGACAGTTGTTGGAGGATTTAGAAAAGGAGAAGACGGCCATGGATAACTTTACGCGGGAAGAAGCAGCCTTTTTGTCTCGACAGTTTGCCAACAAGGTCTTTGACAAGGCGGACGGAGAAGATCGAATGGGCATGGCCAACAAGAACACGGCCAAGTCATTTTATGCGGCAGCGAGTTTTTTGCAAATCTTGGAGCAGTTTTATGACAACAATGATATCTCGGAAGCTCCCGAGGAAGATAAGAAACGGATCATTTACGCCAAGTGGAAGGCGACAGAGATTCTCAAGGCTCTAAAGGAAGGACGAACACCGACATCAGGAGGCTATGGCGAAGAGGCAGACAACGACGAGGAGGAAGACGAAGCTGAGGCCGAGGTTGAAACTGGGGAATACAAACCTGCGGTAACCACTGTTACGGAGGACGATGACGACGACGACGATGATGGGCAGGAAGATTCGGAGGATCCTCCCGTTGACGATACGCCACCTGCCTTGCCAGACGCTGCCGAAGAGTCGAATGAAGAGGATGAAGTGGGTACCGAAGTCTCACTCGGCCCGCCTCCACCGGCCTTTGATGACACTTCGTTCGACCCGCCACCACCAGCAGTCGATCCTCCCAAGGTTGACAGGCCTCCCATGGCGTACACTCTGCTTCCTCCGGTAGCCGCTCCCTTGCCGGTGCCACCAGCCAAGAAAACAGGCGGCGGCGGCATGTTTGGGTTTGGCAAGAAAAAGGGTGGTAAGATTACCAAGGCACAGTTGGCAGATGCCACGGAATTGACCCGATTTGCCCTGGCGGCTTTAGAAGATCGTGACGGAGAGCTTGGTGCAGAACGACTGCAACAAGCGCTTGACGCGTTGGGTCGATAGATGCTAGCGTCTATTACCAGTATTCACGTATCAATTGTACCTATAATACAACTGGTGTTTAGTTCCGATTTTTCAAGACCAAATCTCAATATAATAGTTGGTCGGTATTTTGGCCGTCCGTACTCTCCCATCATACATCCGAAGAATAAGCTCATTTCCAAAGAGTCTTTATTTTCCACACATTGTCTCCAGTATCATCATCACAAATTTCCGAGTCAAAACGCTGTACACCTCATGGCCAGCGTGCGCCATTTTATGTGCAAGAGTTTGTGTTAAACTCGATTCACGGTGATCCGGTCTACTCAAGGTCAGCCAATACGTATCCATTACGGGAATACCGAAAAAAGTCATAACATCCCAGGCGATTTCGTAGAAGTAATGAGCGAAATCTGATGAGTGTGGCAACGGCTGTGTCACATTCACCGGCCATGAGACTCCGTAATTACCCCATTTTGGCCAAGCCGCATGCGTCGTCTGAAAAACTATTAGGAGGGAGGGGAACTGCTTCTGCAGAATCTGCGTCAGCTCTGCTAATTTCCTTTTGTACGTAATACCACAGCGGGCGTCTCCTCTAGCTCCAAAGTCAATGGCGAGACCAAAATTTTCGGACCCACAGAGGTTGAGGATATCGTGAAGACCCATATTGAAAACGATGATATAGTCCGTTGGAACATTGAACTTGGCAATGCGTGAGTGGATCTTTTTGATGGTAGCATTCATATATGCCATAGCGCCGATGCTTCCGTTTTGAAGGTCAATATAGGAAATAATCGACGCAAGACCCAGAAAGTTCTCTCGATCTAGCAGCTTTGCTTGTAGCTTCATATTGGAGTCTCCAGCAAGAATAATATGCAGGCGTCGGTTACGATCCCATCGTTGTTTAATACATTGCACAAAGTTGTGACTATCCTTAAGGGCGGACTCCTCGGGTAGTGAGCAGTTTATCGGATGATACTCCATGCGAATACCCAGGGAGTTTTCGCCCCTTTCATATCCATCCAAAGTCGCATCTTTAATTTGATTCGAAAGGGAAAAAGGCCGCGTGATCATCTTTTCCTTTACAATCCAGCGTCCAGCGTGCACTGCACTCGTCGGGCTGGACTCGAACATGTCAGCCATGGTGCACCGAGGCAAAGGATCGACGGCAACAACGTCCGAGGGCTCCGGATCATTTACTGAGAGCAAGAGTGGAAAGTCCGGCAGCATGTAGCCTTCGTAGACTGGTTCGGTAAAACTTTCCAGAGGAAACTGGGAAAAAGGCGGAGGATGCGAAAACGATAAAACAACCTCAACTATGTACAACCCTTCGTCCATGGGAAGAAACATTACATCATACGTGCCATTCTGATGGTCTGTAACGATTCCAGGAAGGATCGCCGGCCCATAGGCGCGCACGTAAACAGAGCCCCACCACCTTTGCAATCTTCGTGCGAACAATAGACAGAGCACGTCCATTCTGTGTTGATTTGCGATGGTGCGCGACAAGAGGGATGCATTCGAAAGGATCCGGCGAGAGTAGTTGCAGGACGCGCCCATCCCGTGTAACCAGGAAGCTCTCCTGCATACAGGCTAATTGTTCGGAATGCCGTTGTTGTCAACACAGAATCAGCAGCAGGAGCGGCAGTAGTCTCACTAGGTGCCAAAAGGAACGTGAACGAACTTGCCTCCTTGTAGATCCGCCAGAGACAGCACACGCTAAGAAACAGCACTAATCCCACTAGGGGAAGTCGGGAAAGATGAGCCACCATTGGTACGGGAGATTGAGAGCAGCGTAAGGTGACACTTGTAACTGTCTCTAAACGTTGTCTTAGTCTAGTAGAAAGCCTTTTGTTGTTGATAATATCTCGATGCGATAGATGAATAATTATAAGTCGTTAGCGTCGTACCGTAAACTAAAGAGCTCAGATGGATGTCCCTGAGAGCGACTCTGACTGGTTACGAATCCGAACCTGTTGAATGATATTTACAGCCGAACCCGTCAGATGGCGAATACCGCACTGATTGGGACAGTGACCCGTTAATTTAATACAGTATTAGAATTATGGTCGCATCTCGCAAGCAGAAAGCGACGCTTTCGCGTTTCAATTAGTTTTGACCGATTCGATTCAGAAGTACACAAACCAGATAGTAGTGCTCGATCGCCGTCGATTTCATGGAATATCGACGGAATAGACTAATATGGGATGGATGGGATCTTAATGTCAGAGATAGGTTGATCCCAAAGCAACGCCTTTCTGACAAACAAAGCACGGGGTACGTGTATGACGTGCGAATGAGAGGGGCCCCAACTTCCAAATTGGGGAAGGGTGGGACCGGGGGGAGCAGGGGAGGGGAGAGGGGAGGGGTCCTGACTAATACTGACTGTAAAGAGGAACAAGCCAAGAACATCGCACAAGCTACCGGTACTGTAGACTAATTTCATCTTCAAGGTTTTTAAAAACGCTTTCCAGTTTTCGATCTAAGTATTCTGAAGCATCCATCATCTCTGTATACATTAATATCCTAAATAACATAAAATTCAACCCTAACGATTTTTCCCGCCTCTTCCACATCCAATCCTATCCCGAGCGGGGGAATGATGTTTACCACGCATCTTTAGTAAGAGCCAATCTCCCCAATCGGCCCCCTGCTCAGGGGTGGCAAAAACGCGTCTCCGTTGCGCCTCGTGGTCCTCTCCAACGTCGTCCCTCACCACTTGTATTGAGAGATTCCATCTTAATTCGTCTCCATTACCTTGCAACGCTACCTTGCATTCATTCTATTAGGGTACTACTGGAGTGGGTGAAGAATACGATAGAAGTTGGAGTAGATTAGACGCGACAAAAGCAGTCCATTCCATCCAGTTCGATCGTTGAACGAGATTATCACTCAACGCTTGTCGCATAGTGTCTGGGACGGTACATACATTCTCCGACAGTAACAAGCTTACAATCATGAATCATTCACAAAGAAACAAGGGAGGTGTCGAAGAAAAGAAAGAAGAGGACGATATGGATCACTCCCCACCGTTACGACAGTCCCAGAGTCAAAGTCAAAAAGCAGCAGCGGACACAATGGACAAAGATGGCGACGATAAGGCTAGTCTCGGGGCTTCCATAGAATACTTTGCGAAGACTGTCTTTGGATCCTGCGGAGTAGCAATAGAGGCTGCTTCTCATATGGTTCAAGGTCAATGCAGATGGGCAGGATCAAACGCTAGCCCAACGCAGAAACAAGGCAAGCCAGCACTCAGTATAGCCGAAGAGCTCCAGAGGCTCGCCATCAAGGAGGGTCGGCAATATCAACCTCCACCCGTATCACAAGAGAGAACGGCGGGTATTCCAAAGTTTCTCGGCGAAGACGCCGTCTATTCGTTTGAAGACGATAACATTTCAGCTATATCACAACACACGCTGGAAGAAATGGTGGCACGCAACGGGGCGTTGCGGCCTGTGTGTCGTAAACCCAGCAACAACTCGGTGCACACACCTCCGTCCCCGACGCGAACGACAAGTTTAAGTACGAGTTCTTCGACGGATAAACATCGGAGAAGTAGACAGAAGGACGAGAGGTCGGTATAGAGGCCTTTGAGTGTTGCCCTCTGTTTCTGTTTTTATAACATCTGTTTAAAGTTATATGCATCTTATGCAATAATGCTAGCTATCGTCCTTGAGAGAGATGAATAGAAAAAACCAAAGTATGTAGTTTCTCAAGTCAAGCGTTGGTGTGGCGTGCTGCGCAGTGTGATAGCCACACGAAAGTGGCGGTGGGCGGTTTCATGATCGAAAGCTACTGGAGACTAACGTATTCAAACTAACTGTCACCACCACTCGCGGATGCTTGATCCGGAGGTAGAGGATACTCGTAGACCATGGGACCAGCTTGAGACGCTGAACATTCACTGCCCCAGCTCATGGATCGCTTCCTCCAACGATCCGAGCGCTCTCCAGCTGGTGGAGCAACATCGTAGTAGTCGCTCTCTTCTAGGTGCAAATTGATCTTTTCAATGATAAACTTGCCTTCCTTGTACTTTTGACTTGCAGCGTATGCTTTTTGATATGTCCAGCCGACCAAATTCGTGCAGCGCTTACAGAAAATATCACAGACGCTGTGAAGACCTGTAATCAACGTGCGATCTTCGGCTGGGCCAATAGTTACATTGACGCATTGATCAAAGAGGTAGGCGCGTCCATGCCGTCCGTGAAAGCTCTTGGAAATGATGTCGTCGTGACTAGTCAGATGGGTTCGACACTGTGCACACGTATATACTTGGGGTCCATCAAGGTAGACCATGGAATCGTTCACCTTTTGAGCATCGCGAGACTGTGCCTTGGCAAGGCTATCATTCACAATCTTGCGTCCAGATGGGCTGTGTGGGCTAGCCATGTTGTTGCTGTTGAACGAGTTTGTTCTCCGGCGCCTAGAAGAAGATGGAGATTGGGGTGGCTGTGCCAAATCCCGCAATATCAAAGGACTGGAAGGTGGCGAAGAGGATGGCAATTGCGAACCCAGAAATGAAACAGGGCGGCCGTGTGCTCTCGGGGAGCTGCGGTGCGCAAGACGAACGTGACTCACAGGAGCAGAAGCTGCTCCACTTCGCGGCGAAGTTGGGAACGAAAGCCTTGCAATGTGAGCTTGTCCTGTAGTACCAGCATTTGGTGATTCTGTAGAGAGAGAGGGGAAGGAGGGGGTATTGTTAGGTCACGCAATTGCGAGGCAAGAATCGAACCCAAACAAGTAAGAACAAGGGAACGTACCGGCGCTGGCGGACATGTATTTAAGAGCGATTGTACACGAGGTAAGGAACAGGCGGTGGATTCACCTCAAAGCTCAGTCGTGCGCTATAAACGGATGCAGTGGCGCTGCGCAAAATCCACTGGAAATATTCTGTTCGCTCAGAATAGCCTATTGCGAAAGAATCCACACGTTTCACGGGACGGGGGCAAGAAACGAGGCAAACAAACAACCAACTTGGAAAGTTTATCGCGACCGAAGGTCGTTCTGCTTGAAGGATGGAGGCGTCTTGGTGTTGATTCGGACGTCACAGACTGCGACTGCTCTTTCTTGGCCACCTGCGACAAAAAGAACAAATGCAACCCCGGGTTTTAGTAAGTAGTAGATCAGTGACGACTTTCATGCACCCAAATGATTGGCGGTTCCCCTCGACAAAAGGCGCTATTTTATGTACACGGCAGACTTACAAACAGCTTCAATTGGAGCGAAGTTGATCGATGTCGATAACCGATGTATCAAAGTGAACAAGTGCGGGTTCGTATGGTTGATGGCCGGATTGCAAAAAGAAGAGAGAAGCGAAGAAAATTGTGAGAGAGCGTTTCTCGGCGAGAATGAAGGTGTCAAACTAAAAATCCTCGTGGCTGGATAAAGCGTCGGATAGGATACGTCACAATTATTTGTTCCGACCCAACACAAAACGTGGCAATTCTTTCGGGACCATCCTTGCAAAATCAAACCAATCGCTTAGTAGGGCAGAGTCGAAGGAGAGGTCATGGTGAAAGCTATAGCCTCATAGCCACGATCAACGAGGAAAAAATGGCCGTTTTCTGTGCGAGGAATGCCAACACATCACCTCAAATTTCCCATCACATCGTTGAACGGAACATTCCCACGGTGCTCACTTGGTATCGACGCGAAACGGAATTTTGACTCGTTCCCGCCAAAAATGATGCAACCCTTTTTTGGGCAGATGGTTGCGCAAGGTCTGACGGTCCTCGTCTTATGATCCTCTCTCTTACCTATTGTGGAGAGCTAGTAGAAGGATAACAGCAACCAGTCAGTGAAATGTACTACTGTGGCATCTTACCGAGAGTTGGTCCAAAGGAGGCAGTTCTCATTAAAAGAACTGTATCTGTTGCCAGACTTCAACTTCGGGTGACGTACAAAGTTAGACGATGTTTGATTGAACCTAGTAAATAGCTAGTAGATCCTAACTGCGTGGGTTCACTGCTGTACTCCTAGCTACCAAAAGTAATAGATACACAACTCTATCTTTTAGTCTAGCCAATTCCCAACAAGAAGTGAGTCGCAGCATCTAGTACCCTGTCTCAATTTGCGCTCACGCTCTTGCTTTTCCTGCCGACGGATGTGTCCAAACGATGCGTAGGCTACCATCAAGACCACGGACCATGGCGTATTCGACCAGCGCATCTATATATGTATTTGAGGTAGAGACGGTCCAGGTGCTCACCACGGCTTCTTCTGGACTCGTCAATCCTTGCCACGACCGTAGACTGGTACTGGCGGACGCCGCCAGTGAAAGTTGCTGCGGTACCAGTGCACTAAGAACGCTAGAGAGTCTCGTGGAAATGTTGTTGGCAGCTGTGACAGCCAGAGCTGGACGACAGGACTCCCCGTGAATGCGTTCCAAACAGTGGACCGTGTCCAAAAGAATCGCCACTACAGTAGCAAGCGCGTTGGAGAACGAGGAAGAAGGGATAACGGGTGAGAGACTCGAGTCAAATTGATTAGGTACATTACGCGTTTCATGGCGGTTGGTTTATATAAACTGTACATACCGACTTGGGAAAGGAGCATGCCGGGATCGACGGCCGCCAGTGGTGCTGGCGAAGCAGTAGTACCGCCAGCACTACCACTGCAGAGTAGATCAAGACTGTCCACAACAATGCCACCCCAGGGTTGTTCGGCAACCGGCTTGCCTTGAAGGGTTAAAAGGTACAGCAAAATCTCACGGGCCGTCGAAACGTGACGAACTTGAATGCGACCAAGGACGGCAGGACTCCATCCTGACTTATTGCTGTGGCTGTGTTTGGACTGCTCGAGTTGCTGCACTTGCACTTGAAATGAGAATGGTTCTATCGTATTGTTGTTACTGTTGTTCGAAACGATTTCTTGACAGTAGAGTGGAAAGAAGTCTTCATCTTCTGACTGCGTTGCAATGGGTACAAAAATGGTCACGGCGACACAGCGGCACGACGACAAGGACTCGCAATGCTGTCGACAAGGCGTTGCTGCGGCTGTTGCATAAGCCATGTCCATGGCAAGACTGGAGCGTCCCGACGACCGAGGTCCCTGAAGGAATAGTCGCGTGCTGTCATTGCTGCTGCTGATGTTGGTATTTCCCACGGCAGCCTGCAAGAGAGAGACATGCTGCAAACGAACAGCAGCAGCGTCCACGGCCGCGAGAGCGCGGCGGTCGGGTGTCGAATGATTGCCATATTCCACGACGGAGGTTCCGATTGTTGCGACTGTAGTTGCCATGCTATTCGAGCGTAGAAGAAGGTTGCGCCGTGGGGACTATGGAGTGTGGAATAGGGCACAGTTTGGAGGCAACGGCAGAGGCAGAGGGAGCGCCATGGCATAACGCCAAAAGCAGATAACCCGAACCTCGAGAGTATCTGGGAGTTTGTTTTGTTTCCGAGATACTTATTGATGTGAATGGGATTTAGGATTTAGAACGATTGGATATTCGTATTCACTGATTGATGTACTGCGAAGCCAATATAGTATTTTGACATGTTCGCTTCGGCGAATCCCATATTTCTTGCTTTCACTGAGCTGGCATTATCGCCCGCCCCCCTACCCCTACCCCTACCCCTACCCGAAGACGGAGTTTCTCGCAATTCGCTTCGCCTCTAGTCTACTTTTCCGAAGTCTTTCGCCTTTCGCCCCTATCCCCTATCCTTGCCCCTTAAATTCCTTATTATTCTCTCGCGACTCTTTGACTGGGTTGCCTGTTGCCAGAACTCTCTTACATCACCTGGTGCAGGAGGAGCTCAAAGTAACACTCAACCCTGCCTCTAGACCAGACAGCGAAGTACCCTAGCCGCTTAGCTACACGGCGAGAGTTCAGGCTTATCGAGGCACCATGGTGAGTCTTTCCTGTTTTGCTGTGAGCGGTCTTTGTAGAGAAGCGTCTACCTTATTGTTTATATATACATCACTCTTACTAACCCTCTTACCCATGTTAATCCTTACACTCTCTATCACGCAGGTCTTTTGTTGTATTGCCATTGTGGGCGTTGCCATTATCTACTTTATTGGCCTTTGGATTCGGCAAGTCTTTACCTGGCCCCGACGCGACAAACACTTTGATTCAAAGTTACCAGCACCACCTCGAGCTTGTACAGGGAATGGAGCTTGGCCTGTATATGGTCATACCCGGTTGTTCTGTCGTTTGGCAGGGGATGTGGCGTTGTTGTTTCAACCTGCTTCGAGAGAATGGGGTTGCTTTCCGGAAAAGTTGAGTCGCACACTGGGTGAATGCTTTGCCATTTTCATCTGGGGACAATGGCGTATCGTCATTAAAGGTCCTGAGAGGACCAAATTGATAATGGAATCAATGGATTTGAAGGAGAGCTGGCCTTGGACGCCGCCTGTCACGTTGTTGGGAAAATCGTGCTTTTCGTTCTTGGAGGAAGACGAGTTGGAAGGATTTCGCCGGTTAATTGAACGACCCTTGGCGCATCGAGTCATCTTGCAGTACGCGCCGCTCTTTGCCGATTTGGCGGAAAAGTGTCTGGACGAAGTTATTGCGGGAAAGTTCCGAAAGAAGGCTAAAAAGAACATGCCGAGTGGTGCTGGCGATGGTGATAGTATGCAACGGTCCAATTACACACTTGACTTTGGATACACTACCGACTGTGACTGCGAAGACGACACCGCCAACTCGGCTGGTGGGGAGTTGTTGGCCAAAATCAAGTGGGAATCTTTGCGCTCCTACACGTTTGATATATTTGACGGACCCATTATGAACATGAACAAGTGGACGAAGTCTTCGGAGCAGTCTCAAGGCGAACCCAGCAAGGAGGGAGAACGACTGCCTCACATGCGAGAAGAAGACGAAGAAGAAAAGGATTTGGAGCCGCGAGAAAAGATGATACTCTGGATGGATCGCATGAAGAGGGGTTTGTCGGTCATCAAGATTACCTTTGGACCCGAGTGGATGCACATTTGGCGCTGCAGCGAATACGGAAGAGCTTTGCATGCGCGAATGCATCTTCAAGACATTGTGCAGAGTCACGTGGAAAAGGTGGTCGAAACGGTGCCCGTTAAGCACGAACGTGGGCACGAGTTTCTTAATCCAACCACTCAACCGATCCCATTTCTCAGCATGCGCGACAACATGAGGCGCAACAAGGAAGGTATTCTCGGAGGTCCAGCCCTAAAACCCAACTTGGCAGCGAGACCACGAACACGGTCCATGCCCGTTGTGAACCAAACCGACAGCGAAGACGAAACTTTTGATTCATCCGAATATATCGAAGCGTTTCACATTGAACAAGACTTGGCCAAGCCAAAATACTGCAAGACCCCGCCGAGGAATACTGCCAGCAAAAAGGTATTGAGTCCACCGATCCAACCGCTGGAATCACCAAGTCATAAAAAGTTTCGCAACGAGATTGAGAAGAAGTCAGCCAAAGACGACATTGATCTTGTACGAAAACGGCTAGAGGCGAGAATACCAAAGCAGACTCAAAAGGAAGAGAACAGGCCGACCATGTCAGTTGTGGAGCGTTTACTGAGGCAAGAAGACCTCGACGGAAATGGCCTCTCCCAGGTAGTTACAACCGAGCTCAGTCTTCTTCTCTGGATGATGATGGACGCAGGCAATGCGTGGACAGCAATGGCGCTGAATTTGCTGTCGACTGACAAGGAAGCCCGCGATTTGGTGCAAGAGGAAATCGATTGCCTCGAGCTGGAGTACGGTCGGGAGAATCTCTTTACACGAACTTTGCTTGCGAAAATGCCTTACTTGGATGGTTTGCTATACGAAGCTATTCGATTGTGCCCAGCCTTCTTGGGTGGAATGAAGCAGACCACCGAATCGGTTGAACTCACAGATGCGGGAGTGCAAATTCCCAAGAACTCGAATGTCATCTTTTGCCAGCCGTCGGATATGAAGTTTGATATCCACCATGCTTGTGGTCGAAAGCCCGAAGATATGGGAAAGCGCTATCCCACTGTTGAACTGTAAGTGTCGCTCAATTGAAGGCAGCTGTCATGTTGCTCGTGGGACATTGTACGCTCACGCAATCTCACTTTTTCTCTCTAAACGTTGCTGTCAACAGACACGGCTTTCTACCCCTACAAGGCCTGGAAGTGCCGCTCATGGTTCTTCATAGCAAAGTTTTTCTTCTTGTCTTGTTACAAAAATACTCTCCGTCCTTGTCGAAACGCAAGACGTTGATTCGACGCGTCAAGAAGGCAGTGAACAAGTCATTTCACGGAATCAAGGGAAAATCCAAGACGCCGGACGATCTTGGCTCGGCGGGAGGGTCGGAAGATGATGAGGATGTCTCGACGGATATCCGTCCCACTTCCGCAGGCGACATTGAAATTGGCGTGGGCAAGTGCCGAGATATATCGCTTTCCGAGGCCATGCATCTCTTTACCAAGATTCCCTTTCCTGAACCCAAGCGAGTTATTCACATCAAGCCTCGAGGCATAAATGAGTGAAGGTCTAGCTATTCCACTCGGCTATGCTGGACTAGCTAGGATATGGATGTAGTCTCGCATATTTTGATGCTGTTGTGTAATTTACCTAAATACCTTGTATAAACCAATTTGTTTTGCTCGATCGTACACGTTATTGTCTAGATTGTACGATACGGATCTCTGTTGGTCGTTCTGCATATGTAAGCAACTACGTTATCTCGATTCGTATAATATCTGGTAGAAGTTGCTTGCTTGAAAAAGTTAATTCAAGAGACTCTCGAAAAAGTTGGACACGGCCGCATCGTTGGGTGTCTTTTGCGCACTCGCCGGCTCCTTGCCCGCCGCCTTTTTGGGCGGAGGTGTCTTGAAAGGTTCGGCCGCAGCCACGGACTCTCGAAGCTCCGACAACCATGACTCGTCGCCAACGCCAACTGCAGTAGCTGTAACCGCCGATGTTGCCTGGTGTTGCTCCGGTGGCAAAATCTTCCACAGAGAATCCTTGGCGGCATCCCAGTGGCCCGGATAGCTGGCGCTTCGAAGGAGCGCCGACTCGATCAATTCTTCGTGGTGGTGGCCAGGTCCATAAATCTTGGGTTGCTCCTCCACTATTGTTCCAGTCTCTTCGTGGGTCGAAGAAATGGTAGAGTCTATACTATTGCGTTCCATCCAAACCTCCTTGCCTTGCGCCAAGTCACTCCAGACGACCGCCAGTTCATGAACGGACAAGGTAGGTTGACTGCTTGCCACGGCATTTTCGCTGCCACCACCACCACCATCCACAGCATCAGCAGTAGTAGTACCCTCATTACCAGCACCAACACCACCTTGGTCTCGGACAAAGCACAAACTAGCATTCAAAGCGGCCGCGTACCGACGCAAGTGATACATCAACAAGGCTTGGACTTGACTCTCGCGGTATTGGTCGCCAGCACCGCCACCATCACTAGTAGCAGCTGCACCAGTAGTTCCAGCACTTGTACCAGCAGGCAACTTGGCACATATCTGGATAGCCACAACTGCCGCCTTATCAGTAGCTTCGTCCGGAGCAGCCGTCACGGCAGCCTTGCTGCTGTCGTCCCCAGCAGCCAAACCAAACTGCACCGTGCGGAGTTGGTACACGGTAGTCGTAGCAGTACTGCTCGTTGCAACGGGACTCTGATTCTCCGTGGTGGGCGTCACGGCAATCAAGTAACGCACCACGGCAGCTTGCATGGCCGAGAGCGCCGGTTCCACGGCGGCGGCTGTTGCGTGCGATAAATCGACCGTCCAGCAAAAAGTAGGCGTCTGGTGCCGCGTGGGCAAGGGAATCTGCAGCAACGCGTCGGCCAACAAGGGCTTGTTCGGTTGTTCGGTTATGGTTGTTGTTGTTGCTGTAGCAACACAACAGTTCCACACGCCAAAGTCGGGGACCGCGGGCACCACCTTGTTGAGCTGAGAGGCCCGTAATCCGCTGGGCGTTTCCGGTGTGGCCGTTGCAGACTCGGCACCACCACCAGAGGGCACGACTTGTACGGCTTGGTACGTCAATACGGCGTACGGAGGCATGTGGGACACGCCGGTATCCAACTGCAGGGGTTTACTGTGGTAGAGCTGCACCACGGTGGGAAGCGCTGCCGAATTCGTCAGCGGTTCCGTCTCGGCCGCGACTGCAGAAGCAATGGTGGAAAAGAGACCCATCTTATGATTGACGCGCGAGTATACGGTATACGGTATATATGTTATTGTTATTGCTCTTGTTTATGGGATGGTTGAACGGTAGAAGGAGACTATTGCTGTGCGGGAGTATGATGTACAGAAGAACGGTAGTAGTGTACGTCGTAAGCCTGTTGAAGGATACTGTAGTACATATATTACTGCTACGAGTACCGCCAAAGATACCGTAGATCGCCAATCGCCATTGTCGTCGCGTTGCTGCTGTTTGTTCAGAAATAAAAAGCGCGCGAAAGTTAAAGGAACGATAGGACGACAATCGAAAAGCTCGCAACACAAAACACAAAACAACCACCATATAGACTAACAGTAGCACCACAGGCATCACAGGAAAGGTAGACACTGGTATCGACAGGGGTCACCAAGCCGCCTTACGACAGTTCCCCCAAGATTGCTGCGACACGGACCGCCATGCCGACAATCAGTGCCAGCAAGTACGGCCGAGCCAAGAAATCGGAAGACGATGTATCGGCCTTTACGGCATCCGAAGCAGACAACAACAACGACGATGACGAGGACTTGCAAAGCACAATTACCCACAGAGTATCCTTGGCAGAAGAAAACGAGCAACTCAAGGCCGACGTCGTCCGATTGAAAAAGAAGCTTGCTCGACTCCAGGAAAGCCAGCAGCAGCAACCAAAAAAGCAACAACTGCTGCCTTCATCTCTACGGCAAGCTGCCACTGACAATCGGCGACGCCCTCGACCTCCAGCTATCCCACCCATACCGAAACACTCGCATCGCAAGCTATCCGGAATCGCCTTGAACGATACTAACGAGGTGGTGGGACCAATGTTCGATTTGGAAACGCACGAGAGCGGTCGAGGCCTGCACCACCGACGAAACAAGTACGGATACGGACATTCGAATGGAGCTACTTCGCCGCAACAGCAAGACGGATTGTGGAGTCGATTCATTACAGCCACTGGCGCTAGCAGTAGTTTAACAAACATTAGGGACGACGAAATCGAAACATTCTTGGGCACGTCGGAAAACAACTACGGTGACGATACCAATGACTGTGACAACGTGGACGTGTCGTTTCGGGCACAGGTTCAAGATCGAGCTTCGTGGCTCGTGGGGTTGTTGGTGTTACAGTCCATGTCATCATTCATCATTGGCCGAAACGAGAGCTTGTTGCAGCATCACGCCATTATTGTCCGATTCTTGACCATGCTGGTGGGGGCGGGGGGCAACGCGGGCAATCAAGCCAGTGTACGAGGTATGTTGTATTTCATCAACAATGAGTCGGCATGTTGGGTGTAGCACTTCATATAATGTTCAGCGTGCAAATGCTTACCTTTTGCGTACATTGCAGTTATCCGAGGCTTGGCAGTTGGTACGGTGAGCGACGACAATTTCAAGGAGTTTTTGTCGAACGAACTAAAAATGGCTCTGACTCTTAGTGTTATTATTGGTGTTGCCGGTTGCATACGAGCCGCTGTCTTTCTGACTCCCATCGTGGAGACATTGGCGATTACCACCAGCCTCTTGTTCATTGTATTTATCAGTATTGTCTTGGGAGCCTTGCTGCCTCTGGCGATGAAATACGTTCGCATTGATCCGGCACACAGCTCCACCACGATCCAAGTGATAATGGATATCCTTGGCGTGCTCATCACGGTTCGTAAGTACCATGGTGAAACTGATGTCCGTGTATTGTTGTTGTGCGTTTCCTCTTGCTCAACTTTCTTGTGCGCTTGCGTGAATGGATATACAGATGTGTGTGCTGCTATTTTAGATTCGGCGCTACACACTAAAATGTCGGCCGATACGGGAGACGATACATTGAGAAAAACAATGGAGACTCCGAATTAAAACCAAACTGCTTTTTACATTTACTGCATATTGAACGTTTCCATCTTTAGCATAGCAGCAGCTTCCACTTGCGCCTCAGCTAAGGTTCGCATACTGCACAATTCCTTGATCTCCTCGGGCGATCGACAGTTCTTGAGTCCTGTATCGTAGAGAACAACAACCTCACGAGCAGCTGTCAAGTCTTGCGCAGTTCCAAGCTTGAGCTGGCCCAACTGAATGTACGCCGCAGTAAACTGTGGGTCCACTTCAATCGCCTTTTCCAGTAGACTCATCACACCAGCAGCATCGGGAATCTGGCCGGCTGGAGGTTGAGTATTCAGCAAGGCCATGGCGGCATTCACGTACGGCGTCGGGTTAGTCGGCTCAAGCTTCATGGCCTTTTCAAATTGCTTGCGAGCTTCTTCCATCTCCCCTTGGGTAAAGAAGAGTTCACCCCGGTATGATTGCACTTCCGATGAGTTGGGTTCCACCTTTTCGGCCATGTCCAATTGCTCCTTGGCACCCGCCGCATTTTCCGTGGCGGCCATAATAGAGGCCAGTCGAAGACGAGCCATGACATGGTTCGGGCGAATTTCCAAGCAACGCTCTAGATCATTCTTGGCTTCCTCCGCCTTGGCCTGGAGCATGCGCAGATTGGACCGATGCAAAAGAGCATCGACAGCCGACGAGTCGATTCCAAGAGCCGTCTCAAAGAGCGCAAGGGCTTCCACATGCTTGCCAGCGTCCATTTGCACTCCAGCTTGCTTGACCGGAATCAACGCGTTTTTCGGTTCAATAGTGGCACACTTTTCGTAGCAAACCAGGGCCCCATCCAAATCGTAGTGCCAGTGCCGAGCCATACCCGTCCACTCCAAGAGACGCGCATAATCATCATTTTCCATGGCAGCCTGCGTCTCTGTCGAAGTTTCTACCAACATGAAAGCCGCTTCAAAGTCGTTGGTGGCCAAGACGTAATTGCGATCGTACACAAAACGTCGGCCACGCTTCATCAAAATGCAAGCCTTGGCAGCATTCGTGTCGGCTGCCGTCAAGGCTGCACTAATCTTGTCGATGGATCCACCCTTGGCCGCCACGGCCATCCAGGCATTGTATCCCACGTAACTCTTGAGCAACTGCAAAATCGTGTAAGCCGAAGGAAGTGGTCGATCATTGCCCGCTTCTTTAATGGCGGTAATGTACTCCTGTTCCACGGCAGGAATAATTTCCATGAGAATTTCTTCCATTTTGGACTGTGGCACGGGCGGTGGTGGTACGGGTAGTCCCATGCGCAACTTCGTGCGATTGGTCTGCATAAAGAGCAGCTGCACGGCACATACTTCCACCAAGGCTTCGTTCCAACGCTTCAAGCCTTCCAAGATGCGGAGTTTGCGCGTCCGGGCCTTGGTGTGTTGGACTTCCTTGTCTAGGATTGAAATGCAATCTTCCAAAGCAAGTTCGGGCATGTGTCCCTTTTCGTACATGGCGGAGCGATTGTTCATGAGCGTAATGGCTTGGCGAAGAAGGGACGAGGAGCCTTCGCTGCCAGTGCCACCAGCGGCGTCAATGAGATTGAGAGCGTCGGTAAAGGCCTGCGCGGCTTCCAAGAACTGATTAAAATAAAAATAGAGGATGGTTACAGTGAGTGGTGAGTCTCCAAGGACAGTGACGCATATTTTGGGTGTATCAGTCCATTTAACATTGGAGAACGCTGGCTACCGAAACCATTAGATCTTCTTAATAGTCCAACATCCACGGCTGCTACAACGTCACGTACCTGTTTGTTCTTGAAGAGTACCTTTCCCTTTTTGTCCAACTCTTCAATCTGACTGTGCAAGCTCTTGTCATCCGTCGGTTGAGCGATAGTCTTTTCCTCCGTCTTGGTTTCAGCCTTGGGAGCATCCTCGGCGGTGGTAGCGGTGGTTTTTGTTGTAGGGGTGGTATCAATGCTTCGGCCCTTTCCCGACGCAACGCTCTTTGTGGGCTGGTTTTGAGTCGAAATGTACCAAAGCAATAGGCTGGCTGAAGCGGCAGCCATGAGCCCCGCAATAAGGACTTGGTTGTTGTTCCGAGTCGACATGTTTGGTGTTGTGTATGTTGTGTGTGTGTTGTGTGCGTGTTAGGCGAGAGGCAGTCGGCACTTTGCGTTTCACTCGCGGGGAATTTGGGGGAACGGGATTACGTAATGAGATCAAGCTCTAGATCTCGACTGAAACGCTGGCCCTGGGTATCTCTGGTAGAACTACGATGAGTAGTAACGATTGGGAAACGAAAGATACTTGGGCAGTTGTGATAGACAAGAGACAAAATGGCGGATGGCGGCGATCCGATAACGAACGACGACGAGGCGATCATAATCTTCGCGCTTTCTTTGGCGTCGTCGATGGACGGTCATCAGCAGGTGTCCAATCCAAACGCGCGGGGTTATCGCGGCTGTGGTCATTTTCGAAAAACTGACTCAATAGAAATGGTGCAAAAAGGCGCGAAAGACGAATGACGACGCGCGATCTTTCCACACAAAAAAGATTTCCATTATTATTATTCGCTGCCACCATGGTCATGGTGATGGATACCGGTACCCGACGTCGGCTGGTCACCGTCGGACTCTTTCTCGTCTCGCTAGTACTGCTTATTGTACCTACGAATGGATTTACATCAAACGCCGTACCGATTCGCTCGTCATCGGTTGGAGCCCCATTGACGCAACAGCAGCGCGCGGTTCGCCTTCCTGCTGGCGGCTCTGGGCTGCATCTCTGTACAGATGACGTTAATCCTCTACAACCCGACGGTACCGTTCTTACAAGCCGACGAAGTCTCTTCCATAGTACTGCGACTGTCGTGGCAGCTGTGGCCTCTCTCTCCATCGCTTCATCCCCATCAAGGACCTGGGCAGCAGCATCTACTACTATCACTACATCGGCGTCTACAACTACAAGTCCAGCCGACGCTGCCGTTACACGCAAGGTATTCATGAATGTGCGAATATCCCGTCAAGACGGCACCTTTTATGTCCGCGATGACTTGCCCGACGTGCCAGAAAATCGCGTCTTTTATGGAAAACTGATATTCAAACTGTTTGGCAAGAATGCTCCCAGCTATGTCGATCGCTTCTTGTCGTATATTCCAACCACGGCCGACAGTGTATTGGAAGACAATCCTCTCCCGTCCTACGGTCGCAGTAGCTTTGTCAGTTTCGATCAAGCCGCGGGTCTATTGTTGGGGGGAAAGATTCCCTCGCTAGAAGTGACAGATATGAATGGCAGTCCAGCCATTCGCTACGGGGGTCGTCTCTTGCCAGCTTCTCTGTGGATGGACAATGGGAACACCCGTATCAGCAAAACAGATCCACTACCGCCACGTATTCCTCACACTGCCAAGGGCTTGTTGACCCATCGTATATTGGACGTGACGCCCGAGTTTGCTCTCACCTGTCGTACCGACTCTTCCTTTTTGGATGGATCGCACGCCGTCTTTGGACAATTGCAAATGGACGACACGGCCGAGGAGTTTTTGAAAATAGTGCAAACTTTGCCCACCTATTCGATCGATCGGCCTTCTCCCGGAACCAACGAGGAGACTGTCGTGGACGATGCGGCGGCGGCCGTCTTTACGGCGCAACGCGCCTTTTTTCGCAACGCGGCCAAAAGTTTCGGTGATGCGCGCATTGACAAGCTGTACGAAGGCAAGTTGCTGCGTCGAGTCGAAGTGACCCAAGTGGGATATCTGTAGCTAAATAGAGCGTTTGCGACGGTACATACGAATACTAAAAACCGGTTACACTCGTGCTACTGTAGTAATAGCGAGTGGTAACTGCATTGCGCGCAGAGTCATTCTTACGTTAGCTTTTTGTTGGCGCGCTCCAGACACGGATCTTCGTGCCACGATTTCATTAGAACATTGGCAAAGTAGTCCTTTGATGTGACAACCACGTCAGGAGCATCAATAAAATAGTTGGTAATCCAAGTGGATGCGTTTACCGCAGTTTCCATGAGCACTTGTCTCAACGCCGAGTACTGGTCGTCACAAATGTCGATTTTCATTTGATTGACCTCGTCCAGTACCTTGCTGGCATGCTTTTTGCCTGGCTTGAACCAAAGCATGGGTTCAATGGGTTCTGTAAGACCGAGAAAGCCCTGCAAGTCTACCAAGAGTTGCGCCTCACGGACTGGATCCGGATCAGAGAGTTGCCGGATATCGTAAAGAAAGATCTTTTGTGTGGTTGGGATCCTATCCATAGATCGGCGTATCGTGGTACTGATCCACTGCAGCTCCTCGGGATCTGAAGTATTGGTCTTTCCGAGATTACTGAGAAACAAATGAAAGTTGGCTCGAAAAGTACAAACCGCAAAGGACTTGCGACGACAGCGCCCAATCAATTCATTGATGGGCGGCATCCCAAATTTGTTGTGAATACGGAAGTTGTAAAAACTCTCAAACCACAGACTGCAAAGTAGGAGGGGCAAAGAAGACGTGAGTTGAGAGACGACTATGTCTTCGGAAGGACGATTGTCGGTCGGCCGGACAGTCAGGGGGGGGGGCTTACATTGGGTGTCGTATTCCCACGATATAGTTGGCTCGAGGGAAGAAGCGTTGAAAGTTGCGCATGGAAAGCTCTGTATTTTCAAGTGCCATTGGGCACTTGATGCCTCGTACATAGTCACCAGCTTCCAGCTCATTGTAAAGGTCCTTAATAAGAGGCACTTGCTGGTTGGAACCTAATTCGCAGCGTTCATCGGCAAATATTTGGATCTGACTGTGATTGCTTAAAGAATGCATCATGGTGCTCGTACCACACTTGGGGAAGCCAAGAATAGCAAAGTTCATTAGCCAAGACGGATCACTAGTAACGTTCCAACCTTGAATAATTGTGTTTAAAGGAGGGCGTGGAACTGGTTCTCTGGGAAAGGCGGCTTGTACGGCCGGTACCAACGACAAGGAAGTTCCCTTTGGTTGTTGCTGTATTGTTGTTTTTGTTTTGGGTTGCCTGTTCTTGTCGATAACAAAGGTTTCCAAACTCTTGACGATAACTTGATGATCTTCATGTAATGCTGGATGCATAGTTCCGATCCCCATGTTCATTATACCCAACATAAATGCCGCGGCCATGGCCACCAAGGCTAAATGAGCCGTTCGCTGCTGACCCATGCTGAATAGTGATGAAGCCGATACGCGTCAACTTGGAAAGGATCAAAAGGAAAAAGTCTCCAAGGCGAACAAATATTTGCAAACCGATGGTGAATGGTCGATTGACTCTATTCTCCTAAAAAAAGTACTCACAGTGTCACAAGAGGACTCTTGGTGGCTTGCATCCTCATGGTCGATCCGAAAGAAGAAGAGTGACCAGATTGACAAAAACGAAGACGCGACTTTCGACATGTGACTTGTGACCCAAAACATAAAAACATGCTCCGGTACTCAGCTTTCCGTTTCTTATTTGGCGCGAACTGCGAGCCATCCATTTTCTGACGAAGTTTATCTGGATATCTTGAGCATTCTTTGTCAGCTTTACTTCACCATGAAGATTGCTTCGTCTGCGGGCTTTCTTGCCACCACCACAGTGGCGTTGGTCACTGTAGGAGCCGTTCATTGGTATTTGAAGAATAAAAAGAATGAGAGCACGAAAAACGAAACCAAACTATCGAGCAGCGACCGAAGATTACCCACTTCTGATGCTGCTGCTTCCGTCTCCGACACGGAGGCTCCCCTCCAAGAAATTCGATTGTCGGGAGAGGATGATGGCTTAATCTCTGCTAAGAAGCGCATCATGACATCCAACTTGATAACCATTGCTCATGGCTCTGTCACTGGCAACTGCGCCAAACTGGCCCAAGAGCTCCATGATACCCTCTTGAAGAAGAACCTGGTTCATCCAGACAACCTCCAGTTGGGTACCACGGAAGAGTGGGATTGGTGGGATGAGTTACTCAATCCAGAAGAGGAAGACACCAGCAACATTACTCGTAGTAAAAAGAAAACTGCTGAAAAGCCTCTTCTCATCCTCCTCTTGCCCACGTACACAGAAGGAACATGGCCCCCGGTTGCGTTTGGATTGCAGAATGCCCTGCAAGAATTGTTGCACGACTGGCGGGTTGCCAAGTTTCCACTCAAGAACAAGTTGAACGTGGCCATTTTTGGTTTGGGAAGTTCGGCTTACGCGGATCTAGAAACGGGCGCCAACGCTACCATGGGTTTGCCGGCCAAGGAGGCTGTGAGATCTTGGCAAAAGCTCGGGGCCAAGTGTGTTGTGCGCGTGGCCGTCGGTGACGATGCCGTCGGTAATCACGCCGCCGAGACCTTTGGTACTTGGCAAGCGGACCTTATCAAGACTCTGCCAGAGCCGAAGACACAAGCAGTCCCATCGTCTTCATGCGGGTGTGGAACGAACGAGAGCAAAGACAATGAGGGGGGTACTTGCTGCAACGATCGTGCGAGCGAGACAAAAGAGGCTGAATATGACGGAGAGTTAGATTATAGCGACTACGAGGATGATGATGAGGAGGAGGAGGAAGAAGACAATGATGATGAGCCCGAAGTCATGGATCTGGAAGACATGGGTGACTCAATGATGGCCTCGGATACGGCCAAAGCAAACGCGGCTCCGCCCGAAATGGTCACTCCCAGTCAAGCCATCGCCTTGAAAAAGGAAGGATACAAACTGATTGGTACACACAGTGCTGTCAAGCTTTGCCGTTGGACCAAACATCAACTTCGTGGTCGAGGTGGATGCTACAAACACACCTTTTACGGCATTACAAGCTACCAGTGCATGGAAGCTACGCCAAGTTTGGCCTGTGCCAACAAGTGTGTCTTTTGCTGGCGACACCACAAAAACCCAGTCAGCAAAGAATGGCGCTGGAAGACGGATGATCCCCACTATATTGTTGAGGAAGCCGTGAAGGCGCATATAGGTTTGATCAAGGAAGCCAAAGGTATCCCTGGTGTACGCATGGATCGATGGAAGGAGGCGCACACAGTCCGACACTGTGCCTTGAGTCTTGTTGGAGAACCCATCATGTATCCGAGAATTGATGAATTTCTTGGAGACCTGCACGGTCGAAAGATATCAACATTCTTGGTTACCAATGGACAGCATCCAAAAGCAATCGATTCGATTCGACCAATCACACAGCTGTATGTGAGTGTCGATGCCCCTACGCAGGAGAGTTTGATTGAGATTGACCGTCCCCTCTTTAAGGATGCCTGGGACCGTCTCAAAGAATCGCTCGTGTGCTTGAAGGCAAAGGGACAACGAACAGTCGCCCGTCTTACTGTTGTGAAGGGATGGAATTCGGACGAGGTTGAGGGGTATGCCAAACTAATCGCGCTTGGCAAAGTGAGCCTAGTGGAGATTAAGGGTGTCACGTTTTGTGGCAAATCGGATGCATCAAATCTCAACATGTCGAACTCACCGTGGCACCACGAAGTGGTCTCTCTCGCAAGCAACTTGAAGAAAGAGATCGACAAGCTGCGAAGCCTAGGCGGTCCCGATCCGCCACCGGAGTACGGTCTGGCCTGTGAGCACAAGCATTCCTGCAGCGTGCTACTTGCGCGGGTGGATCAGTTTGCAGTTGATGACCCAGTGACAGGAAAGAGAACTTGGCGAACATGGATTGACTACAACAAGTTTCACGAGTTGGCCATGCGCAACTCCGAAGACCCAGCGTTCACCTTTGGTGTGGAAGAATACACGGCGAAGACGCCAGTCTGGGCTCTCTTTGGAGCCGAAGAAGAAGGCTTTGACCCAACCGATAAGAGGCATCGGAAGAGAACGAAACACCCCATGTACACTCAGTTTGATGAAGAAGGCGTCCCTACACACGATCATGAACAGAAAGAGCTCAGTACAGATGAGAGAGCACTTCTTGCAAAAGTGATGCAAGACAAGATGAAGACAGTCGGAACGAGTTCTGTGATCACAGAGAGAAAAGATGGTGGGAAAGATATTGTTGATGCGAGCCTAATGTTCCGCGGAATGGTGGTAACAAAGTAAACTCACACGATGGACTGGTGGGTACGGTGGAGTGGCGGTAGCCTACGCGATGACGCAATGAAAGAGCCTAGAGGGTCGAGGCCGAGAGCTTCACTGCTTATACTATTAAATGGGTCTATTAAACTGTTGCATCTACATCCTCTTTTGCCTCGGCCTGACGCCTTTTTCTGCTAGCTAGATATAAGCGAGACAGATCTCTTTCTTCGTACTCCTTTTCATATTTAGTAACTATTCCGGATGTAAACGTGTCCTTCGATGGTACCGAAAGAGGTTTTCAACAGGAGTGGAGCTGCTAGTGAGCACTTTTTTATAAACCTACTGATAGCATCCTACTATAGTCATGGTTATGGCGGAGGGCCTCTGAAAGAGACCGGAAGGTTGAACTGAAGTAGTCCCGTGTTGTCAGACTATGATGGTACAGAGTCTAGAAAAATATTTTTGGACTTCGGATAGTCTAGCACAAAAATGCGAGGACCGCAGTTAGCGTCTTGGCTGGTCTTCTAGCATGTCACCCCCTCTGTTTTGGGCCAGCCCACAAACGAGTCGCGCTGCGTTCACTAAGTTGGATCTAATAACATATCGGCTGATCCGTTTCGATGCATTGAACATAGGAACTCTGCAATCGTTTCTCGGTAAGATTCACTCAAAGAAGTTAAAGCCAGCAAGATGTTTTTAGTAAGCTTGAGGTAGCCGCATAGAGGGCTTTTACTTTGGCTTGTTGTTGGCACGTCCCAAACACGGATCTTCGTGCCACGCTTTCATGATAACATTGGTAAAGTGGTCTTTCGACGAGACGAGCACGTCAGGAGCGTCAATAAAGTATTCGCGAATCCAGTTGGAGGCATTCGTGGACTGTTTCATTAGTGTACTTCTCACAATATTGAATTTATCGTCGCATATATCAATCTTGTTGAGGTTCACTCGTGCGAGATGTTCGTCGGAATGATTCTTCCCCGGTTTGAACCAAATAAAGGGTGCAATAGGCTCGTTTAAACCTAGAAACTGTTGCAAGTCTAGTCGCAAGGCACTCGATCGACCCTTGTCGTTGTCGCTCAGCTGCGATACCTCGTAGAGAAATACTCGCCCTTTGTGATCGACAATATCTTGAGATCGACGCAGTCGTGGTCCGATGTACTGACCCTCAGCAGGATCGCTCGTATTGGTCTTGCCCAGGTTTCGAAGAAAGAGGTGGAAATTGCCTCGCATCGTGCAGACGTTGTGCATACCCATGCCACAAGGGCCAACCAGCTTTTCAAGGGGCGGCATGCTTACCTCATTGTGGACTCTAAAATTGTAAAAGCTTTCAAACCATAGACTGAGAGTGAAGCGATGAGTCAGCAAGGACGACGAGTTTGTCTCTGCAAGCCGATCATAGTTGGTCGGGGGAAGCAACTTACATTGGGTGACGGATTCCCACAATGAACTTGGTTTTGGGAAAGAATCGTTGGTAGTTTATTAGTGCCATGTTAGTACTCTCCAATGAGGCCGGGCACTTGAAGCCCCGAACGTAGTTGCCGGCAGGAAGCTCATTGTAGAGGTCTCGTATAAGAGGAACTTGCTGGTTTCCTGACAAATCGCATCGCTCCTGGCTAAATATTTGAACTTGTGGGTGCCCTCGAAGGTGATGCATCAACGTGCTTGTACCGCACTTAGGAAAACCAACGACGGCAAAGTTCAACAACCACGACGGGTCGCCAGTCACATTCCAGCCCTGTATAATAGAATCTAAAGGCGGCCGTCGTACTGGCTCTGCCGAGGTAGCGCCAGCTGAGACGTTTGGGTTTGAAGCGAGATTCGACACCGAAACGGATGTGTTGAGAACAATAGAGAGGTGTGGACTCTGATCGACATGGTGTGGACGTGGAGCCAAGTGACGACTCATGTACAAGTTGCCGACAACT
>Ga0307981_1001094_pt1 | contig 25349 bp, 18 predicted proteins | sample OrgLakmetagen987_FD_201849 | JGI IMG/M metagenome (GOLD analysis project Ga0307981, IMG submission 201849) | Saline water microbial communities from Organic Lake, Antarctica - #987 | ecosystem: Environmental > Aquatic > Non-marine Saline and Alkaline > Saline | place: Antarctica: Organic Lake... | reverse complement strand
TATAGTTAAGAGGGTCTTCAAAAAACAAACGTCTGCCTAATTGTTGGTCAAAACTCCGAAATGAGGCAATTGATATTATCAATAATCTCATATCGAATAGATTGTTTCGCATATGAAGCGATATTTCGGAAATTTGTGACTGAATAATTAGGTGTATTCGTACGATTCTGAGTAACCACCGGGATCCGCACTCGCTTCCGCCATCGTCAGAACAAATCCGGTCGGTGAAAGATTGACGGACTGAAGCGCGGACAGACCGTACTGGACAGAGACTCTCGAAGTCTTGCGCCACCGCACCAGATAGAGGATCTGGTCTACTGCAGATGCAATCCTCAGGCCATCCGATACTGCCAGCAGGGGTGGCGCGTCGACGATGACAACATCGTAGCTTTGCTTGAGTGTCTCGATCAGCTCGCTCACGCCATCGCTGTCGAGTCGATCGGCCATGAATGCTTTCGTTTTGGCTGTTGTCGCAAGATCGAACTCGAGCTCTGCTGGCTTTATGATCGCCTCGGAAAGCTGGGCGTTTCCATTCAAGTAGTCAGACAAATCCTTATCCGGAAAGTCTTTCAGGATCGCCATGATAGAAGAACGACGCGTATCCAGGTCAACCAGGATCACGGAAGACCCAGACCGGGCATAAAACGCAGCAAGCCCCAGAGCAGTCGTTGTCTTGCCCTCGTGCGATACGGAAGACAAAAGCAGAATACTCCGCGGGCCTTCATCGGCCGACATGGACAGGACAGTCCTCAAGGCACGCAGTCTTTCTGACAAGAGAGAGTATTTCTTCGCGCTCGTCAGCTTGAGAATATCGGCGGGCTTGGCAAGCCGATGCTTTGGTAAAACAGCGAGCACGGGCAAGTTCGTAGCTTGCTCCAACTCAGTGGCCTTTTTAAACACGGACCTCATCAGTTCCAGCACCAATGCCGCAATCAGGCTGCCCGTGAGGCCAAGTACGAGACCGAACGCCGTCATAAGGCGGGTGCGGGGAGATGAAGGGCCGGTAGGCACTTGCGCTGAGCTGATAATCTGCGCTTCCGATCGCTGAATCTCCGATTGCGCCCGCGTCTCTCCCAGTCGGCCAAGCAACGTCTCGTAGTTCTCACGTGAAACCTCGGCTTCGCGCTCAAGCTGGCGCAAATTCAGCGAAAGGTTCGCGATGTCGGAAAGCTGCGTCTCCTGCTCTTCAACATCATTTTCCAAAGATTCCTTACGGATCCGCAAAATATTGATCTCGTTCTGGAGCGATTGAACGATGTTCTCGACTTCCTTCTGAATGACTTGGTCGATCTGGTCGATCTCGGCTACGATCACTTGCCGGTCCGGATGGTTTGGACCGAGCGTCGCAGCAAGCCGTGCGTCCTCTCTGGACAGGGTTTCTCGCTCGACACGCATGGCTGTCAGGAAACTGGATGGAAACGTCTCGGCGACGACAACATGGCCACTGGCTGCAAGCACTGCCAGGAGCTGCTCGAGGCGCGCTTCTTCGGCGGACAGGTCCGCGCTTGCCAAACCAAGCTGGCGACTGAGCTCGGGCAACTGCAATTCAATCATCTCGCGCGTCGTACCCGAAAAGGCGAGCTGCTCACGCTTGTATTGTTCCACTTGCGCTTCAGCCGCAGAGAGCCGGACGCGGCGATCCTCGACCTGCTCCGATAGCCAACGTGTCGCTGACTCGACCAAACTTTGGCGATCGGCAATCTTTGTGTCTATATAGGTCTGCGCCAGCATATTAGCCGTATCCGCAGAAAGCACGGGATCGTTTGTCGTAACGGTGATCTCCATGACGTACGAACTGCCGACCCGGTACACGCTCAGCCCTTCGCGCAGCGTCATCATTGCACGATTGATCCGCCGCTGCTCGGGGCTGATCGACAGCCTGCTGGTTTGCGGGTTAGGGGTAGGCGCATCCGAGCCGCCGAATATCCCAGCCGCAGAACTGACCCAGCCTTTGACAGTATCTATCGCACCCGACAGGGCACCGGGGGGCTGGTTCGCTGGATCTATGCCATCAAAGCGCTCAATCCCCATTCTCTCGACCACACGTTCCAGAATGGGGCGCGAGTTCAAAACAGCGATTTCGCCTTCTATGATCGGGTTATTGATTTCCAGATCGCCAACGATCTGGTCTTGCGATGCAATAACCTGCTGCTCACGGGAGTCGAGGATCAACGTGGTACGCGCCGTATACATACTGGGCTGGGTGACGGTAAAGGCGTAGAAAACGATGGTGCAGAGCACGGTCCAGAACAGGACGAACAACTTTCTACGCCAGACCGCGGCAATGATCTGCCCGATGTCTGCCCGATCCTCATCCTGCGACCACATCGCCTCACGCACCGGTATCCGCCTGCGCTTACCGCGTTTGTGTTCGGAGCGAACCGATTTAAATTCATTCATATTGCGAGACCCGTTGCTTTTCCGGCACCAACGTCAGCATAATCAAGACTACGCCGCGCAGCTTTCGCACAGTGCTGCTCAATAATTCATAAGACAATAGCTAGTTCGATACCCCTGGGTTGAATCCAATTCAAATTGCCATCTCGGCGCTCTACACGTTTATTTTAAGAGGATCCGCCTGACAAATGAAGAAATCTCCTTCTTTGGGAAGCGGTAGTGCCAATGCAGCAATATCCGCACTGGGCCTCACATCACAGCAAGTCGCCTCATTTTTGATTACTTTGCTCGCCGCCAGTTTTCTGAGCGCGGCGGAATACGGTGTTTACACGCTAGCAATCGTTTTTGTCGAATTTGTGATCATGCTCTGCTACACGGGATACTTTCATTTTATCGTGAATGAGCCTGGTGAGGATGGTCCGATTCTGTCGACCACGTTCTGGATCATGACCGGAATCGGCGTCTTGGGTGGTGCGCTGCTGTTTTTGGGCGCGGGACTGCTGGCATCGATCTTCGACGCGCCGGATCTGGCGCCCGTGTTGCGCATGTTCGGCCTGCTTCAGCCCTTTGCCGCGATGATCGGATGGGCTTCAGCGGCTATGATGCGCGCTGGCGCGATGCGGCGCTACTTTCTGGTTTTGATCGCGAGCAATCTTGGCGGGTTGGTGGCGGGGAGTGTCGTTCTGGTGATGTGGCAATCGCTGTTCGCACTTGTTGTATATCGCGCGTTGCGGATCTTCTTGGGCATGGTGCTGTTCGCAGCTGCCATTCCACAGTGGCCCGGCTTCCACTTTGACCGCGCCATGGCCATGCGGGCCACCCGGTATGCCGGGGGGCTTTATGGATCGCGGTTTTTGACCTTCTTCTCCACATTCGGAACTGATTTGATCCTTGCATTTCTGTTCTCGACCGCAGAATCTGGGCTTTACCGTTTTGCCAACAGACTGGCGACCGCCGCGATTGATATCGTTGCCCAACCACTCCGCAGCTTTGCCCTGAAAAGCTTCGGCGCAACGGCCCGCGAAGGCGGGGACCTCAGCGGGATCTTCGCCCAGTATCTTGCGGCACTGTTGTTTTTCATGAGCGCCTTCGGGGTTACCGTCGTCATTCTTGGAAGCACATTAATCGAAGCCCTCTTCCAGCCAGAATATCTGGCTGCTCTGGGCGCGTTTTATGCGCTGGCCATCCGTGCGGCCGGGCTTGCCGGCAATATGTTGGTCGAACCGGTATTTGCTGCCCGCAAGAACACCTATGTCGGGATGTACCATAACCTTTTCTGGACGGTACTTCTGTTGGTCGGCATCGTGCTTGCCGCCCCCTTTGGTTTCGAGACGCTCGCCGCGATGCAAGCAGGGCTTGCCATCGCTACGTCCTGTGCGGCGCTGTGGGTGATGTCACGCTGGGGTGGTATCGAGGTGCGGCCTGCGTTGGGGGCCTCCGCGCGCGGGCTGGGGTTGGTCGCACTTTACGGCATAGCACTCTGGCTCGGGTGGCAGGGGGTGCTAACGGTTCTGCCCGCGGGTGGCCCGGCAGTCGGTGTTGGTGTCGTGCTGGCAATTCTTCTGGCCATTCCGACACTTATGGCTGCCTATAAGCTTGGAACGGTGGATCCTCGGATGTTCTCCGACTGACCTAGTGCTCCGCGGGTCCGTACCAGTTGTCGAGATGACCCAAAAACTTCTGCGCAGCCGCTTCCCATGTGAACGCCCGCGCCCGCGCCCGTCCGGCAATGACCAGAGCGGCCCGTTCTGCAGGCCTGTCAATCAAACGCAAGATCGCAGCGCTCCAAGCAGTCGCATCGTCCGCAGGCAAGATTACTCCCGCCGTGCCGACCACTTCCGGCAGTGCCCCACGATCCGAGACAAGAGCCGCAGCGCCCAGCGCCATGCCCTCCAAAGCGGGCAGGCCGAACCCTTCCTCAGTCGACGGCATACAGACTGCGAGCGCATTTGTGTAAAGGGCTGCAAGCTCCGCATCGCTGACAAATCCGCCCAAAACTGCAGCGGGCGGCACATCATGGCCCGCCGCCTGTAAGTCGGCAGCATCGGCCTTGCCGATTAAAACCAGCTTCACACCAGAGAGTTCCGGCTGCGCGAAAGCGCGCAACAAAAGACCAATGTTCTTGTGTGGAAGTGTGCTGGAGAGCGCCACGCAATAGGGCGCATCACGCTGCACCCCGATTTTCTCGAAGATCGCGCTGTCTGGCTCCAGCTTGCCAACAGGGCCTAATCCATTGGGCACCACACCGATACGTTCCGGCAAGCCGATCCCATATGCCAAAAGGGCCGCACGCGAGTGTTCGGAAACTGTCACGATGGCATTGCCCGCACGGCCTGCCTGCCGCGATAGCCTTTGCCGCCAAAGCCGTGTGGCACGCCCGTAAGAGGCGGGTGTGGAAAACACATGGGCGTCGTGCACCATGGTGACATACCCCCGCCCGGAGAGCGGTACAGTGTTGAAGAACCCAGCGATCACGCCGCTATGGCGCAGGGAGGGCAGATCAAGTTGTTCCCAGAGGATCCCGCTGCGGCGGCCCACGACGGTCACGGGCAGGCCCTGCTCAAGTGCCGCATCTTTCAGGTCAGGGGGCACAGCAACGCTCACATCCCACTGAGCGGATGACGCGGCACAAAGCGCATGTGTCAGATCACGCGCGACAGCGTTGACCGCCGTTGTGCCACCGCCAATATAACGCCCATTGATGTAGAGCCGTTGCGGCATGAGCCTGCTCTAGCCCTTGGCGCCCTGCCCCCGCGAATAGACATCTTCGTAGCGGACAATATCATCCTCGCCGACGTAGCTGCCCGTTTGCACTTCGATCAAGACCATCGGGACTTTGCCGGGGTTTTCCATGCGGTGTGTCGCCCCGAGCGGAATATAGACAGACTGGTTCTCCGTCACGAGCTTCACTTCGTCATCTACGGTCACCCGTGCAGTGCCCTCCACGACGATCCAATGCTCGGACCGATGGAAATGGCTCTGCAGCGAAAGCGCGGCACCGGGATGCACATGGATGCGTTTGACCTGGAAGCGGCCCCCGACAACAAGGCTCTCGAACCAGCCCCAGGGCCGGTGATCCTTCGGGAACGCCTCGGCCTGAAGCGCTGCCTTTTTCTTGAGCTCTGCAACGGCGATTTTCACATCCTGCGCGCGGTCCATGGACGCAACGAGCACGGCGTCGTTCATCGCGATCGCCATGATGTTCTCGAGGCCGATCCCCACAAGCTGCACCTGATCCGTCTCGGACCGTAGCAATGTGTCTCGACAATCAATGCTCGTCACCTGCCCCGACATCGCGACCCCGGTCTCGTTCTGCTCGGAGCACTGCCAGACTGCATCCCAGCCTCCCAGATCGGACCAGCCGTCGGAATATGGCACGACTGCGAGATCCTTTGTCTTTTCCATAACGGCGTAGTCGATGGAAATGTCTGGCGCCATGTTCCAGGCCTCGACCTCAAGGCGCAGAAAGCCAAGGTCCGCATGCGCGTTCTCGACAGCCGCGCGCACGGGTGCCACCACATCGGGCGCATAGGTCTCGAAGGCCGCAACGATATCTTTTGCACTGAACAGGAAGATACCCGCGTTCCATAAAAAGCCGCCCGCAGTCAGCATCTCATTCGCCCGTTCAGCGGTCGGCTTTTCGACGAAACTTTTGAGGGCCGCAACACCGGGGCCGCCATCCGTATCGAGTTCGAGGTAGCCGTATCCAGTCTCTGGCCGATCTGGTTGGATCCCGAACAAGACCAATTTGCCCTCTGCTACCGCCTCGAGCCCCTTTGCCACGGCCACGCGGAAGGCATCCGAGTCCGGCATCAAGTGATCGGAAGGTGCGACGAGCAGCGTCGCATCAGGATCTGCGGCCAGCACATACAGCGCCGCGGCCAAAACAGCCGGGGCCGTATTGCGACTCGAGGGCTCGATCAGGATCGCACCGGGATCGATGCCGATTTCGGTCAACTGCTCCGTGACGATAAAACGGAAATCGGAATTCGTGATCACGACTGGGGCAGTATATGAGATTGCCTCACCGGTCCCGTTTAAGCGCTTTGCGGTGGATTGAAAAAGAGTCTCGCCGCCAAGCAGAGATGAGAACTGTTTCGGATAGCTCTTGCGCGACAGCGGCCACAGCCGCGTGCCGGAGCCGCCACACAGAATAATCGGTGTAATTGATTTTGCTGAAGCCATGGTGTTGTCGCCTTTGAAAATTGATTGCGCCTAAATTTGGCACCAAACGCTGGCATTTTGATAGCCAATCGAAATGCGTCGGCCAAGCCTTTGCACCAAATTCTGCCCGATAAGAGCGCTTTATGAGCCAATCTTAATCAACACGTCGCATTGTTGAACTAATCCGGCTCCAAACAGCAATAGCTTGTCCAACCGTAATCGCACAGGCCATAGTTTGAGTTATTCATCGAATCGCGTTCTGGAGGCTCATTTGAGAGATCTTATTTATACCGTTGGCTCGGGGCGCAGCGGATCAACCGTGATCGAACGCGTGCTCAACTCGGCGCCGGGTGTGCTCGCCGTTGGTGAGGTTCACGCGCTGTGGCGCCTGCCGATTGCAAATTTGCTGTGTTCCTGCGGCAAGCACGTTCCAGACTGCCCGTTTTGGGCGCAGACACTGGACAGCGCCGGTATAGGGGCGCCTGAACTGGCGCGGCTGGCGGAGCTGGAGCAAAGCGTCGTGCGAAACACATACCTGGTCCGGAAGCGGTACGATTTGACCCAACTGCGCGAAGATCCCCAAATTGTGGAGTTCAACGACCTGCAAACCAGGCTGTTTGCGGCAGCCCGACAGGCAGGCAATGCCAAGATCATTCTCGACAGCTCAAAAGCAGGCCCCCGCGCGTGGGTACTGGCGGCCGGGTTTTCGCCCGTTTTCCTGCACGCCTTTCGCGGCGCCGAAGATGTCATCGCCTCATGGCGCCGCCCAAAATTTGAGCCTTCCACACAAACGCCGATGAAGAAGCCACCAATTTCGGAAGCGGCGATGGACTGGATCAAAGTGGAGCAGTCCGCCCGCAGCCTCGCCAAATCCGCCCCCGTCTGCCGTGTGACCTACAAAAGCTTTGCGAATGCGCCCCGCGAAACGCTGAGCGCCGCGCTCGACGCCTATTTTCCGGGTCTTGTCGATTCTGCCGCATGGGTCGGCCCAAACGCGATCCAGCCTGCGGCGGACTATCATTCTGTTTTAGGCAATCCGGACAGATTCGATACCGGTGTCATCGAAATCCGGCCACAGCGTGCGAGCACATCTCACCTCTCGATGCTCGAAAACCTCGCCATCAAATCAGTTGGTCGTGCGCTCGAGACACTCTACCGCTGATCTAACCGCCTACTTCTGAAGATCGGGCTGGTTCGGGGAACGCGTTGTGCGCCTCGTTGGCACAAATCTGCGCGACAAGAACTGCTTCACAGGCTCTTCGAACTTTGCATAGAACATGTAGCCAATCACGTGCGATGCGACAAAGCCCGCCACCGCAACTGCAAGCACCACTACCGTGCTGCCGGAGAGTAGCCCCAGCGCATTTGCAACCTTCTCGACGATCTGGAGGACCAGCGTGTGGCTGAGATAAACCGCATAGCTGGCAGCCCCCATGAGAGCCCAGAAGCGCCCGGTCAATCGTGCGCCGCCACTTTCGGCCAACATCGTACCCGCAACGATCAAAACCGCTGGAATTCCGAAAATAAGAGCACGCTCCGGCATCAGTTGCTCGAAGCCCTCGGGGCGCGCGGCCAAAAGCAGTCCAATACAGCCAACAACACACAGGCCAATTCCCATCCACCGGTCCAGACGTGTTTTTCGGTGATACATCCACCAGGTGGCCAGCATCACACCTGCCGCAAACTCAAGCAAAATCGGATTGGTATAGAATCTGGCCAAAACGCCTTCCGGCTGGATCACCCGACCTAAAGTCACAAGCGCAAGCATCACAGCCAGCAGCACGACTGTCCGCATCCCAGCCGGAAGCCAGATCAACGCTGCGAAGACAAGATAGAAAAACATCTCGTAGTTAAGCGTCCATCCAACACCAAGCAGGGGCATAATCGCGCCATGAGCGCGCTCAAACGGGATAAAAGCCGCTGATTTAGTCAGATTTTCGAATGTGCCATCAGTGGCTTGTATCCCGACAGGAGAAAGCCCCGCCAAAAGCATCAATCCGATCACCGCCAAAATCGCCCAGTAATTCGGCACCACACGAACGATGCGCCGTACTGCAAATCCGCGCAGGTCCGGCTCCCGCCGCGCTTCGGACAAGGCGATCACGACCCCCGAAAGCACAAAGAAAATATCGACGCCGGCAGCTCCAAGTTGGACATCCTTAACAGCGGGCCAGCTTTGCGCGAGGATATCGCGCAAGTGATGCACGACTACCAATGCGGCAGCTATGCCCCTAAGCGCTTGAAGATTACCAATGGTTTTCACCGTGTGTCCTTCTCAGTCTTGAGACATTGCAGTTCGTCGCATACCATCTCCTTTCAATTCCGACAAAAGAATTTGGCACCGGCTTTTTTATAGTGATCGAAATTACAGCATGATTGACCTGCTTTTGAACGCGCGCTTCATGATGCGTCCCCCGACAGGCGTTGACCGCGTTGCAACCGAATTGGTGGCCGCGTTGCTGGAGCACGGCATGCCAGACCGCTTTGGTACGCTGCGCGGCCTGCGCCCTTCGGGGGATATTGTGGACGCGCAAAGCAGGCCGGACGAGATCATGAATGTCACGCAGGTACTGCCGTCGCGCCTCGGCGGCCATTTTTGGGAACAAGCGGTGCTCAGCCGTGCAAAGCCCTCGGACTACCTGTTGTCGCTGTGCAATATGGGCCCTGTTTTCCGCAAGCGACAGGTGGTGATGCTGCATGACGCGCAGGCATTTCGGCAGCCCGAGAGCTATTCGCGCGCTTTTCGGCTTTGGTATCACGCAGTTCAGCCACGCTTGGGCCGTACAGCATCGATGGTTCTTACGGTATCGGAATTCGCACGCCGTGATCTCGAAGCTTACGGCGTCGTGCCCGAAGGCAAAGCCCGCGTCGTGCACAATGGTGCCGATCACATCTTGCGCGTGGCATCCGACCCGCAGACACTCGTGCGACATAGATTAAAACCGAAATCCTATTTTCTGGCGATCGGAAGCTTGGCGCCCCACAAAAACCTGCCAATGCTGGCAGCGGCAGCGCGGATGCGCAAAGACAGGCGGATACCCTTGGTGATCGCGGGCGGCGGCAACTCAAAGGTGTTCAGCGATAACGGAATCAGTGCATCGGATGATCTGCATGTCTTGGGCCGGGTCAGCGATGCCGAACTGCGCTGCCTCTACGAGAATGCGACGGCGCTGGTTTTCCCGTCCAGAACCGAAGGCTTCGGCCTGCCTCCTGCGGAGGCTATGTTTTGTAATTGCCCCGTTATCGCCAGCACAGGCGGCGCCATTCCAGAAGTCGTCGGCGACGCGGCGATTTCGCTGGATCCGGACGATGTCGAGGGATGGAGCGATGCCATGACGCGACTGGCGGAAGACATGCAGCTTGGCCAAAGCCTGGCGATTGCCGGTGGTGCTCGTGTGGCGCGGTTTACATGGCAAGCGGCAGCCCGCACGTTAGCGGACTGCCTGCAAGATTTGCCTGAATGATCAGGATCAGCCTAGGCTGACAAATCCCGACGGCGCGGCATGCACCCATCCGCTTGATACAGTGTGCAAGACTGCACCGTTCGTGGCATCGGGAGATATCCCTGCAACGGGAACGATCTGCCCGCCCAACCCACTGCAATCAAGTCCCCCGGTTCCAGCCGCCGGATTCGCCGTCGCGTCATTATTCCAAAAGCCTGCGCCATCCCCCCTGACCCAGAAGCGCCCCACATCAATATCAACTGCCAGTTGATAGCATGTTGCTGTGATCGGTTGTGCCCCCATCGGTCGGGCGCCCCCTGTGTACTGAACATTCGAGAACAGCCAGCCGACTTTGTCCGTACCGTTCGCTCCTCCGCCAGTCGAAACAGCTGGTCGTCCGATCCCGGCGAAGGCGACCGTACCGATCCGCTCAATCTCGAAATATCTCTTTCCGTTGCTCGCGCTGATGGAGCCACGGGCGTAGCGCGTGGCTCCCGGCGTATTGTTGACCTGCGCACCGGCGTTTGAATATGTAAGTAGCGTCGGTGCGTTTGTCTCATCCCAACCCGCCGCGAGTGTCGGGACGAACAGTCCGCGGACAGACGCGATGCTACTGTCGAGCCCGTTGGTGAGCACAGCATGGATATCGATCTGTTCTCCCGCAGGATAACCGCCCAACGAACACGACAGTGCCGCACCCGGAGCATATAGCCCCGAGAATACCTCTGTGTGTGCAGCAAGAATGTTGCCCCCAATGCCGGATCTGATCTGCGGCACGCTCGGTGTCGCGCTCCCTGCCGGAACGACTACCACGGCGAGGCTGCCGGGGTCCGTTGCGGTGAGGGTGAGAGTCATGCTGCTTGCATCCAGCGCGGCAATACCCAGCGTTGTGATCACCGGAATGGGCGCGACAGCATAGCCACTGCTGAACCCTTCTTGGCCCTCCAGCGTTCTCAAGGCGGTCGCAATGGCATTTCCGATCTGGCCCATCTGGGCCGCCGTCAGATGCACATTCGCACCATTCGTCAAATCATGCGCAACAAAGTACCGGTTTTCATGCCCACTCCCGCTATCCGTGATGGCGCCCGAAAGGCTGACACGCCAGCGGCACAGGCCCTGAAGCTCGGCGTTTATAGCAGCGGTGTACGGATCGGCCACGCCGCCCCCGTCAGCTGACAGCTGGATGAGAAACCAGGGAGGCTGGACGCCCATTTGCGCCTCGTCAAAAGCGTAGACCGCTTCGAATTTTGCCGCGTAGCCTGTTATGTCGGCGTGTGTCAGATCACTCTGGCTACGGGGTGCGTTCGTATTGGCCTCCCCCTGCCACCAAATCTTGGCTTGATAGAAAACCGGCTCATTCCGGGCCAGAACCTGAGTACGGAGAAAACGCCGACCGTAGATCTTGTTTTTCCATACACTTGCCGTGTTTTGCGGCAGAAATTCGTCAATATTCTGGCCCGACGTCGCCGACTTGAACAACCATGTCTCACTCGCGGCTGGCCAGAGCGCGCCGTCATCGACAGCCTTCAGCACACCATAAGTCGGACAAACCCCGCCCGATGAGGCCCCCAGATTGGGCTCCCCCTGTCGGCCAGCCACCCCGTTGATGTTTTGCCCGAGCGGAACAAGCGTATAAGCTTGCCGCTCTACTTGTGTGGCTGTGGTGCCTAGCCCGGAGGTCACGGCAAACCCGTAGATATCCGGATAAACCTTGTGCTGCTCGCTCGCCAGATCATCGACAGCGTTGAAACCCACGATGTTGGATTGCCCTTCCGCCTCTAGATACGCAGTGCCTTGTACCGAAATCTCTGCGGCAGTCACACTTATAAGGAGCGTGCCCATAAGAGTGCTACCACCATCAACGGCAGTTACTTCACAGGAAACCTGCGCAACACCGGAAGGCGTACCGCTGATCATTCCCGACCCTGAAAGCACGATGCCCGAAGGCAGCGCCCCCGCGCTGATCCTAAAATCCGATGCGCCCGCTGAAAATTCGAGCGCCAGATTGCGTGAAACGATAGCGCCAACCGTGGCGTTCAGCGCTGCGAGCGAAACAGACACGGGCGGTGTGGTCTCCTGACTCTCGTCAGAAACCAGATTGCTGTTCAAGGCATCGACGACAATGACATTTTGCGTTCCGTTGCGCGCGGTAATCTTGACCCCGAGGACCTCCCCCACATCAGCAGCCTGCACCACATATGAAGCACTTAACGCTCCTGGAATTGGCGTGTCTGCGCGCGTCCAAGCGTAACTCAAACTGGCCACACCGGGCCACTGCCCCGGCGTCACCGTAAGCGTCTCACCCAGCGAAAAGCGCCCGAGAATTTCGGGCAAATCCGTCAGACCAGGCAGCCCGCTGGTTTTGATCGTAGGCGACACAGTGAACCTGCCACGCCGCCTTAGCAAATCCGAAGATGCGCCACGCTCCCAAAGCGAATATTCGACCCCAGACGTTTCCGGAACGAGCGCCAGCAGCTCGGGCGACAAGACAATCCGGCCACCGCTACTCGCCTGCACAATCGGGAGCGCTGCGCCGGGGCTGCGGAGTGCGATGACGTACTGCGCGCCAGCCGGGCCACCGATCAGATCGACCTGCAACCCTTCCCCTGCAAAGACGTGAATATCCTTTGATTTCCAAAGATCTGAAATTGCTATCATCACTGTCTGGACCATGTTTTTCCCTCACGAATGGATCAACGGTCTTTTTCACAGGTATGGCTTAACAGCAGCCAAGCAGTCCGCACGCAACATCGGAAAATTGGCAACAGCCCAAGGGGGCGAGCCAATGAATTTCGTGTTGAGAAACAATGGTAAGCGCGGGCACTGCACACCTCAAAGGCGTTCTAGGCCCGCCTTTGCAAAAACTATTCTAACCGCTGGGCCTGCACACGCACGATCAGCGTGTCGCCGGGCAGCAACAGCGACCCGAGCGTGAGGTTTTGCATTTCATCCTCCGAAAGCGCGTTTTGGTTACGGATGATCATAAATTCATAGTCGACCGTTTCCGCATCCAGCAGCGCACTGATATTGCCCCCTTCCAACAAACGCGATTGCTCGGTTTGTCTGGCGTAGCGAAGCCGCAGGTCCTCAAGACTCACGCGGGCCTCCTGCAGAGCGCGTAGGGCGTCATCGCGCCGGTTTGCCAGAAATTGCGCCCGATTCCTCTGGGCATCTCCAGTTGCCCGTGCCGCCGCGACCTTGGCTGATTCCAGCTCCAGTGCACGCGACCTTGCGTCTGCATCGCGCTGCTCTGCGGCCAATGTACGCGACGCTGTCTGCAAACCACGTTCTTGCAGCGCCCGGGCATTTCCCAAATCCTCAGCAACCGAAGCTACAATTTCGTTCTGCACGGAAATACGCTGATCAAAAAGCTGGATCTGGGACTCGATCGTCCGGATTTCAGCGTCAAAAAAGGTGAGGGTTTCCTCTGTCTGTCTCCGGTCCGTCTCCAATATGGAAAGCTCCCCGGCCAACAACTCCTCCAAAAGGCGCGCTTGTGGGCCGGGGATCAAAAGCTCATCTTGGGCAGTCAAATTGATCGTCGGTTCATTGGCCAACGTGGCTTGCAGACGCTTGATTTGTAAAAATTTAGCAGCAGCTTCAAGGCTCAAGGTGCGCAGTTGACCGCTGATTTCGATGCGCGCACGCTCAATCTCGAAACGGGAAATACCCGTAGGTTGCCCCCCACCTGACAAAGCAAGTGCTGCTGCAATTGTAGTCCCCGGCAAGAACTCGAAACGCCCAGGCTGCGTCACATCGCCTGATACGACGAACGGGGCATATTCTATCAAGGTCACGCTGACGACTGGATCTATGTACAGTCCAGCCGTATCCACGGCCGTCGCTATAGCCGCCTCTGCCTCATCGAGTGTCTGGCCTGCAATGCTGACCCCGCCAATACCTGGCAGCCGAACCTGACCATCCACATCGACAAAAACACCCTCGGGCCGCCCCTGACCGATATAGGCGACCTCGATACGGTCCCCAGAAACCAGCCTGTAAGCATCCGCATAGGCTGGGCGCACGAGTGAAGCCACGCCAATCGCACACATGAAAATCATGGCCTTGGCAAAAATTCTTTGCTGCATCTACTTACTCTCTTCAAATGTCTATCGCAGACTATGCGCAATCTCTTCCATTGTAAAAACAGCTTTCCGCAGGGTTTGGCAATTTGCAATTCACTCCGATCAAAATGCCAAGGTTCGACCAAAAGTTTGGCGCCGAGCAACCATCGCTTGGCGGGTTTCAGCAAAAAGCTTACATATCGCCTATGTTCTTCAAATTTGGCAGCAAGTCCCGGGCGTCAAGGCCGCTGAAACCACCCATGCCCGGGAGGCCGTTCTATGCAATTGGCGATATTCATGGGCATGCCGAACACCTTCTAGACGCATTGTCATTGATCGAACGCCAAGCCGAGCCAACGGCACCCGTGGTCTGTATCGGCGATTACATCGACCGTGGCCCAGCCAGCAAAAAAGTCCTTGATCACTTGCAAGCAGAAGAACGTGCCCGCGGTGTCGATCAATTCATCTGCCTGATGGGTAACCATGAAGCGATGTTGATCGACTGCCTCAAGAGTCCCCAAAAGATGGCTTGGCAATGGATTCGTGCCGGCGGCAGCGAGACCGTTGGGGAACTGGGGGTGAGCATTCCAAAGCGTGACGCTACGGACGCGGAATGGATAGGCTTTGCCGGTACTGTGCGCAGCGCACTCGGCTCAACGACAGTGTCTTGGCTCCATGATCTGCGTCGGCAATGGAGCAGTGGAAACGTGCTTGCCGTGCACGCAGGCGCGGATCCGCGTGCCGCACTAGACGCGCAAAGTGAGGCAACGCTCCTCTGGGGCCACAGAGACTTTCTCAAATACCCGCGCACCGACGAGAACTGGATTTTGCACGGCCACACAATCGTTGAGCAGGCCAAGTTTGCCGACAGCCGGATCACGATTGATACGGGCGTCTACGCGACCGGTCGGCTTACTGTCGCGCGCATCGGCGATGGCGATGTGTCTTTTTTCACTGTATAAATGTGAATATCTGGAGCTTCCTCGTTCTCTGTGCATCCCCAGTACAAAGCGAGAGACTCGGCCCACTTCTTCAAGACCAGCCCTAAAGATCAAAACCGTTCGAAGCGATCCACAAGCCTTTGGTGCGCCTCGGCACATCGGAGCGCCAATTCTGCAGAAACGCCCGTAACGGGCTTTTCTTGGGTCCCTATGCTGCGCGCCTCGATCCGTGTATGCTTGGTGCTCTGCGTCGGATCACCGCCACCACCGATCTGAGTTGCCTTGTGGCTTTTATATTCATTCACAAGCGGAGGGCTCAGATTGAGCCAGTCACCGACTTCCGGCACACGCTGGTCGGGTTTTTCCAACAGCCGTTCCGCCGCCATCCCCATTCGATTGTGGCTTGGGAATGTATCCCAAAGCCGCGCCAATCGCTCGAGGCGCTCGATGTAATAGACCGCAGCCCCTTCAGCGGTGCTCGTCTCCTGCATTCCCGTTTGCGCGGCCAGCTTTTGGATCGAAGCGATACTTGGCCCGGGTTGCCGTACGAGAAACAAGGCCTTCGCATCGAAAAACGCAGGTGGAGCATTGTCGTCGAGATGATTGTGCAGCACTTTATCAAAGACAAAACGAGCAGACCGGGGTAGCGCCCGGCGCAAAAGCAAATTCACCGCAACCTGACCGGGCGCAGAGATCGTATCATGCGACACATGCGTTTCACCGTAGCCGGCAATAGCTTCATGGCTGCAAAGGACGTTCGACATTGCAGTCGTTGCGGACCGCATATGCGATAGAACCAAAATCATCCGGTCGTAGCGCGCGTAGGGATAAACCCCCGTCATAGCTCGGGCAGCGGCACTTTTGGCCGCCGATCGCAAAGTGGGCTGGGCTTGCTTCATATCTCTTCTTAACCGGTTCACTCGAGCGGAGTAAGAGCCGCTCCCGCATCACGCAGCCGGATGCGCAGTTCACCCACATCTCCGGCCAGCGTATCATTTGAATCTATGACCAACGCCAGCGTATCTCCCGGCACCACCGGCACCGCGCTAAACAGGAGCGCTGAGTCGCCTGTCGTAATCTGGCGATCAATGACTCTACCATCATGTTCCAACCGGACCCCTACCCCGTCACTGTCGCGTCCCTTGATGTTAAGAGTAACTTCTGCCGCGAGGTTTTGATATTCCGACACATTGAACTGATGGACCAGCTCCATTGGTTGCCTCTCGCGGGCGCCCAGGACAAATCCGCGGCCATGCAGCAGGCTTGCGGGGCCTTGTGGTGCGCAAAGATAGGGAAACCAAGGTACATTGCGGGTTTCCTGCCCCGGACAGGTCGCAAATTCGACGACCTCACCGTTCACTTGTAAAAAGCGATCAAAGCCAAGGCTGTCGCCATCGCGTGCGCCTTCCCCCTCCGCAGGAAAATCAAATTGATAGTAGCTGTCAGCTATCAGATCGGAAGCGCCCAGTACCACATCGGTATCGAGGTCTATCGGGGCACCTTTGGTGGTCAGTATCAGCACCCGGCTCTCCTCGATCGCGGGCTCTCTCGATCGTTTGCGTGTATCGGCCCACAAGACCTCCACGTCATCTCGCAAAATATCAACCGTCCGTGGCGCGCCCCAAATGACGGCCAGTCGGCCATCGAACACACAGCCCGATGTGAAAGGATCCGGCCGGAAGAACTGTACGGGACGGCTCGATGCCATTTGTTGCGCCGCAAGATAGGCGCGCCCTACAGGCGTAATGCGCAGATCCTGCTGGAACAGGGGCGCGAAGCCGTCACCGCGCGCGCGCAGCGGATACCAGATCGCACGGCTGACATCCGACATCGCCATACTGCAATACATGCGCCAGAATTTGTCCGGAGCATCCGCAGGCGCGTTTGTCCCGAATTCCGTGACCTCTATCTCGAGATCAGCCATCCCCGGATGGCGTCGCAACACGTCAAGCTGGCGCGGCAACTGCTCGGCCTCGCTCGTATAGGGGTGGATCGAGACGGCATCCATATGCGCGCCAGCGCCCTGATCAAGAAGCCGCCAAATATACCCTCCGGCTACAGAGTGGGTCGCCGCGCCAATAATGTGGCGTCCGTCCAGACCGGGCCGTTTCGCGATCTCTGCAAGATACTGTGCATAAAGATCCGCTCTCTCCAGCGGGGCTAGCTGCTGGGCGGGACCTTTGACGAAGCTTTGGGTGTTGAATTCGTTGGCCACTTCAATGGAGGGAAGATTTGGGAAAGCCAACGCCACAGACTCCACATGCTTGGCGAAAGCCTCGATACTTTCCTTGCTCGTAACGGTAGCGCCACCATCATAATTTGGATTTTGCGGAAAAACCGTCACAATACCGATCAAAGAGGAGGTGTTCAAAAGGTCGCTCGCCCCCTCGCCACGCCTGCCCAATTCAAACTCCCCCGGCCGCACTTCGACCCGCGACCAGATGATACCGTCCCGCAGATCGGATATGTTTCCCGCCTCCACAACCTCGCGCAATGCGCTCTGAGAACCGAACTGAAACTCCGACGAAACCCCGAGGGCCGGAGCGGTACCCGCGCCGATCTCCGCAAATCCCGCGCAGGGCAAGATCACCAGCAAAAGAGCTAAACCCCTCAATTTGGGAACATTCAGCATATCAGCTTCCTCCATCTGGTTTCGAATCAAGCACTCATCGCACGTTTAGCCTGATATTTGGGCGAAAATGACTCGAATTGAATAATTTCATGAATATTGGAATACTACCCAAGATTGAAAATTGATCTGATGATATCGTTCAATAGACCGCAATACAGGAATTATATTTGCTAACACCCCACAAGGAAAATAAATTTAGGCTTTTAATTACAATGTACTAGAGTGCCCCGCGCTCTTGTGGCAACTCGGATTTTATTCTGTCTCTCCAATTATGGAGAGAACAAGATGGCCCGAGGGCAATTGCCTTTTTATTGACAAATTCTTAACGAGGACCTAATGATTCTCGGATAACACGGACGCACAGCCATTTAGATTTATTGCTTTCAAAGTTCTGTCAAAGGGCTGTATTTAGCCCTACTCTGAAATATTCGTATAAATCTAGAGGCTTGCGACCTTTAACCTGAGGGGAACAAGAAAATGGCTATTCAGTTTACAAATGTTGCTGGCAACGGCGGCGATATCGATACATCTGGCATTAACGCTGGTGCAACAAGTATCCAGGGAACCGGAGCTTCCGAGTCCATCAAAACTGGTGGCGCACAAGACTTCATCAACGGCGCCGGCGGTGACGATGTAATCCGTTCCAACCATGGCCGTGACACCGTTTTTGGTGGCGCAGGCAATGACGACATCAACGGTCAGGGCTCAAACGACTCCCTGCGCGGCGGCGATGACAATGATACTGTTGACGGCGGCGCCGGCAACGACAACATCATGGGCGACGCAGGCGATGACATCATCATCGGCGGCAACGGCAATGACATCCTTTGGGGTGACACCGGCCACGGCCAGAAAGACGGCACAGTCGGCAACGATACGTTCATCTTCGACATGGACGATGGCAATGACCGCGTCATGGATTTCGTATCCGGCTTTGACGACATTGTTCTGGATGGTACAGCCGTAGCACTTGACGGCAGCAGCACCGACTTCACGCTGATCTTCAACGGTACAAACACAATCGTCACGTACTTCGATACAACAATCACATTTGTCGGCTCCGAGCTGACGATGGCTGATTTCACATTCGCTTGATTTCAAATTTGAAATGTAAGATCGGATGGCTTTACCCCGCTTAGGTGGGGTAAAGACTTTGATGATAGATATGATTTTGAAGGCGTCCTTTTCGGGCGCCTTCATTTATTTGCGGTACCTCTCGAAGAGCTGATGCACCAGCATCCAATTCACGTGTAAGATCAGCGCATGCAATTCCTGACCACAACGCCACTGGCCTTTCTTTTGTTCTTCATGATCCTCGCGCTCGGGCCGGTACGCGGGCTCTGGCCGTTTTTCCTGACCATGCCGCTCGGTGCGTCCGCCGCAATGAACCTGTCGGGGCTAGGCTCTCTGTCGCTCACAGATTTTTGTGTTGTCGCCCTTTGGATGTCGATCCTTTGGCGACCAGTAGGATTTTCCCACATCATATGGACCTTGAAGCCCGGTGAGCCGGGATTTGCCCTCTTGATGATGATCCTGTTCGGCACGATTTCGGCTATCTTTCTTCCCAGAGTTCTCTCGGGCAGCACAGAAGTCTATATTCTTGCCAAGCGTGGCGAGGGCATTGCATCGGTGCTTATCCCGCTACAACCCGTCGGCGCAAACATCAGCCAGATCGCGCGGCTCATCATCGCGGCATCCTCCTTTGTCCTGCTTGCGACGGTGTTCCGCAAGTTTGGCGGAACGAACTACGTGGTCCGCGCCATGATCCTTGCAAGCAGCCTTCACATCTTTTTGTCACTCTTGGATGTAGCCTCTCACACATTGGGCTTTCCCCAATTGCTTAGCTTCATAAGGACATCGTCAGCGATGATGCTCGACAACCAGATGATGCTCGGCATCAAGAGGATGACCGGGGGATTCCCAGAACCTTCCAGCTTCAGCTACTACACGATTGGGCTCTACGCGTTTTGGCTGCGGTATTGGTTCCAGCCACAGAGCTCTCGACTCGCCGGTTTTATGCTCGTCGCTATGGGCTTGTTACTGATCCGGTCAACATCGACCGCGGCCTACGTTTGCATGGGCGTTTTCACAATTCTCTTCTTTACGTTCCACGTCGCCAAAATCGCGCGAGATCGTAAGGCCGCGATTGTCTATCTCGTCGCAGGTTTTGTGGCACCGGCTGTCCTCGGCGCTTTTACCGTCGCCTACAGCTTCATCCCGGAGCTCCAAAGCCTGCTCGACCAGATCCTGTTCAGCAAAGCATCGAGCCACTCTGGCGTCCAGCGGATGATGTGGAACGAACAAGCCCTCGTCAATTTCTACGAGACATACGGGCTCGGCACAGGAATCGGCAGCGTTCGCGGTTCAAGTTGGCTGACATCGACATTAGGCAGCATGGGCATCATCGGTTTCGGTCTTTATATGTGGTTCATTGGTTCGGCTCTTACGATGCGCCCACCCTTAGAACATCGCCAGAGCCAAACCTCTCATATCGCAGCTGCCCTTCAATGCGGTGCGGCTGCCGTTTTCGTGCAATCCTTGATCACAAAACCGTACCCCAACCTCGAAGTTCCTTTCTTCGCGATGGCGGGAGTTGCCGTTGGTTTGCTGGGGTATCAGGCCCGCGCTCGTGTAACTGCACGCAAAGTGCAGCCATCGGGCAGCGAGACGGAACGTTATCCGGAAACGCGCGCCAGTCCTTTGTAGAGGTGATTTGATAGCCACGGCTCTGCATATCGGGCAATCAGCCAAGAGACGAATACGGCCGCGCAAATCGCCAGAGTGGCTGCGGGCGCCGGTGATAGTCCACCATTCAGAGACCAGGCCAAAACGGGTTTTCCGATATGGTTGTGCACCAAATACAAGGGATAAGTCATCATCCCCGCGATCCGAACTGCCCGAACATGCGCGCCAACCCATGCACTAATCCTGACATTTGCCTGCAAAGACACATACACCAAAACGATACTGCCCGCAAAAACAGCAAAGGCCATGGGCCATTGATCTGCCAGCCCGGCAGCCCCACCCTCCCAGCCGGCCGCCACACTGATCTGCACCAGCGCAATCAACATCCCCAGCCCAATTGCAGCCCACTGCCCTTTGCTCAGATCGACGTGCATGCTGCGCGCCAGCAAAATCCCGATCCCAAAATAAACGCCGTGTTGCAGCAAAACCAGCTGAGTAACCCGCCCGAGCGGATCGGTTCCCCCCAGACCAAGCCGGACCGCCCAGTAAAGGCCTGTCAGACAAATAAGGAAAGCTGCCACCGCTGGCAGCAGAGCGACTCTGCGCACCGCAATCAAAGCGAGGATGAGAGCGTAAAATCCCAACTCGATCCCGATTGTCCAGAATTGCCCCATGATCCAGGGGTGCAGCGGATGAAACAACACAGTGCGCAACCAAAGGCGCAGGGCCTCAAACGTATCCATCCCGAAAAAGGCGATCTCCACACAAAGAGCGATCGTCGCACAGATGAGAAGGGCAGGGATCAATCGCATGAGCCGCCCCCGCACGAAACGTTTCACGGACATATTCGGTGCTTGCGCAGATATCGAAATGACCAATCCCGATACCACAAAGAAAATCTGTACCCCGATCCATCCCCACCACGTCCACTGCCAGCTGGCAGGCCGCATCGGTGCTAAATCCGTATAGGTTGCGACAAGGCCATCCGCATCGGAGAACGCCTTGAACCCCAGATGGAAAACGACGACCGCCGCCGCTGCAAAGAGCCGCAGCACATCCACACCGACCACGATCTCGGGGCGTATCGGGGCGCCTGTAGCGGTTGCTGTCTCCGGGACCATGTTGCTTTCTTTTCCTACTTCGGGGAGATGAGCGTGGCGCTCAATCTCATTTTTTCGCCAGGATGGTTGCCTGTGAGCTGCTGCTTTTATCTTCGGCACTGAGCGTCTGCCAGCCCTGCCCGATTGCCACATTCAACTGCGCCCATGAACTGGCATAGGTCCGCCTCGCGTTGATCAACTGCAATTCCGACTGGTTCAGGCTTTCTTCCACGTCGAGAACTTCAATATAAGTGATGGCCTGAAGCCGGAACGCTTCCGTCGACAGGGACGCCACGTCCCGGAACTTCGACACCGCGCTGGTCAGGGTGGTCACTTGCTTATCGGATGTTTCAAGCGCAGATAAACCCAGCTGCACCTCCTCCACCCCAACGAGCACCGTATTACGCCAGAATAGCTCTGCCTCTGCTGCCCGCGCAACAGCCACGTCCCGTCCTGCAAGACGCGCCTTGCGATCAAATACCGGCAGCGAGAAAGTAGGACCAACGGACAGAGATCCCCCCTGCGTCACGGTCAGCGATCCATTCAGGCGCAAGGACGGATAGAGCTGCGCCTCCGAAATGCCGATCTGCGCGACAGCACTTGCAAGAGCAGCTTCGGCCGCCCGAACGTCCGGCCTGTTTTTCAGCAACGCTGCCGGTACGCCCGGCGAAATGTTGTGAGGGGGGCGAGGCTGCGGCTTGGCCACAGACAGCTGCGCAGACAGGTCTTCCTGCGGCTCAGCGAGCAAAGTTGCGATGCTAAGCACGGCGGCATACTGGCCTTGGCGTGCCTGCGGAATCAGCGACCGCCTGAGCTGCAATTCAGCCTCAGAGCGGCTTACCGTCAACCTGCTCTCATCCTGAACCTTTGCGCGCTCCCTGATCGCCGAAACGACATCCCTCTGGTTGGAAATGGACCGCAATCGCAGCGCTTCGAGCTCTTGGAAGTATCGAAGATCAAAATACCTGCTAACCAATTCCAGCTGTAAGGCAAGCCGCCCGGCAGCCGCCCGAAACACCGCATTGTCGACACCGGCCGCCGCAGCTTCACGGCGACGCTGATTTTCACCGAAAAGATCAAGGACAAATACAGGCGCTACGCTAACCTGTGAGACGTCGGAATAATTTCCATCGGAGATCTGAGCCCGCGCGGATGCGTCAACACCGCCAGAGAACTGCGAAGAAACACCTGCTGCCCGGAGCTGTGCGCGGGCCTGCTCGATCCTTGAGACAGCAACTTTCAGTTCAAGGTTCTGGGAGAGCGCACGCTCCATCAGTCCATCAAGGACCGGATCTTGCAGTTCGGTCCACCACTTTGCATTGGCTGCCGCTTCCAAAGCATTTTCTTGGGCGAAAGCGAACCGGCCCTGCAACGGAATATCTGGCCTGATAAAGTTTGGCCCAACAGCGCTGCATCCAGCAACACTGAGAGCTGCGGCAAAAACTGCCGAAGCGTATCTAGTCATTAATCTGCCAATCAACTGCTCGAGGTTTCTGCGCCCTCTGCTTCACTCTAGGGAAATAGCGGCGAAACGATACTATCTCGTCGTATTCAGAGGGGGAAATCTCTAAACGTTGCGGTATTTCCACACTTTAATTTGATATTTTCACCGAAATTAAAAGGTGACGTCTCTAGTGTATATTCAGACGGCAACATCCAGCGCAGTTTCGCCAGTAAAATTTGAGAGGTAATCGCCCTGTCAAAGCACCTAGAGCAAGGTGTTTTTCAACTTTGAACGACATCAAAAACACTTTTGACGAGAAGTTTATCGGCAACTCACTTAAAAACCATTGTTCGGCTACCGATTAAATGTGAGGCTGTGTAACCAATGTCTTGAAACAGTCGGTGAATGTACGAGTTTTTTATGGTGCAACAGAACAGCAATTCTAAGCAGATAGACCAAACAACAAGCCGCACATCCTACGCATTAGGAAGCGTATTTGTGTCGGTACCGTTTGCTTTTCTTATCACGCTCCTGCTGATCTTGGTAAAGGGCTGGTCGGTTTGGCTCTTTTTGCCACTCTATTCGATCATCGGCGGAGCAATTGTAGGTCTACTAAGTGGTATGACCTACTTGTTGAAAGCTAATGGGGCTTTGTCACAGTCATTCACGTTCGGAAGCAGGAAAGTCATCAAAACCAATTTTTATAAGGGCCGCCTTGATTCCAAGAGCGAATGACGCTTCGCTGAAGTGCGCGGCGCGCGCTACGCAAGCGTCTGATCCCGCTGTAGAGAGCGGCGACCGCTCGAACGCCTCGACGGCATCAACCAATGCATCTACCGACTGCTCATAAAAAAACAGTCCTGTCTCCCCTTCGACGACAGAATCCAAAATTCCGCCGCGTCCATAAGCGATAACAGGCCGCCCTGACGCCATGACTTCAACAGGTACGATTCCGAAGTCTTCCTCTCCGGGAAAGATCAACGCGCGGCAGCGCGCCATATGATCTCTTAGGACGTCAAAAGATACCTTTCCCATGAAGATCGTCTTTTCACCTGCGCGCGCTTTAAGCGCCTTTATCTGCGTGTCAGGCCCCCCAATCACCACCAGCGGTTTATCGAGACGCTTGAAAGCATCTATTGCGAGATCTGGTCGCTTATATGGAGCCAGTTCGCCGGCCCATAGGTAAAAATCCCCCAGCTGGGACAGCTCAACGGGAGCAAAGTCCTCAACAGCGACAGGAGGCGCCACTACATCGGATGAGCGGCGCCAATATTTCTCTATCCTTTTGGCCACAAAATTGGAATTCGCGACGAAACCATCGACCCTCTGCGCGCTCGTTACATCCCATTGCCGTAGGGAGTGAGCCATCAGTGGCATCGCGACACGTGTCAGAAATCCAGCGCCATCTCGGTACACGTGGTATTGATCCCATAGGTAGCGCATTGGTGAATGACAATAACACAGATGAGGCGCGTCTGGTGGCGCAATGATCCCTTTAGCAGGACCTGCTTCGGACGAGATGACCAAATCGTACCCTGATAGATCCAACTCCTCCAACGCACGTGGCATGAAAGGAAGATACTTCTGGTACATCGTCCGCGCGAACGGCATTCGTCCGACCCGCGTCTCAGTAATTTTATGTCGGGTGAGAACAGATGACAGTTTTGAGGGATCGGAGACATGAGTATAGATATCAGCTTGCGGAAACATCCGGCACAAGGCCTCAATCACCTTTTCGCCACCACGCATACCTACGAGCCAGTAGTGAATAATTGCGACCCGTGGCCCAGCCGATGTATATTTGTCTGCCATGTGCTATCCAATTACTGATTTATACGAGGGAGAGTAAGTCCCCGTAGGTCACGCGAGTGCAACTGATTTATCGAACAAATGACGCTCTTTGAAGTCCAATTGCTGTTCTTCGAGCGCAGGGCCCGTCCTTGTCGGCATACCTGTTGTGCTGCTTGGCCATTCTACACAAAGTGCAAACCAGCCGAATTCAGCGGATAGAGTACGCTAACTGTTGCTCCTTTTTCGGCCTAGTTAAGCCCCACAACGTTCGTCATCTGACACTGTATAAGTTCACCGTATTTGGAAGATCGCTCCCGAACCGAAGGACGCAGGATTCCATATGCTGGCTGACTTATGACATCGCCGTATCGCATGGGCAGTTCGGAGCCCTCTCGGACTCTGTTCTGGATTTATTTATCAATCAACGGAATCGGAATCTGTGTCCGGATAGTTGAACGTCTATGCATCGCGGTAGAAACTTCACAAAGTCAAAAAAAACATCCCATGCCAATGGAATGCCGCCACTGAGGTGGTCCACCTTTTGGGACAGAATTTTTCGTTTTCAGGAGGCTGTGCGGCAGATCGGTGTCACGGTTCAGATCTATTATCGGTGGCGCAGGGAATACGGAGGCATGAGCCGCGAGCAGCTCAAGCGCCAGAAAGAGCTGGAGCCTGAGAATACCCGGCT
>Ga0307981_1001093_pt1 | contig 25363 bp, 17 predicted proteins | sample OrgLakmetagen987_FD_201849 | JGI IMG/M metagenome (GOLD analysis project Ga0307981, IMG submission 201849) | Saline water microbial communities from Organic Lake, Antarctica - #987 | ecosystem: Environmental > Aquatic > Non-marine Saline and Alkaline > Saline | place: Antarctica: Organic Lake... | reverse complement strand
ATATCACGCCACGGTCCTCGCTACTGAGGTGCTTGTTTTGTCTGTCCATCGCAACATCCTATGCCCAAAGGGCCGCTGGTGTTGCATTTGAAACTTGAGCCTAAGCTGCTCTGGGCCCGATCTGCCGCGCTGACGGACAAACCGGAAACCGGAACGTGCGCGGCGTCTCGCGACGGCAGTTTTGGAAGGTCAGATGTCTCGCGCGCCGATCTGGCGGCCTTCGTTGCTCAAAGACTGAAAGAAAGTCATCCTGAACGTGAAACCATCACCTATTCGGGTGAACGTGAACTTCTTGCATGACCCTGCGATTACCTTGCTCGAACCGGACCAGGCCGCGAGCTTGATAGCGCTTGAAAAGGGTAAGAGTGAGTTGACAAGAATCGATTGTGAAGTTTTTATCTCTCAATATTCAGACGTAAGTACAGGCGGTCAAAATGGAAGCAAACGCCTCAAATCAAGCGTGGTTTCGGCCCGAAGTCTTTGAAAAAACCCACCACGACCTGACCACGCTTAAGGCGCGGTTGCCTGCAGAAGCGGTTCACTCTCTTGCAAGCGAGGTGATCCGTCGCGTCTCAAGCCGTGTTAGAGTGATCGAGGTAAAAGCCCCGGAACCCTCGCCGGAACAGATCGAGCATTTGGCCCGCGCCTTGATTTCGAAAGACGAGAGAGCTGGCGCAGAACTTGTTCTGGATACCACGGCAGCGGGGATGGATATCGAAACCGTTTATCTTCTTTATCTGGCCGGCGCAGCGCGATTGCTGGGTGAATGGTGGGACAATAGCAAGGTCAACCTGGCGGAGGTCGCGATCGGGACCAGCCGTATCTATTCCATTTTGCGCGCATCGGATCGTCTTCTCGTTCCAAAGGGAAGATCAAGCTGGAAATCGGCGGCCTTTGCCTCATCGCCGAACGAAACACACACGCTGGGTATCCGCATGGCAGCGGATCTTTTTCGGAAAGACGGATGGGAAATCGATCTTTTCATGGGAAGATCGCACGATGAGGTGGTCGATGACATAGAGCAATCGCACCACTATCTGATTGGCCTATCATCGGCGGGTCGCCACTCCTCCGCAGAACTGGCAAGGCTGATCGTTGCGCTGAGGCTCAGCAAACCGACAGCATTTATAATGATAAGCGGGCAGATCGTAAACGATGCAAAGGATATCGTTTCGGTATTGGACGCTGATGGTATCGCACATGATTATGAGTCGGCACAGGCGATCCTGGAGGACTTCTGGGGCAGACTGAGCCCTGCCGAACAAATGGGTTGATTGAGGTGCCTACGTCCTGATGCCTCGATTGTATGAGGCTGCAGCCCTACCCTTGACGGCTTTGCCAATAGCCGCTGAACCAAAAAAGGCCTGCCGATCAGATGAGGTGCGTTTTTTTTTGTCCGCTTAGGCGGTTCCCAACAGGTCGCGCGCGATGCGTTCAAAAATCGCACTGCCGATAGGGATCAGGTCATCGGGAAAGTCATAGTCCGGATTGTGCAAGGCCGCATGATCTTCGCCCGGACCCAAGCATAACATCGCCGCTTTCGCGCCCCACCCAAATACGCCAAAATCTTCTGAAGCGCGCATGGGGACACTCTCTTGCCCATGGGGAACACCGAGTGTGTTCAGCGCTTTAATTGCGACGTCATAGGCGTCTGGGTCATTTACAGAAGCTGCAAAGTGATCGTGAACCTCAAATGCCACTCCCAGCCCGAATTCTTCGGCCACGGCTGTGACAAGGGTTCGGGCATTTGTCTCAAGGCTTTCCATGCTTGCATCACCCGACGTCCGAAGTGTGGCGAAAACCTCTGCATCGCCGGGAGCGATGCCGAAGGTAGGCTCCCCTATACTAGCATGGGTGATCGTCACCAGACGAAAATCATCGTTGCGTGGTCCGCCTTCGCCTTGGCCGAGGGCATCCAGAGCAGGAATCAATTTGGCAACCGCCAGCGCAGGTGAAACACCATCCTGCGGATCGGCGGCATGGGCCGTTTTCCCGCTTAGCTTGACCTTCAGTCCCAGTGACGCACAGTTCATAAGCCCGACACGGGTAGACACGAAACCAAACGGGCTTCCCGGCGCGTTATGGATGGCAAAGGCCCAATCTGGTTTGATATGTTGAAAAGCCGGATCGGCGACGACTGCTTTCGCACCGCTTCCGTCTTCTTCCGCGGGCTGAAACATCAAGATTACGCGCCCTTGCATGACCGGTTCGCGCGAAATCAAACGGCCCAAAGCAAGCAGCATTGTCATGTGGCCATCATGGCCGCACACATGGCTTTTGCCGGGAATTTGCGAGGGCCAATCGATACCACTGTTTCGTTCCATAATTGGCAGGGCATCAAGTTCGGCACGAAAAAGGACCGATGGGCCATCGTTGCCGCTGTCAAATATCGCTGCCACACCATGACCACCGAGTCCGGTCATAATACGCGTCGGAGACAACGATTTAAGCGCAGAAACAATTATTTTCGCTGTCTCCACTTCTTTTCCAGATACTTCTGGGCGGCGATGAAGGTCGCGCCGGAATTCCGTCAATTCTATCAGGTCTCTATTTGTCAGCATGTTTTGCTCTGTTTCTGAAGTCCGCGCCGCATATTATGCTATTACCGGAGCAGCAATCAGGACAACAGCAGTGCTTGGTACAACAACATGCAATCTTACCGCAATCCATAGCGAAAATTGGCAAAAGCGCAGCGAAATAGCACTTTATCGCCTATCAGGCCTTAATCCTTACTGCAGTGCTTGGCGGCGCTGCGCCTTTTGTGAAGGACGTCATTTCCGGCCCAAAGCATACGTAATTGGGCTGCCCTTTGTTGAGAGGTCGAGCTCCCGTTAAGATCACAGGATGACTGTGAACAAGGGAGATGAGAAATGGAATATTTTGCCGGAATAGACGTATCGCTGCGATAATGTGCGCTTTGCGTTGTTGATGGGAAGCGAACCCTACCGTGTGAGATCAAGGACATCGCTGACTCCCTTGGAACGTTTCCCCATCCGATTGAACGCCCCATTGCAGTGAACAATCCTTGGCTTTGACCCATTGTCGCCTGCCGCGAGTTGCTGGTTTGGCATCTCGACGACCTTGGCATCTATGGCGATGGCACCCACAAGCTCCACCAACGCACCAGCACCTATCGCATCATTTCCAGCTGAAACGCTGTGAACTGTCTGAATTGGGGAGGAGTTTGAACGGGTTTGACGACTGTGGCCTCTTGTCTGTTCTGGGTTCTCGACGCAGGCTGGGTGTAGACCTGCTTGGAGGGAACTGATGCCTGTTATAAATCGCTTCGCCGAAATGCTGCCGGAAATTTCCACATGGCGACGCGATATCCATGCCCATCCCGAATTACGCTTCGAGGAGCATCGGACCTCGGCGTTTGTTGCATCGAAACTGGATGAATTTGGCTGTGACGAAGTGATAACCGGCTTTGGGGGCACGGGCGTGGTTGGTGTCATTCACGGCAAAACCGGATCCGCGGACAAGACCATCGGGTTTCGTGCGGATATGGATGCGCTGCCGATCCAAGAGGCGACTGGCCTGCCGCATGCCTCGACCATTCCAGGTAGGATGCATGCCTGCGGCCACGATGGACACACTTCGATGCTTTTGGGGGCGGCGAAATACTTGGCCGAGACACGCAACTTTGACGGTAGGGTCGTGTTGGCCTTCCAGCCAGCCGAAGAGGGCGGCGGCGGCGCACGTGCAATGATCGAGGCAGGCTTGATGGACCGTTGGGCCATCAAGGAAATCTACGGGATGCACAACATGCCTGGGATGTCGGTCGGAGAATTCGCCGTGCGCACAGGACCGCAGATGGCTTCGCCGGATAAGTTTGAGATTACCGTGCGCGGCACAGGGGGTCACGGCGCGATGCCACACAAGGGGGTCGATACGACACTGGTGGCAGCACAGATCGTTGTCGCGCTGCAATCCATCGTATCGCGGAACATAGATCCGATGGATCAAGTGGTCGTGTCGGTCTGCGGATTTCGCACCGAAACCGCCACCTACAATGTCATCCCTGACTCCGCAAAATTACTTGGCACTGTCCGGACGTTCAACCCGGACGTTCAGCAACAGGTGCGTGCGCGTATCGACGCGTTGGCGAGCGCCACTGCCCTTGGTTACGGGGCGGCGGCAGAAGTCATCCATATTTCGGGGCCACCTCCGCTGGTCAACCACGCGCAGCAGGCGGATCTGGCAGCCGAGGTAGCCGAGGCTGTTTCTGGCGTAGCGCACCGTGATCTGGATCCGGTAATGGCCGGTGAGGATTTTTCAGAGATGTTGCTGGAACGGCCCGGCGCTTATCTTTTCATTGGCAACGGCGACAGCGCGGACCTTCATAATCCGTCATACGAGTTCAACGATGAGGCAATCCCCGCAGGCTGCAGTTGGTATGTGACACTGGCAGAACGTCGTTTGCCACTGTCGTGAACTATGAAACAAGCCCATCACTTTTTATCACCAAACAAGGTTCTTTGTTTTTCATACTGTAAGCCCAAGCAATAAAACGACTGGTTTTTTACCCCTGTGCCATTTCGACGGCTTTATGTTCAGCAACCTTGGCTTTTCCTAAAATGCGATGAAGAGGCTGGAGATTATCGTTTTTAGACACCAACCAAGTAAACCTCAGGCACTGACTTGAGAACTCCATACTCGTTTTATCCATGCAGCGGTATCGCGCCCTGTCCATCCGGCGATGATCAATGTGTCGATGTGACAGCTTTGCGGTCCTGTAGGGGTGTCAAACTGCATGCCCGCTCCTTTAAGGGCTGGCTTGCTCCCTTCAAATCGCTAACCTGCGTATCATGCAAGCATTGACCCGTTTTCCATGACACTTGATCAGATCACAGCCTTCATCTGGGTTGCCCGTCTGGGTGGGTTTCGCAAGGCTGCCGATCAATTGCACTTGACGCAACCCGCCATCTCGACCCGCATCGCCAAACTCGAGCAGGAGCTCTCAACACCCCTGTTCGACAGAGACGGTGGTGGTCTGACCCTGACGCGGCAGGGCACACTGCTGTTGTCCTACGCCAAGCAGTTGCTGTTCGTACAGGATGAGATTCGCAAACATGTGGCCGATGCGACCGAAGTGACGGGTCTTTTTCGCGTAGGTGCCTCCGAGACAATCGCTCAAAGTTGGTTGCCCGATTTTCTGAAGGCGTTCAGCGCCGTCTATCCACGGATCAACATTGACCTTACGGTCGACATCTCTACCGACCTTCGGGACAAGCTTTTGACCCGCCAGCTTGATCTGGCGTTCCTGATGGGGCCGATATCGGAATTTTCCGTCGAAAACGTGGCGCTACCACCGTTTGATCTGCATTGGTATTGCGCAGCGGGCAGCAAGCCGATCGATCTGACTCAAACGCCAGTGATCTCTTACTCCGCCAAGACGCGCCCCTACCGCGAGTTGATGACGCTACTTGCTCGCCATGTAGGGCCTAGCGTGCGGGTGTTCACCTCGACGTCATTGTCTGCCAGCTTGCAGATCATTGCGGCGGGATCCGCTGTCGGCCCGTTTCCTCGCGCACTGGCAGCCAAGCTGATCGCCGATGGACAGATCGTCGAATTCGACCCCGGACTGTCGGTCAGTCCGCTTGTCTTTACCGCATCCTATCTGGGCGAGCCGCGCAACTTTCTGGCCGAAGAAGGTGCGGCCATTGCGCAGAAAGTCGCAGAGGGCTGGCAGGCAGCCAATAAAAAAAATCTATAGGATCCGATACATTTTCATAATTTGACTTGCAGAATATCGCATGCGATTTTGCCCCTACGTCAAGGGGAATACATATGGCTTTGGACCGGATCACCTACGAAACACTAAGAAACCAGCCCGTCGATGCTGTACGCAACGCGATCCGCGACGGAGCATGGACGCGCCATACTGCCGGTCTGGCCCGTGGCAAGCTACAATGCAATCTGGCGATCTTGTCGGCGGAATACGCGCTCGACTTTTTGACGTTTTGTCAGCGCAATCCCAAACCTTGCCCCGTCGTTGGCATCAGCGACAAGGGCAATCCAATGATGCCGACGCTGGGTCATGACATCGACATCCGCACCGACGTGCCGCAATATCGCATCTTTCGAGATGGCGCATTAACCGGCGAGCAATCAGATATCAGCGACCTGTGGCGCGACGATTTAGTTAGCGTCGCACTTGGGTGTTCCTTCACCTTCGAAAACGCGCTGGTTGCTGCTGGAATCCCGGTGCGGCACATCGAACGCGACACCACCGTGCCAATGTATAGCTCCAACATCCAGTTGACGCCTGCAGGGCCATTTTCAGGCACCATGGTCATCACCATGCGCCCGATACCCAAAGACCGCGTTGATGACGCGATCCGCATCAGCGGCCAGTTTCCGCAGGCGCACGGCGCACCTGTCGCGATCGGAGATCCTGCAGACGTAGGCATTGCTGACCTGAGCAAGCCCGACTGGGGCGAGCCCGTGCCCGTCGCGGACGACGAGGTCCCTGTCTACTGGGCCTGCGGTGTGACCCCTCAGAACGTCTTGCGGGCAGCGAACCTGCCGCTGTGCATCACCCATACCCCCGGCTGCATGCTGATCGCAGATGTGGGGGAACGCGACGATACAAACATACTGTCGGGTCTGAGACCCGTCGAACATACCAACCTGGAGAGATAAGACATGAAAAGAACACTTACCCTGCTCGCGATGACCACCGCACTGGCGACACCGGCCATGGCCGAAACGCTGTCTGTTGTGGGAAGCTGGTCCAGCCTGCCGCTGAATAAAGAATATGAAGTGCCGTTTTGGACGGAAACCCTGCCCGCCGCCTCGAATGGCGAAATCGAAGTTGAAATGACGACCCACGACCAGATGAACCTTGGCACCAGCGACGTCTTTGCACTGCTGGGGCAAGGAGTATTCGACGTGGGCATGACCGTGTCTGACTACGCCGTCGCCGATGCACCAGAGCTTGAAGGTCTGGATGTTCCGATGCTGACCAGCACGGCAGATGAAGCCCGGGCGATGGTCGATGCGGCCCGTCCGATGGTCGGCGATATTTTTGCGACCCGCTATAACAGCCATGTACTGGCAATCGCGCCTTATCCGCCGCAAGTCGTTTTCTGCAATGCGCCGATCACCAGCCTTGCCGATCTGGAGGGCAAAAAGGTGCGCGCGTCTGGCCGCATGACCGCCAAATTCCTCGAAGCTCTTGGGGCAGAAGGTATCAACGTATCATTTGCCGAAGTCCCCGGAGCACTTCAAAAAGGCGTCGTTGATTGCGCCGTGACCGGAGCCGGTTCGGGCTATTCCGCCGGGTGGTGGGAAGTGTCCACGCACCTGATGCCCATCGCGCTTGGCGGCTGGGACCCGGTTGTGACGGCTATGAATTTGGACCGCTGGAACAGCCTGACGCCCGAAATGCAGGAACTGATCTCGACCGAGATCAAGACCAATTTTGAAGATCCCGCCTGGGCCACCGCCCAGAATGCGCTGACGAACGATATCGCCTGCCTAACAGGCGAAGGCACATGCGTAGGCGGCGACGTCCGCGACATGACCCTTGTCGAGGTGACACCAGAGGACACAGCCAAGGCCAAGGATATCCTGACGGCCGAAGTGTTGCCCGAATGGGCAACGCGTGCGGGCGACGAGTGGAAAATACGCTGGAACGACACCGTCGGTGCCACGGTTGGCGTCACAATTCCCTGATCCGGCTCAAACTGGTCGGGCTGCACGTGCAGTCCGGCCGCCTTCTCTAATCCAAATATAAGGAGCAGCGGCAATGGCCGACAGTGTCTTGCGTCTATTACGCACTCTCAACCGGGGTGTCGCCTATCTGATTGGGATTATGCTGCTGGTCTGCGCAGCCTTCGTTCTGGCAGATATTCTGCTGCGTCAGGTCGGCACGTCGTTTGGCGGAACCGACGAAATCAGCGGCTATGTCATGGCGATCGCGACGGCATGGGGCATGAGCTTTGCATTGCTTGAATTGAGCCACGTTCGTATCGATCTGCTGCGCCAGAAGGCGAACCCGCTTGGACGATCGCTGTTCGACATCTTTTCCATGATAGTGATGACCGCTGTCGTATTGATCATCGCCTACCAATGCTGGCCGGTGCTGGAACGGTCGATCATCAATGGATCGAACGCGAACACACCGCTTGAAACACCGCTTGTCTGGGTGCAGGGGCCATGGTTCGCAGGTTGGGTCTGGTTCGGGATCGTATCGACGTTGACGACCCTCTCAGCGCTCACGCTAATCGTGCAGGGCCGCTTTGCGGAATCGGAACGGGCCATCGGGGCCTTTGGCGAGGCGGACATGCTATGATCACCTATACTGCTGTTGGCCTGCTTGGCATGCTGGCCCTGTCGATCCCAGTTGGAATTGTCCTGTTCCTGCTGGGCATCGGGATCGACCAGTTCTTTAGCGCCTTTCCTTTGCTGCGTGGTCTTGGCAGCCTCGTCTGGTCGTCGTCGAACTCTGCCACGCTGATCGCCATTCCCTTTTTTGTTCTGTTGGGCGAAATTCTTGTGCGCAGCGGTGTGGCCGCCCGCACCTATGCCGCGCTTGATAAATGGGTGTCTTGGCTGCCCGGTGGTCTTGTCCATGCCAACATCGCCACAGCCACTATGTTTTCGGCAACCTCCGGATCATCGGTTGCGACCGCGGCGACCGTGGCCACTGTCGCAATGCCACAGGCAGAAAAACTGGGCTACGATCCAAAGCTTTTCTCAGGTGCTATCGCTGCAGGCGGTACCCTTGGCATCATGATCCCGCCATCAATCAACCTGATCGTCTACGGATTTCTGACCCAAACGTCGATCCCGCAGCTGTTTCTGGCAGGCCTTATTCCAGGGCTTGGACTTGCTCTCGCCTTTGTCGTGATGACCGCGATCATATGCACCCTGCGTCCCTCACTGGGCGGACCACGCCGCACTTTTCCGCTGTCAGCCATGATGGGCGCGCTGCTCCATCTTGTGCCAATCCTCCTGTTGTTCACAGCAATTGTCGGGTCAATCTATAAAGGCTGGGCAACGCCTACAGAAGCCGCCGCAGTCGGCGTTGCCGGTGCCTTCATCATTGCCTTCTTCTTTGGACGCGTGGACTTTGCGATGATCGGACAGGCAACGCTTGGCACGGTCAAAATCACTTCAATGATCATGTTAATTGTAATTGGTGCGTCATTTCTGAACTTCACTCTTGCCTCTGCCGGATTGGGTCGCGAATTGCAGGGTTTCCTGAACGGATTGGGCTTATCTGCCATATCGACCATGCTGGTGATTGTTCTGATCTATATCGTACTGGGCTTCTTCATCGAAACCCTGTCGTTGATGGTCGTAACGATCCCGATCATGGTGCCGCTGGTGGTCGAACTTGGCTATGACCCAGTATGGTTTGGCATCTTGATGATCGTTCTTGTGGAAATGGCGCTGATCACACCACCCGTGGGCCTGAACCTGTATGTGGTCCAGGGGGCACGCACTTCCGGCAACTTGTCAGACGTGATGCTGGGTGTCATTCCTTACGCCCTCGTCCTGCTGCTCATGGCCGGAGCATTGCTGATCTTTCCGCAAATCGCGTTGTTCCTTCCTGCCTTTCTGAGCTGAAAGAGGAGACTCCCATATGGCAAATCTGGATCGACAGGTGGAGGCACCTTCACGGACATCGTTGTGTTTCTGACCGTGCCAAAACCCTACCCTTCTGGCACGCCAAGGCAGCGGAGCGTTTAAAGATTCCTTGCGTAAAACGAGGGATCCACACATGTATTTAACATTGACGACAGGACACGGTCCCATTCCCCTAATTTATCTTGGGTCAGGGTTTTCGGAGCTTTGATCGGATGTTGTTTTGAGGTGCTAACCTTGGGGCGGGTACAGAACCACACGTGTGTTTAAGGGCACGCGGTCATAAAGGTCCACCATCTGGTCATTTACCAAGCGCGCGCATCCATTCGAGACTCGTCTTGCGAGCGTGGAAGGGTCGTTAGTGCCATGGATGCGCAGAAAAGTGTCGCCGCGCTCGGGCGTAAACAGATAAAGCGCCCGCGCGCCCAGAGGATTGTTCAGCCCACCCTGTTGGCCGTCCTCGAATTTGGCATACGCTTCTGGATCACGTTGGATCATGTCAGGCGTGGGTGTCCAGCTGGGCCATTCCTTTTTTGCACCAATATAAAATTCACCGGCCTCATAGAGACCCGGTCGCCCTACCCCAACGACATAGCGCATGGCCATGTCTCCTGGCAGGGTCCAGTAAAGCGCAAATTGATTGGGGTCGATGTGGATTTCGTAAGGTGCTAACCCTGCTACGACTGGCACAATACGAGGAAGCATTTCTTCCGGAAGGTTGTAATCTGGAAGGGTTTTAGGTGGGTGTGCAATTGCCCTGCCCGCACCGATAACCGTTCCCGCCGCTGTCAACCCCGTCAAAAAAATCCGTCGCTTCATATCCTGCTCCTCTTTTGACATGCCTAAAGCCTTCCCTCGCTGGGAAGTCAAATTTTGCCTGCCAAATTTGGTTCACATTCCCGTTGAGTAAAAGCGCATGACCGGCACTGAACTACGAGGGATGGCTCTGCGCAAAGACCGGTTGAAAGCGGCTTCGTCACCTGCCGTAAGCCCGTGAACCTGAAAAATAGGGTTCTCCCAACCCAGCTCCGGTTGTTTTGACTTGCAACAAGTGGCTCCTCTCATTTGCAACGACATTCGCGGTGTGACGCAACACGAAGTCGCTTGAAGCAAAGCTGGGCGTTTTTCGTTATAGACAACAGCGTTGCTTGCGGCCCTTCGCTGCGCGGGTCATGAACGTCTTCGATGCGCCGGACAAAGGCATCTGCGCTCCAAAAGCTATTGTCAGTACGCTTCAAAACAGTGGAAGCAATCAGTAGGCACCGTCGGTGGCTATTTTGACCGTTGTGCCGCAATGCTTGCAATGCACCGCGTCCGGATCATGGAGCTTGAGACCACATACGTTGCAAGGCTGACGAACCTTCTGGGGTCTGAAGATCACCTGAGCCAGCCGCAGGAAGAGCGTGACACCGATGATCATCACGCCAACCGAGATCAAGCGGCCAGACGTGCCATCGAGAAGAACATCTCCGTATCCCGTGGTCGTGAGGGTGGTCACGGTGAAATAAAGGGCATCCACGTAGTTGCTGATCTCGGGATTTGTCCGGTGCTGGGTCTCGTAGATAAGGCCAGTCATGACGAACAGAAAGACCGCGAGGTTGATGGATGCGATCAGCAGTTCTTCTTTCTCGCGAAAGAATCGCACGTCAGCTCTGAGGCGCGCAAGAAGCTGGTAGGTATGAAACAGCCGTAGGGTGCGCAGGACACGCAGGAAGCCTGCGCCGCCCCCCGCAATGGCGATCAGAAACGATGCAATGGCGAGGATGTCAGCCAGCGAGACCGGATTTATTAAAAATCGTGCTTTGCGCTCGCTGATCGCGAGCCGCGCGCAAAAGTCGGCCAGGATGAAGAGGCCGATGACGACATCGATGGCCAGAACGAGTCCACCGTGGGATGTGAAGGATGTCGCCACGACATAGAGTATGGCGCCGATGTCAAAATAAAGAAGCGCGTAGCGAAACCGATGCGCGGCATCGCTGTCGCCTTCGTAAAGTTCCCGTATCTTGCTCATCCAAGCCTGCGTCATGCTGATCCGATCATGTCTCTACGCTCCTGTCCGCCCCATATACGCTGCATCAAAGAGTGACGACAAGGGGCCGGGCCTAACCGGAGCGCGAAGTGGGTTGCAGGCCCGGTAGCATCGGCGTTCTGAATCGCCCCGGGTTTACTGGAGAGTAAAACTCTCAAAGGATGAGCCCCATGGAGCAGAAAAAATCTACCCCGAAGTACACGGCTGAATTTCGCGAACGCGGCGTTCGGCTTTTCCAAGAAAACCGTGGCAACGATAGCAGCGACAATGCGGCGTTTAAGGCGATCGCGCCCAAGCTGGGATGTTCGCCTGATAGCCTGCGTATCTGGTGCCAACAGTCTGAGCGCGATGCCGGTGCGCGCTCCGGGCTGAGCAGCGCAGACAAGGATCAGCTCAAGGCACTGGAACGGGAGAATAAGGAACTTCGTACTGCCAATGAGATCCTTAAGAAGGCGTCAGCGTATTTTGCCCAAGCGTAGCAAGACCGCCCGTTCCGCCGATGACCGCTTTTATTGAAGGGCAACGCGATGCTTTTGGGGACGAAACATGGAGCCCCTGCATCCGTCACAAGCCACCACTCTCCTTTTTTTGCATCAGTCAACCAACTGATGCAATGTGCCGGTCTGGGTATGCGCCGACAAGTTCAGGCTATGTTTCAAAGAAAGGACCGGAGCGATTTCTCGCCCCGGCCCTTCAAAACATCAATAAAATATGGCTCTAACCGATCCTATAGTTCGGAGACTCCCGCGTGATCTGCACGTCGTGCACGTGGCTTTCTTTCAAGCCCGCACCGGTGATCTTGACGAAAGTACAGTTCTTGCGCATCTCGTCGATCGTCGCACAGCCCGTGTATCCCATTGCCGCCCGCAAGCCGCCGACCAGCTGGTGCACAATGGCCCCGGCGCTGCCCTTATATGGAACCTGGCCTTCAATTCCCTCAGGTACCAGTTTATCGCTGGCCGCATCCTTTTGGAAATACCTGTCCGCAGATCCACGCGCCATCGCGGCAAGACTGCCCATGCCACGGTAACTCTTGAAGCTACGGCCTTGATACAAAATAATTTCACCGGGGGACTCGTCCGTGCCGGCAATCATCGAGCCTACCATTGCGCAGGACGCACCAGCCGCAATTGCCTTGGCAAAATCGCCGGAAAACTTGATCCCGCCATCTGCGATGATCGGCACATCACCCGCTGCTGCGGCACAATCCATGATCGCGGTCATCTGTGGAACACCCACGCCTGCTACCATCCGGGTCGTACAAATAGATCCGGGGCCAACGCCAACCTTGATCGAATCCGCCCCTGCATCAATCAACGCCCGCACAGCTTCGCCAGTCACAACATTACCGACAACAATTTGCACATCATTGCTGATTGCACGCGCCCGGCGCACAGCCTCTGCCACACTTTGAGAGTGACCATGCGCAGTGTCGATCACGATCATATCGGCACCTGCATCAATCAGGGCCTCTGTGCGCTCAAAGCCGATATCACCCACGGTCGTTGCACCGGACACCCTCAGGCGGCCCAGTTCGTCCTTGCACGCGGTCGGGTTCAGAACGGCCTGCTCGGTATCTTTCAACGTCAGCAACCCGGTCAGCTTGCCGTGCGCGTCGGTAATCAGCAGTTTCTCGATCCGCCGCGCCTTCATCAGGCTGATCGCCTCTTCACGGTCGGCAGGTTCATTCAGGATGGCCAGATTATCCGAAGACATCATCAGGCGCACGGGCGTTTTGTCATCGGTCGCAAAGCGCATGTCACGGTTGGTCACGATGCCCATCACGCGACCCTTCTCGTCTACCACAGGAAAACCTGTTACCCGGTAACGCTCTTGCAACGCCTTGGCATCTGCCAGCGTTTGATCGGGGCGCAGGGTAATCGGACTGTACACGATCCCGCTTTCAAAGCGTTTGACGTGCCGCACCTCTTGGGCTTGCTGCTCGGTTGTCAGGTTGCGGTGGATCACGCCCATTCCGCCCGCCTGCGCCATGGCGATTGCCATCCGGCTTTCCGTCACCGTGTCCATTGCTGAACTCAGCAGTGGAACATTCAGCGTGATTGATTTTGTCACGCGGGTGCGTGTGTCGGCCGTCGAAGGCAACACGCTCGATGCCGCTGGCACCAGTAATACATCGTCAAAGGTCAAAGCCTCACGAATCTCCATTTTTGCACCTCGGCTTGCATGGGTTCATTTGGCGATTTCCTATTTCACGGATGGGCCCGTTTGGAAAGGCCCATTTGCGCCGTATCTGCATTGCAAATGTGACGCGGCTGGAGAAAGCTGTGAAACAAGCGCAATTCAAGGAGATTTCAGATGGCCAATCACGGATATGACGGCGGCAGGCTGGACCTGCCCTTCGTTGGGATCTCGACCTTTGGCAAGCGGCCCTATGAGCCTGACTGGGCCGCGCTTGATGCGGATGTGGCGATATTGGGCGCACCCTATGATGCGGGCACGCAGTGGCGCGCAGGCGCGCGGTTCGGGCCGCGTGGCGTGCGCGAAGCGTCGACATTGTTCAGCTTTGGCCACGCAGGTGCCTATGATCACGAGGATGATGCCGTCTATCTGCCCGGTGATGTGAACATCGTCGACATTGGCGACGCCGATATCGTGCACACGGATACAGAGCAAAGCCATGCCAATATCGAGACAGGCGTGAGGGCCATTCTGGATGCGGGCGCCTTACCGGTCGTGATTGGCGGAGATCATTCGATCAACATACCCTGTATCCGCGCCTTTGACGGGCAAGGTGATTTCCATATCCTGCAGATCGACGCGCATCTTGATTTCGTTGATGAGCGCCACGGCGTGCGGCACGGTCATGGCAACCCCATGCGCCGTGCCGCTGAGCAGGATTATGTCATGGGCCTGACACAGGTCGGCATCCGCAACGTAAGCTCGATCGCGCGCGAGGGCTATGAGGATGCGCGGGCGATGGGGTCTGATATCATCTCGGTCCGGCAAGCGCGCAAGATGGGCACGCTGGGCGTTTTGGGGCATATCCCTGACGGTGCGCGGCTTTATGTGACAATTGATATTGATGCGTTTTGCCCGTCGATTGCGCCCGGTACCGGCACCCCGTCGCACGGGGGGTTTTTGTATTACGAGGTTTTGGAGATTTTGCAGGCAGCGGCGCAGCGCCATGATATCATCGGGATCGATCTGGTCGAGGTGGCTCCGGATTATGATAAGTCCGGGTCGACGAGTATTTTGGCAGCGCAGCTTCTGCTGAACTTTCTGGGGTTTATCTTTCATGCGCGCACGGTGCGTGAGGGTTAAAGAGCATCGGGGCTCTGCCCGTCTTGCCAAAGGCGCGTTATAGATAAAATTGCAATCCTTTGGGTCGATCTGAGGGGATATTTTCAGGCCACAAAAGCTGAGGGACGTGGATGCGACGATTTGTGACGTATCTTAGCTTTCGTCTGGCGCGGGCTTCGCTATGTTGCGGCTAAGCTTTGAGGAATTCATAAAATGAGCAACGATCCACTTGTGGTCTTCACCCCATCAGGCAAGCGCGGGCATTTTCCCAAAGGCACGCCCATTTTGACGGCTGCGCGGCAGTTGGGAGTTGATTTGGATTCGGTCTGCGGCGGGCGTGGAATATGTTCGAAATGTCAGGTGCAACCCGGCTATGGGCAGTTTTCCAAGCACGGCGTGACCGTTCAGGATGATGCCTTGACCGAATGGAATTCGGTTGAGCAGCGCTATAAGGACAAGCGCGGGATGATCGACGGGCGCCGGCTGGGCTGTCAGGCGCAGGTTATGGGCGATGTGGTGATCGACGTGCCCGCCGAAAGCCAGGTGCACAAGCAAGTCGTCCGCAAGCGGGCCGAGGCGCGCGATATCGTGCTCAACCCCTCGACCAAGCTGTTCTACGTCGAGGTGCAGGAACCCGACATGCATGACCCGTCCGGCGATCTGGAGCGGCTGTGTATTGCGTTGCGCGAGCAGTGGCAGTTGGAGAATGTGAAGGCGGATTTGCAGATCTTGCAGTCGATGCAGAAAATCCTGCGCAAGGGCGCGTGGAAAGTCACTGTTGCCGTACATCTGGGTGATGACGAAAACCCGCCGCGCATCATGCATCTATGGCCGGGGTTCTACGAGGGTTCGGTGTACGGGCTGGCCGTCGATCTGGGCTCGACCACCATCGCGGCGCATTTGTGTGATTTGCAAACCGGAGAAGTCATCGCTTCCTCTGGAGTGATGAACCCGCAGATCCGCTTTGGCGAAGATCTGATGAGCCGGGTCAGCTATTCGATGATGAACGAGGGCGGCGCGGACGAGATGACCCGTGCCGTGCGCACAGGGATGAACACCCTGTTTGACGAGATTTGCGCCGAAGGCAACATCGACAAGGGCCTCATTGTGGATGCGGTGTTCGTCTGCAACCCTGTGATGCATCACCTGTTTTTGGGCATTGATCCGTTTGAGCTGGGGCAAGCGCCTTTTGCCTTGGCAACCTCGAACGCGTTGCGGATGCGTGCGGTCGAGCTGGATTTAACGATCCACCCTTCGGCACGGATATACTTTTTGCCCTGTATCGCTGGACATGTAGGGGCCGATGCCGCCGCTGTTGCCTTGTCAGAAGCACCGGACAAGTCCGACGATCTGGTGTTGGTCGTCGATGTAGGCACCAACGCCGAAATCCTGCTGGGCAACCGCGAAAAAGTGCTGGCCTGTTCCTCGCCCACCGGCCCTGCGTTCGAGGGGGCGCAGATCAGCAGCGGCCAGCGCGCCGCCCCCGGTGCGATCGAGCGGGTCGAGATTGATCCTGTCACCAAGATCGCCCGTTTCAAGGTAATCGGCAGCGACCTGTGGTCGGATGATCCCGGCTTTGACGCCGAGATTGGCGCAAGTGGTGTGACCGGCATCTGCGGATCGGGCATCATCGAGATGGTCGCCGAGATGCGTATTCATGGCATCGTCGACGCCCCCGGCCTGATTGGAACGGCGCAACAGACAGGCTCGCCCAATGTCTTCGCAGACGGGCGGACAAATTCCTATCTGGTCTATGATGGCACTGCAAATGGCGGGCCGAAAATTACTGTGACCAACCGCGATATTCGCGAAATCCAGATGGCGAAGGCAGCGCTTTATTCAGGCGCGCGGCTGCTGATGGACAAGTTTGGCGTCGACAAGGTGGACCGCATCGTGCTCGCAGGGGCCTTTGGCGCGCATATCAGCACCAAACACGCGATGGTCTTGGGAATGATCCCCGATGCGCCACTGGACAAGGTTACCTCTGCGGGGAACGCGGCAGGCACGGGCGCGCGGATTGCGCTGCTCAACAGCCATAGCCGCGCCGAGATCGAGGAAACCGTGCGCAATATCCACAAGATCGAAACCGCCATCGAGCCGCGCTTTCAAGAGCATTTTGTCAATGCCTCGGCCATCCCCAACGCCGTCGAGCCTTTCCCGATCCTCAACAGCATCGTCACCCTGCCCACGGCGACTTTTAACACCGGTGGCAGTGGCGGCGAAGGTGCTGGCGGCGGGCGCAGACGTCGGCGCGGTTAGGTAGCAAAAAGAGACGCGCCCATGTCAAACGCAAATCAAGACCAGGAAGAGTTCTGGACAACCAATGCGGGCCCGACTTGGGTCACGTATGAGGCACCTTTGGATGCGTTCCTGGCACCGGTTCTTGACCGCGTCCTTGCCTTGGCCAAGCTGAAGCCCGGACAGTCTGTTCTGGACATCGGGTGCGGCACGGGGGAATCGGCATTAGCAGCATGCCAATTGGTTGGGCCGCAAGGTCAGGTCGTGGCCGCTGATATTTCCTCCACGATGGTCGCGCGGGCGCAGCAGCGGGCCAAGGGCCTGCCAAATGTCGATATAAAATTGGCCGATGCCGAAGATCACCCTTTTGAAGCTGCGCATTTCGACCATGTGATCTCGCGCTTCGGCGTGATGTTTTTCGCAAAGTCCGATGCCGCATTTACAAACATCCTGCACGCCCTGAAACCCGGAGGCCAGATCACCTTTGCCGCCTGGGGTCAGATCCCCTGCAATCCGTGGTTCACCATGCCCGCCGCCATCGCCAAGGCAGAGCTGGGCGCGCCGCCCAAATCAGACCCCGATGCCCCCAGCCCTTTTGCGTTGCGCGACATCGACAAGACATGCGCAATGCTTGAACGCGCGGGTTTCCAACATGTAACGGCTGTTGCTGAAGACATGCAGTTCAGCTTGTCCGGCGGAGCAAAAGAGATCGCAGCGCTGTCGATGCACGTGGGACCGGCGGCCGGGACGATCAAACATTTCACAGCAGATCGTGCCGCACAAACCCGTATCGAGGCCGCGATGACTAAGGCGTTTGAAGAGTTTGACGGGGCCGCCATCCCTGCCCAGATCAACTTTTACACGGCGTTCAAGTCCTGACTTGACGCTTTGCACGCCAAGACTTAAGTGACGAATATGGTGCGCGGGTATGGTGAAAAGGTATCACGGCAGCTTCCCAAGCTTTAGTTACGAGTTCGATTCTCGTTACCCGCTCCAATCAAACCGGTAAAGCCTTGCTGTAATTGAAAAATTAAGGCGGTATGGCAATCCTCCCCAAAACTCAGGGGATGCGGAATTAGAATTTTCTCAGCAAGATATCTGAGGAGATTTTGATGAGGGTGCCAAGATATAGCGGACCCCAAATCCTTGCGATCCTGCGCTAAGCCGAAGGCGATGTCTCTGATCTGCGCAATGTGCAGGGCCATCCCTGCTATAATCGCACGGTCAGGCATGAATGGCTGGACCAACAGATCATTGAAAGCTTCGAGGAGGCGCAAGACTTCGCCACACAATGGCTCTGGACTTACAACAATGACCCCCCGAACATGGGCATCCGCGGGATAACACCCGCACAGAAACTAAAAACGGCTGCGTAAGTTCTACAGCCGCACCTCTTTAAAAACTGGGGGATTAATTCATCACCGCCGCTGCACAGAATAATGTTGCCACGGCAGACATCGTTCTTGGCAGTGGGCATGTCTCGGACCGGCAGATATCGCAACCCGCGGGCCGCCGTCTTCAAATCCGACGGTATTTCATGTTCGGGATCGTGCGGCAGATCGCGGACTATGACACTGTCGCACTTGGCGAATGTCGATCAAGATTTCTACCACCTCATGAACAAAAAAACGGGGCAGATATCTGCCCCGTTTTTTGTTTTGCACAGGAAGTTGCCGGCGCGTTACCCCATAAGAAGTTTCGCTTCGTACTTCTTCAAGATCGCGCGTGCCGAGCGGTATCCGGACTGGCCGGTCTCGGTTTCCAGCTCGGGGAAGAGCGCAAAAATCTCAGCGCGCTGTTCTGCGCCAAGACCGTCGATGGTGTAATCGCCCGGATAGAAGCTTTCCGTCCACGTTCCATCCGACAGCACAACCTCGTGCCGCTCGAACATAAAGTGGATGTAGCTCGTCTGCGAAACATCAACGTGAGATATCCCATCCTTACCGACAAAGTGCTTGGCCGCCACCAGTACTTCAGGTTCGTCAAAATACATCGACGCACCCTTGTCCGCGATCAACATCCGGTGGTTCGGAGACACCATAATGTCACGCTCTGGCATGTTTTCGCCCAAAGACCCTGCCTTGATCAGAACCGGCTTCAGTTCGGGATTGGTGACAAAGTCCTTTTGCGTCAGATGCTTCTGACCGACCCAGGCGATTTCCTGCAGACCGTTATCCCGGGTAATAACCCGATCTCCCGGTTTCAGGTCCTCTACTCGGATCTGACCCTTTGCCGTTGCAATCAACGTTCCGGGCGTAAAGCAAGGAACAATGCTTTCGATGTTGGTAAAGTTGATCCGCGCTGTTTCGACACCACCCGCATCACGGAAGACCACCGTTCCGTCCTGACCATCGTTCGGGCTGCCATCGTCGATCGCATCCAAAGGATCGGTATCAGGCACTGCATTCTCGATGACATAGCTTCCACCTGGCTGCAGTAGACCCGTCAGGTTGAGCACGTCAAAGTCGGTTGCAGGGTCGCCGCTGCCGCCGTCGATGATATCGCCATCGCTGACGTCGATGAAGAGGTCGCCGCCATCGCCACCGCTCAGCGTATCAGCACCATCACCACCGCGGATTTCGTCGTTGCCGTCACCGCCGTTAATGATGTCGTTGCCAGCACCACCACGGATCGTGTCGTTGCCTAAGCCACCGTCGATGATGTCAATGCCGATGCCACCTTCGATTTCGTCGTTGCCGTCACCGCCATCAATGGTGTCGTTGCCCTGACCGCCAAGGATGGTGTCATTGCTCGCATTACCAAAAAGAAGATCGTCATCAATGCCACCGTCGATGAAGTCTTCACCGTCGCCACCAGAGATCGTATCATCGTCGTCTTGACCGTAAAGAACGTCGTTACCGGCTCCACCAAAGATTAAATCACGACCATTGTTCGGATCAAGATCAGGTCCAAGCGGGTTGGTTCCGTCGTCTTCCAAGTCGAAAACATCGAGACCCAAGGCAGGATCGTTTCCGCCATAGACAGTATCGTTGCCATCACCGGCATCAATGGTGTCATTGCCTTCGCCACCGACAATCAAATCGTCGCCAGTCCCGCCAGTCACACTATCGTCGTCGATACCCGCATTGATCGTGTCATTTCCGGCACCGCCGTCAATCGTATCGTCATCATCACCAGTTATGATGCTGTCGTTACCTGCGCCGCCGGAAACACTGTCTTTGTCGTTGTTTGGGTCTACGTCTGCTGGGAACACACCTGGATAGCCAGCGTCAGGGACGCCGATTCCCGCCCCGACATTGACCAGACCGGAGGTGTCGATCACATCGTCGCCAATGCCACCGTCAACCGTGTCATTGCCGTCACCGCCCGATACCGTATCGTTGCCGTCTGCGCCAAGGATGCTGTCGTTTCCATCGCCACCGATAAGGCTGTCATTGCCCACACCACCGTCGATGGTATCGTTGCCGATCCCGCCTCTGATCGTGTCGTTACCGTCATCGCCCGACAATGTGTCGTCGCCTGCGTTGCCCAAAATGGAATCGTCGCCCAGACCGCCTAGGACGCTGTCAGCGCCCAGCCCACCCGCAATGGTGTCGGATCCGTCGCCGCCAAGGATCGTGTCGTTGCCGGTCCCGCCGGCCATGCTGTCGTTGCCCACACCGCCGTCGATGGAATCGTTGCCGGTCCCGCCGTCAATCGTGTCGTTGCCTTCGTTGCCCAGCAACGTGTCGTTGCCCGCGTCTCCCAGCAGGGAATCGTCGCCCAGACCGCCAAGAACGCTGTCGTCGCCAAGGCCTGCGTTTACGGTGTCATCGTCCGCACCCGCATCGACCGTGTCATTGCCACCGCCCGCCGTGATCGAATCGTCCCCTGCGTTGCCGCGGATGCTGTCAGCGCCATCGGTGATCTTGTCGCTTTGCAGATCGGTATAGCCGACGTCCATGATCTCGCCGACCGGCAAGCCGTCGACAATACCATCGGGCAGACCCGTGACTTTTTCGATCTCGGTGAAGCTGACCGTGATCACTTCGCCGTCATCATTGGTATAGCTGACCACGCCGGTGAACGATCCCGTGCCGTCATCGACCAGAGGCGTTACGATGGTCACATTGTCCAGACCGGTGAAGTCGAGCGAGTCGCCCGTGTCCCCGTTGGCTCCGTCCGCAGGGCTGCCGTTGGTGCCGTCTGCGCCACCGTCAATCGTAATGGTGCCGGGGCCGTCTGTGTTGGCCGGATCAAGGATGAACTCGTCATCACCACCGCCGCCACTGGCCGTGTCGCCAGCGCCGAGGATGAAGTCGTCATCGCCGTCGCCACCGTCAAGGGAATCGTCGCCCAACCCGCCCGTCAGCGTGTCAGAACCCGCGCCCCCGTCAATCGTGTCATTGCCAGCACCGCCGTCGACGCTGTCATTGCCGTCGCCTGCGGTAACGCTGTCGTCGCCCGCCCCCGCATCGACGGTGTCGTTGTCCGTACCCGCATCAATCGTGTCGTTGCCAAGGCCGCCGACAATGCTGTCATCGCCTGCACCGGTCTCAACATCAATCGGCGTCGTGGACGTGCCACCGGCGACAGTATCATCGCCTGCACCCGTGATCACTTTTTCAATCTCGGTGAAGGAGATATCCGGCGTGCCGTCCGCGTCCAACCCGTTGACCGTACCGGTCTCGGGGTTGGGGCTGAGAGTGACTGTCAGGTCCGCGGTCTGGTTGCCCAGATCCAGGATGTCCCCTGCGTCGCCGTTCTCGGGGCCGTCCGGATTGCCGTCGGTCCCGTCGGTGCCGCCGTCAATCGTGGCTGCAACATCAGCTGGCAGATCCGTCGGATCAATCGTGAACACGTCATCGCCAGAGCCGCCTGCAACCGTGTCCGCCCCGCCAACCGCGATGTCATCATCGCCTGCCCCGCCATTGATCGAGTCAGCGCCCGGCCCACCCGCAATCGTGTCGGATCCGTCGCCGCCAAGGATCGTGTCGTTGCCGGCCCCGCCGGTCAGGCTGTCGTTGCCCACACCGCCGTCGATGGAATCGTTGCCGATCCCGCCATCAATCGTGTCGTTGCCTTCGTTGCCCAGCAACGTGTCGTTGCCCGCGTCTCCCAGCAGGGAATCGTCGCCCAGACCGCCAAGAACGCTGTCGTCGCCAAGGCCTGCGTTTACGGTGTCATTGTCCGCACCCGCATCGACCGTGTCATTGCCACCGCCCGCCGTGATCGAATCGTCCCCTGCGTTGCCGCGGATGCTGTCAGCGCCATCGGTGATCTTGTCGCTTTGCAGATCGGTATAGCCGACGTCCATGATCTCGCCGACCGGCAAGCCGTCGACAATACCATCGGGCAGACCCGTGACTTTTTCGATCTCGGTGAAGCTGACCGTGATCACTTCGCCGTCATCATTGGTATAGCTGACCACGCCGGTGAACGATCCCGTGCCGTCATCGACCAGAGGCGTTACGATGGTCACATTGTCCAGACCGGTGAAGTCGAGCGAGTCGCCCGTGTCCCCGTTGGCTCCGTCCGCAGGGCTGCCGTTGGTGCCGTCTGCGCCACCGTCAATCGTAATGGTGCCGGGGCCGTCTGTGTTGGCCGGATCAAGGATGAACTCGTCATCACCGCCGCCGCCACTGGCCGTGTCGCCAGCGCCGAGGATGAAGTCGTCATCGCCGTCGCCACCGTCCAGGGAATCGTTGCCCAACCCGCCCGTCAGCGTGTCAGAACCCGCGCCCCCGTCGATCGTGTCATTGCCAGCACCGCCGTCGACGCTGTCGTTGCCAAAGCCACCGTAAATAGTGTCGTCGCCTTCGCCGCCGTCAAGCGTGTCGTTCCCGCCGATGGGAAATCCGCCGGGGCCATATGCCTCGATCCGAGCGCCACCGTACGCGATATTCATAGTATAGGTTTGGCCGTCGCGGCCCGTATATTCGGCCGTGACCGTGCCGTCGCCGTTGTCGGTGATCGAATTCACATCTTCGAGGACGATCACGTCCTGAATTGGTCCGTCCACGTCAAACGGATCGTTGTCTCCGTCGGCCGATGCAAGATCCTCGGACTTTACGATGATCGAGAAATCGTCATCAAAGGTCGACAAATCGAAGCGCGCGGTGTCGCTTGTGCTATCGCCACTGCCACCGCCCGGAAACTTGAAGTCGATCGGAGACGTACCAAAATCTCCAGTGCCATTGTCGGTGATACGGACATCCTCTCCCATGCCACCTTTATTTTGATCGTTCAAATCGATCTGTTTGACAATGCCGCTGTCGTTCTGCACTTTGATCGTGCTGCCAGCGTCACCGTCGGCTGCGCTTCCGTCACCGTCGTCGGCAGCGAGCGTTATGTCCCGGATGTTGCCGGTGTGGGCAGATTCGTCACCGGGGGCCCCGACATTCGGATCTATGGATGAAGTCCCGCTTTCAAAATCGCCATAAATTACGTCATTCCCGACACCGCCATCGATGATGTCATTGCCCACATTGCCGATCAGCATATCGTCACCGATCCCACCATCAACGCTATCGTTCCCGAAACCCGCGTCGATATAGTCATTGCCCGCGCCACCATCTATCGTGTCGTCATAGGTGGCAGGCACGCTGGCAGGCCCATAGGTTTCCACCTGAGCCTTGCCCGCATCCAAAGTGATGGTGTGCAGCTGGTCATCGGAACCCAGGTATTCAATGGTATATAGGCCGTTGCCGTTGAATGTTTCATTCGTGACGTTTTCGAAGATCAGTGTGTCTTCCACGCCCTCTGTACCCAGCCTGATCGTGAAATCATCGTCAAACGTGGACAGATCAAACCGCAGCACATCCTCATCACCGGTCGAATTGCTTCTGATATTCTTGATCACAAGCTCTTGGAGCGGAGCGTTGGCCGGGTCATCCGTGAAGGTCACGTATTCCGGGCTGCTCTTGCTGCCTGCAGTGCCGGGAATATCCTGCACGCTTAACTGAACTGATCCTCCGCTTAGCAGCGTGTAATCCAAGTTGCTGGCCGGTGCGGTTGGAGCCGTGTCCCCGTCGGTTCCGCCGGGATAGCTTCTGTCGGTGGGCGCGATCCCGGCGGAAACCCTCTCGTCGCCAAAGATCATGTCGTCCCCGGCGCCACCGTTGATGCTGTCGCTGCCCACATATCCGATGATCGTGTCGTCATCGCCATCCGCGCCGTCGATAATATCGCCCCGCGCATCGACATAGCCGATATCCATCACATCATCGCCGCTGGTACCATCAACGATGCCATCGGGCGCCAAATATATATCCAGCTTGGCGACCGTACTTGCGATGGTCATGACATGCAGTTTGCCGTCCGCGCCAAAATAGTTGATCGTGGTCGACCCATCGGGATTGGTCTCAAAGGAATCGACCCCTTCCAGAATGACAGTGTCTTCACTGGATTCCGACTTCAGCGTTAGCAGAAAATCATCATCAAATGTCGACAGGTCAAACCGGAACGTGTCGGGATCACCGGCATTCTTGCCAATGTACGAAAGATTGACTTCCGTCAGCGGGTCCCCACCAGGATCACCCGTGAACGTGATATATTCTGCGTCATCCTTTTCCGCACCACCCCCGACAATCTCGGTGATCTTAAGGCTGACCTTGCCACTGCTGTCAGTAAGCCCGTCAGATATAACGAATGAGGTGGCACCAGCGGGAGCATCTGGGGGAGTATTCGACATAATTTGGCAGCCCTTAATAAAGCAGTTCGACGACGGGTCTTAACTGAAGATGAACGAGAAATTACCCTAGAAAGTTTCTCAGAAGAAATCATTTATCGGAATTAAAGTAATTCCTAGCTAAAAGAGTTCGCTCCATTCTCCAACAACAACAGGGCGCTTAGTTCTGTAAATCATTGTTAAGTATGGATTTAAATACCTCGAAATGTTTAAAGTCTTTGACACCACGAGCCATTAACCTTCCGATCGTTTATGAAAATACACCCTAAACGAGGGATCACGGGTTGATGAATGCAAAACAATCAGGCCCTATGTTCACGACCTGCTCAAAAGTTGAAACAATTGGGCGTTATTAACGATGGATATGGGCCAAGAAAATCAGGTGAACGAAGTGATTCTAACGGACTTGATTCGCGACCAAGGCTGCGATGTTGCCAAAATCTTGTCGGACGATGCGTCCGACATCGAACAAATGCATGCCGAAGAAGTCCGACGATCTGGCGACTGTATCGGATAGTGCCCCGGGGCGTGGTGTAACTGTTCTCCGGCTAGGTGTTGAGCCGGTTTACAGGGCGGCGATTTTCGCCGGATCCATGATGCTATCGTCG
>Ga0307981_1001091_pt1 | contig 25378 bp, 17 predicted proteins | sample OrgLakmetagen987_FD_201849 | JGI IMG/M metagenome (GOLD analysis project Ga0307981, IMG submission 201849) | Saline water microbial communities from Organic Lake, Antarctica - #987 | ecosystem: Environmental > Aquatic > Non-marine Saline and Alkaline > Saline | place: Antarctica: Organic Lake... | reverse complement strand
AGCCTCCAGAGCATGAAGGTTGGAATATGGCCCGCCAAACAGCAATAGAGGTGCATCCTACGCGCCAAGATCGATCCAGTCCACGTGCCATGATCCCTTGATCCCTTGATCCCTTGATCCCTTGATCGTGGGCGCTGCGCGCCCCATAAAGCAACTGTATATAAGGATTTGATACCCCGATGGAAGCGACAAGCGTGATACTCGACGCGGCATTCTGGATCACTGCAGTTGCCATTCTGGGGCTGCTGGTCATGTCCGGTCTGTTTTCAGGCAGCGAAACGGCCCTGACCGCCGCCTCGCGCGGCAAACTCCGCGCGCGCGCGGATAAGGGCGACAAGGGCGCCGAAACGGCGCTTGTCATCACCGAAGATAACGAGCGGCTGATCGGCAGCGTCCTGCTGGGCAACAATCTGGTCAACATCTTGGCCACATCGCTCGCAACGGCGCTGTTTACCGGGATGTTCGGCGAATCGGGTGTGGTGCTGGCGACGATTGTGATGACGCTACTCGTGCTGATCTTTGCTGAGGTCCTGCCAAAGACCTATGCCATCACCAATGCCGAGGTCGCGGCAAGCAGGGTTGCCCCCACAATCACGATCGTGATCCGGGTCTTCTCGCCCGTCGTGTCGGCGGTGCGTGTTCTGGTCCGGCTGATCCTGCGGCTGGTCGGCGTAAAGACCGACCCGGATGGCCAGATCCTCGCCGTGCGCGAGGAGATCGCTGGTGCGCTCTATCTGGGTCATTCCGAGGGTGTGGTGGAGAAAGAGGATCGCGACCGCATTTTGGGTGCGCTGGATCTGGGCGAGCGCGCGGTCGAAGAGATCATGCGCCACCGCAGCCAGATCGAGATGATCGACGCCGGGCTGGAGCCTGTCGCGATCCTGGACCAGTGCCTGAAATCGCCGCATACCCGCCTGCCCGTCTATGTCGACGATCCCGACAACATAATTGGTATCGTTCATGCCAAAGATCTGCTGCGCGCCATGCACAAATTAGCCTTTGGCGAGGGCGGCAGCACCGAGGCGTGGCGCACCTTCGACATCACGTCGGTCGTGATGAAACCCTATTTCGTGCCCGAGACGACCACGCTCGACGATCAGATGCGCCAATTCCTGCGCATGCGCACCCATTTCGCGCTGGTAGTGGATGAATACGGCTCCCTTCAGGGACTGATTACGCTTGAGGATATCCTCGAGGAGATCGTGGGTGAGATTACCGACGAGTTTGACGCAGACGCCGAGCATCCGATCAAACGCGGCGAGGACGGCCAGTATCTAGTGGACGGCGCAATGACGATTCGCGACCTGAACCGTGCCACGGACTGGTCCCTACCCGATGATGCAGCCAACACCATCGCCGGGTTGGTCATCCATGAGGCACAGATGATCCCCAAGGTGAATCAAGTGTTCAGCTTTCATGGATTTCGGTTCGAGGTGCTGGCGCGCAAGGACAACCGGATCACCCGGCTCAAGATTGGAAAGGTTTGAAGCAGGCGCGCGCGGGAGGACCGCAGGCGGGTGTCTGTGTCTGTTGTACGGGCACGGCCGCCGTCCGGGCTGCAAATGGGATGTCCATGAACGGCCCGCCAACGCCCTCACCTTTCAGCCCGACGATTTAGCCGTCGCCACCGCCATCCTCACAGCGCTCCGGCGCCTGCTAGCGCCCCTGTAGTCCGCATGAACAGGAGATTAAGCAGAACCAGCACATCGAGTCTGCTTGGTACGCTCGAAAATCCGTCAAAGGGATCGCTCGATTGCACGATCACCACTGCTTTCACGCGCTATCAGAATTTCGCAAAAAGGTAGGACGCCCTTAGTCGGCATAAATCTTTACTGGCGCGGGAAATCAGCCAATCATTTGATGAGATTGAGAAAAGTTTTTTTAAACAAATATTTGGAATTGATATTCAAGTGCTTAAAAACTGAACGTCAATTTCATCGGCACATTTTGGTTTGTCTTCGGAGAGCCTAGACCAATCCTATCACAACACACGACAAGGACCACTCCCGTGGGACTGCTGAGGAACATATCTTAGCAACGACAAACACGCGGCTCGATCAGATTGCAGCGACGCAGCACGCGGCGCCGGGCCGGGAAGGGCCGGGAACCAGACCTTTCACTGCATCTGCATCACAAGCCAGGTGACGTCGTGCGAGGGAAACGGCAGCCAGCTGCGTTTGGATAAACCTGCCGTCGTGCCTACCCCCGCAGCTGCTCCCCCTTGGGGTCAAACGGCGGCTCTGCCAAAATCGTCGCGCGGTGCGGGCGGCCCAACACCATGACCTCGACGGCGTCGCCAGCTACTGCGCCGCGTACGTAGCCAAGCGCAAGGCTCATCCCCACCGAGTAGCCATAGCTGCCCGATGTGATGCGCCCGACGCCCTTGCCATCCTTGAAAATCGGCTCACCCCCGGTCGCGTCAGCATTCGAGGCGACCACATCCACCTCATCGAGATGCAACAAAACCAGCGTCTCACGCGGATCCTTGGCCATGACGCCAGCCACCGCCTCCTTGTGCAGGAAGTCCTTGTCCATCTTGACCAGGCCGGCCAGCCTCACCTCCTGCGGCCAATATTCGGGACTGTATTCGCGTCCCCAGCTGCCATAGCCCTTTTCAATCCTCAGGCTCATCAACGCGCGACTGCCCACGGGGCCGGCTCCGATGATCTGCCCCGCCTCCAGCAGCACAGTGTAAAGCTGCACCTGATCGGCGGCGGCACAGTGCAGTTCCCACCCTAGGTTACCAGTAAAGCTGACGCGCAGGGCGAGGCATTTCACGCCGCCCAGTTCGATCCATTTGGACCGCATGAACGGAAAGTCGGGCGTCGCGAGCGACGTGTTGGTCAATCGCTGGAGCATCTCGCGCGATCTTGGCCCGGCCACGTTGAAGCCGCACATCGCCTCGGTCAGGCTCTCGAATACGGTACCCCCCGGCAGTGGGACCATCTGGAAGAAGCGGGAATGATACCGTTCGGCCATGCCCGACCCGATGATGTAGAATTCATCCTCGCCAGTGCGCGTGACGGTGAAATCGCCCGCAATGCCGCCCCGCACCGAGATCAGCGGCGTCAGGCAGGACCGGTCAATTGCGGTCGGCATCCGGTTGGCGAAAACGGCGTTCAGCCAATCCTCGGCGCCAGCCCCGTTACAGCGATATTTGGCGAAGTTCGAGATGTCGATAATGCCTGCTGCCTTGCGCAGCATCAACGCCTCATCGCCGACGGGCGCCCACCAGTTCTGACGGGTGAAGCCGTTGGTATCGACCGTGCCGGGCTGGCCAGAGAACCACAAGGGATTCTCCCACCCGTAGTTGAGGCCAAAGACGGCACCCATGTCCTTTTGCATCTCATATGCGGGGCGCACGCGGCACGGGCGGCCTGCGCTGCGCTCCTCATTGGGGAAGTGGATGGCGAAGCGGTTGGCATATTGATCGCGTACCTTCGCCTTGGTAAATGCCTTGTCGGCCCAGTCGCCAAATCGCGCCATGTCCCACGCGAACATGTCGTAGCGCATCTCGCCCTCCACAATCCAGTCTGCCACCATCAGGCCCATTCCAGCCGATTGAGAGAAGCCGGGGATGATGCCGTTACAGCAGAAATAACCCTGTTTCTCGGGCACGGGCCCTAGGATCACGTTGGCGTCGGGTGCCCAGATCATCGGGCCGTTGATGACCCGCTTGATGCCGGCTTCGCCTACCGCTGGTACGCGCGCAATGGCGCGCATCATGTTGTCCTCGATCCGGTCCAAATCGTCGGCAAACAGCTCATGCGCGAAGTCCAGCGGCGTGCCCTCTTCGGCCCAAAAACGCACGTCCTTCTCATAGGCGCCGATCAGCAGGCCCTTGCCTTCTTGGCGCAGATAATATTCGCCGTCCCTGTCCGCAACAGACGGCAGGCGGCGGTCCATTTCGGCGATCTCGGCGATCGTTTCGGTGACAAAGTACTGATGCTCGGTCGGTTGTAGCGGCAGGGTGATCCCCGCCAGCGCGGCAACTTCGCGGCCCCAGAGGCCGGCGGCGTTGATGACCCACGGGGTCGCGATGTTGCCCTTTGGTGTCTCTACGGTCCAAGTGCCATCAGGCTGTTGAACAGTCGCCATCACAGGCGTGAAGCGGTGGATTTCAGCCCCAGCCGCCCGCGCCCCAGCCGCATAGGCACTGGTCACACCCGACGGGTCCACGTTGCCGCCATCAGGCTCCCACATGATGCAACGGATGCCGTCAAAATCGACCAGCGGATGCAGCGCCTCGGCCTCATTGCGGCTGATTTCATGGAAATTCATACCGTATAGCTTGGCCTTGGCCGCCTGCAGGCGCAGCTGATGTTCGCGCGCCTCGGTCTGCGCCAAGTAGAGCGAGCCGGGCTGGAACACGCCGCAGCTTTGACCAGTTTCGGCCTCAAGCTGATTGTAAAGGGTCATCGTATAATGCTGCAGGCGGCTGATATTGGCGCTGTCATGCAGACCATGGATGTTGGCCGCCGCATGCCATGTGCTGCCGCTCGTCAGCTCGTCCCGCTCCAGCAGGATGACATCGGTCCAGCCCAGCTTGGTCAGGTGATACAGGATCGAGCATCCAATGACGCCCCCGCCGATCACAACGGCCTGTGCGTGGGTTTTCATCGGGCACTCTCCTGAAATGCGTTCCTGGCCCAATTTGGCGCCACCATGCGGTGCGCCCTTGCCTCACCGCGACAAAGCGTGTCGCAGTAAGGCGAACCGCCTATTTTGGAGCCAGGCGGCGCGCGCTCAGGTCTGGGTGGCGCGCAGGCGCAGCCGTTCGGACACAGAAGGCCCGCAGCCGCGCGCGATCAGGGGCGAAATCCATCGATTGCAGCGCCCGGCGCAGCGCCTCATCAGCACATTCAAAGGCGGCATTTCGCAGCCCTTCATCGGGGTGGTGCATCAACCCGGCCAGCGAAGCTTGCAAGCGGTGCTGCACCTCATCGACATGTGCACTGTCGCGCGCCAACGCACCAAAGCCGTCGTCGAGTAACTCAGCGGGCATCAGAGGCGGCACTCACAGACGGTCCAGGTCAGGGCCTTTATCCCGGCCTTGGCCATCTTCGTCTGCGACAGCGTCATCTTGTGCGCGCCTCTCGGCGCGATCTTCGTTAGAATAGCTCGACAGGATACGACCCACACGGGTGATGACTTCAATCGCCGTGCCAGGATCATTGATTCCGGGCGACAGCGCTCTTGATGCGATCTCGCCCATGACTACGTGGCCAAAGCGCGAATTCTGATCGTAATCGCGGAGATCGTTGACGGTGATAGGGCCGCGCACAAGCGAGGTGAACCTCTCCTGAACATCGTCGGCCACGTCGCCCGTCACCCATAGCATCAGTTCATGCAGGAACACGGAATGACCAATTGGCAGCGGCAGGTAAAGCTGCACGTCTTAGCGCTCCGCGGCGGCGTTCAATCCCTCCGGAAAAATGTGCACAATATACCCGATCTGATCCGCCGCGATGGGGCGCGCGTCCTCAGGCACGCTCTCGCACAGCGGATTTGCGCCAAGGCACGGTGTCTTTAGGCGCTCATCAAAGCGCGCCTTGGTGATACTCTCGACTTGCCGCGTCGTGTGCAGCAGGCTGCCGAAGGTTTGAAGATGAAGCACACAGCGCACCAGCGACCACACCACAATGGCCAACACCAATACCGTCAGCCGAAAAAACACCAGCGCCTGATCGTCGCCGAACACGTCCATTTCACGCAAGATTATCGCGACCAGCGCGTAGACATAGGCGCCGATGAAGGCTGCCAACGTCTTTTGCGTGGTTGCGTCCTTCATTATCAGGCGATGCACCCGCGGCGTCCATTGCAAGGCCGAGCTACGATAAACCGACACCATCACAGTCATCGAAAAGATCGTTGCCGACAGCATAACCGTCGCGATGATGTCCAGCAGCCGGTCGGCAGATGCGCCAAAAATGCGCCCTGCCATATCCTCGTGGACGAAAACCTCGATCAATTGGGTGACGCCCAGCCACGCAATGGACAAAAGGCCTATCGCCAGCACGCGCACGGACAGCTTTTGCGCGTAGGTGCGTGCCTTTCGCCACAGGGTGGCGGGGGATCAGCAGGAATTTGATCATATTACCGGTAGATAGAACAATTTGGCCAAGTGCCAGCAGCATGCCCACTGATGCGCCAACCCCCTTCGATGGTGATGTATGGTCCGTTCACGACGGATCGCGTCGCAGGCGCACTTGCATGTGGCATCGCACCGCAGCACCTTGGGGGTAAATTGCGAGGGAGGACTCGGGCATGAAGACCACAACTCAGGCCGTCATCATCGGCGGCGGCGTCGTTGGATGTAGCGTGCTGTATCACCTGACCAAGCTGGGCTGGTCCGACGTTATGCTGCTGGAGCGGTCCGAGTTGACGTCGGGGTCCACGTGGCACGCGGCGGGTGGGTTTCACACGCTGAACGGCGACACAAACATGGCCGCCCTGCAGGGTTATACCATCCGCCTCTACAAAGAGCTGGAGGAAATCACGGGCATGTCTTGCGGCCTGCATCATGTAGGCGGCGTTACGTTAGCCGACAACAAGGACCGCTTTGACATGCTGCTAGCCGAGCGGGCCAAGCATCGCTACATGGGCCTCGACACCCATATTGTGACACCAGACGAGATAGCGCAGATCGCGCCAGTCACAAACATCGAGGGCATCGTCGGCGGCCTCTACGACCCTCTGGATGGCCACCTAGACCCCTCCGGCACCACACACGCCTACGCCAAGGCGGCCCGCATGGGCGGCGCAATCATAGAGACGCACACGATGGTACGCGAGACGCGCCAGCGCCCCGACGGCACGTGGGATGTGGTAACGGACAAGGGTACCATTCACACCCAGCACGTCGTCAATGCAGGCGGACTATGGGCGCGCGAAGTGGCCGCGATGGCAGGCGTGTACCTGCCCCTGCATCCGATGGAGCATCAGTACATCGTCACCGATGACGTACCTGAGATCATGGAGCGCGACGCCGAGCATCCGCATGTCATGGACCCAGCCGGCGAGAGCTATCTGCGCCAAGAGGGCCGCGGCCTGTGCATCGGGTTCTACGAGCAGCCATGCAAGCCGTGGGCGGTTGACGGCACACCGTGGGATTTTGGCCATGAGCTCCTACCCGACAATCTGGACAAGATCGAGGCCAGCATCGAATTTGCCTATCGCCGCTTTCCGGCGCTGGAACGCGCAGGCGTCAAATCAGTCATTCACGGGCCATTCACCTTTGCCCCCGATGGCAACCCGCTTGTCGGGCCGGTGCCAGGAATGCCCGGCTATTGGTCGGCGTGCGGCGTTATGGCCGGATTCAGCCAAGGTGGCGGCGTCGGCCTGATGCTGGCGCAGTGGATGACACATGGCGAGTGCGAGCGCGACGTGACTGCGATGGATGTGGCCCGTTTTGGCGACTGGATCACGCCGGGCTACACCCGCCCCAAGGTGATCGAGAACTACCAAAAACGCTTCTCCGTCAGCTATCCGAATGAGGAACTGCCTGCCGGGCGCCCATTCCGCACCACGCCCGTGCATGATGTGCTAGATCGCATGGGCGCCGTCTGGGGCGCGCAATTCGGGCTGGAAGTGGCCAACTACTTTGCCCAAGGCGATGAGCCGCGCTTTGAGACGCCCAGCTTCCGCCGCTCGAACGCCTGGGAGGCGACGGCGCGTGAGGTGCATGCCGTGCGCAACGGCGTGGGCATCAATGAGGTGCAGAACTTTGGCAAGTATCTGTTGACAGGCAGCGCCGCGCGCGCGTGGCTCGACCGCATCATGGCCGGCCGTGTACCGCAGCCGGGTCGCCTGTCGCTGACGCCGATGCTATCACCGGCCGGCCGGCTCTTGGGGGATTTCACGATCTCGTGCCTCTCGGCAGAAGCCTTTCATTTGACCGCGTCCTATGGCGCGCAAGGCGTGCATATGCGCTGGTTCCAGCAGCATGAGGCGGACGGCGTTCATATCGAGAATATCAGCGACCGCCTGACCGGATTTCAGATCGCGGGGCCGAAGGCGCGCGAGGTGTTGATGGCCTGCACGCGCGACAGCGTCGGCGACATGCGCTTTATGGATCTGCGCCACGCATGCGTCGGAATGGCCGACTGCACCGTCCAGCGCGTCAGTTATACCGGCGATCAAGGATATGAAATCTATTGCGACCCGATGGCGCAGCGTGCGCTTTGGGAGACGCTATGGACAGCGGGACAGCCGTACGGCATGCGCCCGTTCGGGATGCGCGCGATGATGTCGCTACGCCTAGACAAGTTCTTCGGCTCTTGGGGCGCGGAATTCTCACCAGACTACACACCGGGTGAGACAGGCATGGACCGTTTTATCGCCTGGTCCAAGGACGCCGATTTCATCGGGCGCAATGCGGCTGAGGCAGAGCGCAGCACATGCGCGGCGCGCAGACTGGTGGCATTCGAGGTGGACGCTCATGATGCCGAGGCGCATGGCGACGAGCCCGTCTGGCTGGACGGAGAGGTACGCGGTTTCGTGACCTCAGGCGGCTATTCGCACCACGCTGGCAAATCCATTGCACTGGCGCTGATCCCCCGCGACATGGCGCAAGAGGGCCGCGTGGCGCAGATCGAGATACTGGGCCAAATGCGGGAGGCTAAGCTGATCACCCAGCCGCTATTTGACGCAGACAATGCGCGGATGCGGGGGTAACAAAAGCCTTCAAAGGCTTTTGACAAGACTATTCAAATAGTCTTGGTCCCTGTCTCAACGCGGCGTTATTTTCAGCCAGATACCATCCTTGCCACGCACCGTCAGATGCGCGACAGGCATCGCGGGACGTTCAGGCACGGCCGTGAAACGATAGCTGCGCACCAACATCGCCAGCAGAAGCACGCCCTCGATCATCGCGAACCCTGCGCCGGGGCACACGCGCTGGCCAGCCGAGAAGGGGATGAACGCCTCGCGCAGACATTTCCGGCCCTCCTCTGTACCAAAACGTTCGGGCTGAAACGCGTCGGGCGCGTCCCAAATCCGTTCGTGCCGGTGGAGGTGCCACGGGCTTAGGACGATCTGGCTCCCCTGTGTGATATTGCGGTCGCGAAACGTCTCGGGGCAGCGCGCCTCGCGCACCATCATCGGCACGGGCGGGTAAAGGCGCAGGGTTTCGCGAAACACGTCGCGCGTCACCGCCAGCTTTGACAGTTGTGAAAATTCGGGAGCGCCGTCGCCGAATACCATATCAGCCTCGCTTGCGACCTTGTCCTGCCACTCCGGATAAAGCGCCAGCAGATAGAGCGCCCAGCCCAAAGCAGAGGCGCTTGTTTCGTGCCCCGCGAGGAAGAAGATGGCGACCTGATCGACCATCTCCTCAGTATCAAAGCATTCGCCCGACACGGGATCAGGCGTCGTCATGATCTTGGTCGCCAGATCTTCAGGAGCCTCGCCCGATGCGATCTGCGCCATGCGCTGCGACGTCAACTGGCGGATCAGATCCCGAATGACGCCGGCGGTGCGCCGGGTCGCGCGGCCCCGCGGGCGCGGCATCCAGCCAGGCAACGGGATCAGCGCGGCGAGGTTGACTACGGGCTGCGTACGCTGATGATCGCGAAACTCGTTAAAAACGCGGGCGGCCACCTCGTTCTCGATCGGAATCGAGAAGAGCGTACGAAATATCACATCGGCGGCCACATGGCTGACCTCGCCCTCAATATCGCGGGGCACGCCGTCGGCAAGCAGTGCGAGGCGGCGCACAGCCCCCTGCCCGGCCTCCAGCATGGCCGGAAACACATGACGCAGGCGACCACCCTCGAAGGCCGGGTCTATAATACGCCGTTGCCGCTTCCACACCTCGCCATTGGTGACAAAGACAGAATTGCCCAAAAGCGGGGTCAATCCTTCGCGCACGCGGTTCGACTTGGGGAAATCATCTGGTCGCCCCTTCAGTACCAGTTCCACCAGATCAGGCTGATTGCACAAATATGAGCGGAAGAAAGGTGTGCGGAATTCGGCCATCCATGCGCGGTAAAGCCGCGCCGGCTGCGCAGACAGAATATCGGCGCGAAACAACTTCAAATACCGCCAAAGCGATACGCGGCCAGGCCTCGCAGGGGGCTTGGGCGGCAAGCTCACGGGGCGGTATCGGTGTATTTGTTGACAGCCCGCTCGATCCGGCTGGCCGAGGGCGCACGTCCGGCGTAGCGCTGGCCCAGCGTGATCGGGCCTGCAGTGATCCGGAAATAGTCATAATCGCCAGGCCGGTCGAACGCACAGAGATATTGAAAATGCAGACGAAAGAACTTCCACCGCAGCTCGCGCCAGCGCGCGGGGCTCAATGTCTTGGTGAACGCCGCCGAGATGACCAGCGGCCAGCGCTTGCGCGGCGGCGCGACGCCGCTGACCGCCACAGGATCGCACAGCGCAAAAGCGCAGCCATCGCCGGGCGCGGTCACATCCACCCATGTCAGCGCGGGGCTGGCGCTAAGATAGGCCAGATCGCCACGCAGCCGCTGCGCAGCGGGCAGAAATGACACCATCGGCACCACCTGCCCCAGCGACAGAAACGACAGCGCCGGACCATTCTCGGGAACGCGCCCATCTCGGATCAAATCAGCGAGGATCGAGACGGCCAGATGCGCGCCGGAGGAATGACCGACAATCAGCACCTCATCAGTGTCGCCGGTCAGCGCCGCTGCGATTTCAGTAGTGAATTCGGCCATCCGTGCCTCAAGGGCGGGCGGGTTCGCACCGCGGTAGCGCGCGGAATAAGCATAGTCGTGCATCAGATAATAGGCATAGAACTTGCTATCGCGCGCCTTGAACCAGCGTAGCAGGGCGTACCCGGCGGTGGCCCCCAACGCCGCACCTGCCGATGCGGCAAGCAACCCCGGCAGCGCAATAATGCCCCCAATGGCCAGCACCGCGCGATAGACCGCATACCCGGCGCCCGCAGCTAGCAGCGCCTGCAGTAGCAAAAAGCCAACAGGATAGAGCGCGGTGATTACCGGCCCCTTGCGCAACCGCATCAAGCGCCATAGCGCGCCAGTGCCGATATATGTCCATGCGGTTCGGATCAATTGCAAGTATGTGGCGCCGATCGTGTGGCTCATCGAGCCGCGCACGATGTCGGACCAGACCAACACATCGACCTCGGATGAAACCTCGGCCCCATCCATGCGGCCCGCGACGCCCCAGCCATAGCGCCCAGCCCCCGCGCCCTTACGCGCGATCAAGTCCAGATAGTAGCCCGATATCGCCGCCTGTGCCGAGCCCTCCTTGCGATAAAGCTCGCGGTAGCGGCGCGGGTGAATCGGATCGTAGCCGGGGATATAGAACACGCGCCGCATGCCCACCGGCGCAGCTTCAGGTGAGGCGGCGTGCGAGGCGGCGGCGTTCGAAGATATGGCGGGGCGGGTTGTCATTTATGGGGCTGGGGTCCGGGATCAACTCATCCCAGTCATGCTAGGCCATGATCGCGGCAAGAGTAAGGCCAACAAGCGCCACGTTAGGTTCCGCGCGGCATCAGCCCAGCACGGCCAACGCCGGAAACGTCTCGAGGAGCCAAAAGGCAAAGGCTGAAAACCCGCCCGTCACCATCATCAGCCCGATGGTCCAGAGTAGCAAGCCCATGATCTTTTCGATCCGGCCCATATGCCGTTTCATCCAGCCCATGACGCCAGTGAGGCGCGGCAAGAACGCAGCCACGAGGATGAAGGGCACACCCAGCCCGATGGCATAGACGGCCAGAAGCAGCGTGCCCCGCGCGACCGAAGCCTCGCCCGCCGCCAGCGACAGGATCGCGCCAAGCTGCGGGCCAATGCAAGGCGTCCAGCCGAAGGCAAAGGCAAGGCCAAGTACGTAGGCGCCAAATGCACTGCCGCCCCGGTCACCCGCATCCATGCGCATTTCGCGGTCCAAAAAGCCGATGCGGATAATTCCCAGAAAATGCAGGCCAAAAACCATGACAAGGATGCCTGCGACGCGGCTAAACGTCGCTTGATACTGCAAGAATGCAAGACCAAGCGCTGAAGCGGCAGCCCCGAGTAACAAGAAGATCGTCGATAAGCCCAAGACAAAAAAGATCGCAGGCACAATGGCACTGCGGCGTCGCGCACCGCCATTGGTCAGGTCCGGCAGTGTCACGCCGCTCATGTAGGCCAGATAGGGCGGCACGATGGGCAAAACGCAGGGACTGAGGAAGGACAGCGTCCCAGCCAGCAGCGCCACGATCATTGCGGGAATGAGGCCCGCGTCCATGATTTCGATTCCGAACATTAGGAAGGTTTAGCGCATGAACTCGGCGGCGTCACGCGGCACCATGTCACAAGTTTGTGGTGTCACAAGTTTGTGGTGTCACAAGTTTGTGGACAGCCCTGCCGTGTGACTGCTACGCATCCCAACATGGAAGAGATCGACGCCATCGGCCTGCTGTGCCCCCTACCCGTTCTGAAACTGCGCAAGCGCATGGCGCGCATGGTGGCGGGAGACGAGCTGCGTTTGCTCTGCGACGATCCAGCGGCAGCGATCGACGTGCCGCATTTTTGCGCCGAAGCCGGGCATACCTTGCTGGCGGTCGACGAGAGCGATGGGCGTACCGCCTATCTAGTGCGCAAAGGCAGCTGAGCCTGGTGCGCGGGGCGGCTGAGGAAAGTTTTCAGAGTATTTTTTGGACTGGTGAAAGGGTGCGGGTTGCCCCCAAACTCCAAAGGCGCGACCTTTGCGGGGTCGCGCCTTTTTGAGTATTTTAGCCAAGATGAATAGCAAGCGAAAATCTTTTGCAAGACTCTTTGCCTGCCAAGCCTTGGATTAGCGGCCCAAAGACCACCATCCCTTACGTTTTGGCTTGGACGCATCGTCATCTGCCACGGCTGGCTCAGGCGCGGCAGGCGGCTGAGCGGGCTCAGCCTTGGGTGCTGCGGGCTCTGGCGCGGGCTGGGCCGCTGCTTTGGGCGCGATCTCGGCGACCGGCTGGACCAGCGCCTCAGCTGCGGCGACGCTCTTGCGAGCACGCGGTTTGCGGGCTGCCTTGGGCTTTGGCGCGTCCTCGACGATGGCCTCAGGCGCCGGGGCTGTGCCGCCATTCCCTTCGGCGGTTGCGCTATCGGATTTCTTGGCGCGCGGCTTGCGCGTGCGCTTGGGCTTTGGCGCGTCCTCAACGGCTGGCTCGGCCTCGGGGGTCGAGGTATCGGCACCTGTATTTTCGACCTCTGCGGTCTTTGCCGTGTCGCCTGCATCATGAGCAGGTTTGCGGCTCCGGCTCCGCGAGCGGGTCTTTTTGACAGCGCCCTGCTCGGCGGGAGCGTCCTCAGTCACGGCATTCGCTGATTGGTCGAAGCCAGTATCAGAGCCAGGGCCTGAATCGGCATCGTCTTCGCCGTTCTCGCCATTTCCGTTTTCCCCATCCTCGCGCGATTTAGACGATTTGCCACGACGCCGACGCCGACGGCGCTTCTTCGGCTTGCCCTCGTCATCCTCGCCATTGTCGTGACTGTTGCTCGCGCCATTGCCATCACCGTTACTATTGTCGGCTTCATCAACACCGCCGGTTTCGGCATCGCTCTCGCTGCGGTCTTGCTGGCGAGTGTCCACTTCATCTTCGCCGACCTCGTCTTCTGGCAGTTCGTCTGGGTCTGTCTCGGTCTCGCTATCGATATCGTCCATCAGCGAGCTGTCGACAGACACCACGCGCATGATCTGTTCTGGTACGGTGCGGGTCGCAGTCTTGAACTTCTCTAGCGCGAAGTCAGGGCTAACCAGCGACGGATCGCCCTCGATGCGCACCGACAGGCCATAGCGAACCTCGATCTGCGCAATATGCTCGCGCTTTTGGTTCATCAAGAAATTGGCGATGCCCACAGGCGCGCGCACCAGCACTTCGAGCGAGCGGCCCTTGGTGCCCTCTTCCTCAATCTGGCGCAGGATATTTAGCGCAAGATTGTCGTCGGATCGGATCAGGCCGGTACCATGGCAAGCGTGGCATGGCCGCGTCGTCGCCTCGATCATGCCAGGGCGCAAGCGCTGACGCGACATTTCCATCAGGCCAAAGCCCGAGATACGGCTAACCTGAATACGTGCGCGGTCAGTCTTCAGCTTGTCCTTCATGCGCTTTTCGACGGCTGCGTTGTTCTTGCGCTCGTCCATGTCGATAAAGTCGATCACGATCAGGCCCGCAAGATCACGCAGACGTAGCTGGCGGGCCACCTCTTCCGCGGCCTCCAGGTTGGTCTTGGTCGCCGTGTCCTCGATCGAGCCTTCTTTGGTGGCGCGGCCGGAGTTAACATCAATTGCGACCAGCGCTTCGGTTACACCGATCACGATGTAGCCGCCCGATTTCAATTGAACGGTCGGGTTAAACATCGAGTTCAAATAGGTTTCGACTTGGAACCGCGCGAAGAGCGGCATCGTGTCGACATAGTTTTTCACGTTCTTGGCGTGGGACGGCATGATCATCTTCATGAAGTCTTTGGCGATGCGGTAGCCGCGCTCGCCCTCGACCAGAACCTCGTCGATGTCGCGATTATAAAGATCGCGAATTGAGCGTTTAATCAGGTCGCCCTCCTCATAAATCTTGACGGGCGCGATGGATTTAAGCGTCAGCTCGCGGATCTGTTCCCACATGCGCTGGAGATACTCGTAGTCACGCTTGATCTCGGGCTTGGTCCGCTTGGCACCGGCCGTGCGCACAATCAGACCCGCGCCCTTTGGTACGTCAATCTCGTTCGCGATTTCCTTGAGTTTCTTGCGGTCAGGCGCGTTCGTGATCTTGCGGCTGATGCCGCCGCCGCGCGCAGTGTTCGGCATCAGCACGCAATAACGCCCGGCCAGCGACAGGTATGTGGTCAGCGCTGCACCCTTGTTGCCGCGCTCTTCCTTGACTACCTGCACCAGCAGGATCTGGCGGACCTTGACGACTTCTTGAATTTTATACTTACGGGCACGGGGTTTGCGCGGCGGGCGAATATCTTCGTGGGTATCCTCATCGGCAACCGTTTCGATGTCGTCGTCCTTGTCGGCGGCATCGGGACCATCGTCAGCTTCGTCGCCCTCCGCATCGTCATTGCGTGATCTGGAACGGCGATTTCGGGTGCGACGATTCTTGGACGCGTCTTCATCGCCTGCATCACCCGGTCCGGCGCCGTCATCGTCGGGCTCTTCGACCGGCGTTTCGGCCACCCGCTCCATTGGGGAACTGCCCTCGTCATCGTCAAGATCTTCGTCCAGGTCGATGGTTTCCATGCCCGACACTTCAATGCTGGTCACGGCGTCGTCCTGCGACGTGCTGGCTGCTCTGGAGCGCCCACGACCACCGCGCGAGCGGCTCTTTGGCTTGGCACGCTCTTCTTCCTCGGCTTCCTGAGCCTCGGCATAGGCGCGCTCTTCCTCCATCAGCGCCTCACGGTCGGCGGTGGGGATCTGGTAATAATCAGGATGAATTTCGGAGAACGCGAGGAAACCGTGGCGGTTTCCACCATAGTCGATGAATGCCGCCTGAAGCGACGGCTCGACGCGCGTTACCTTGGCGAGATAGATATTTCCGGCGAGCTGGCGCCGGTTCTCAGATTCGAAGTCGAATTCCTCAACCTTGTTTCCGTCGACCACCACAACACGAGTCTCCTCGGCGTGGGTGGCATCGATAAGCATTTTCGTGGCCATTTTGTCCGTTCGCATCCGGGCACGCGCACCAACCCAGGTGGGGCAGTGCGCTGCGGGGGATGTCTGATTATGGCGAAGTCAAACACGCTGGCGAGGTGGCCTTTTATGCCCCTCGGAGGAGTTTTATCCTGCATTGCGCGCGTCATCGCGTTTTTTCTCCGGCGCCATATAAGGGCGCCCATGATGTATCCGGCACGTCCCCGAAGGGCCGCCCGGCGTTAATGCGGCCCTTCGTCAAAAAGGCCTGATCGGTCTGCTCAGTCCGTGCCGGCCGATGTGCCTACACGCGTGATCGAAGCAGCGAAACTCAAATGGAAGCGCACGTTTTTTCAGCGCACAATCCACATTGTCACACTAAAGCGCCGAAGGGCGCGATGACAATGGGCAAAATGCGGGTTTCGGTGAATGGGCGTCTTCCGAGCGCAGGCTCCCGCCTTGGATTTCTATGGACCTGTCGCGGTTTGGTGCTGCTCCTTTGATAGCATATTATGCAACAAAGGAGATGAACTATGGGACGAACACGGGCGAATGAATTCCGTAAGGATGCGGTGCGCATGCACTGGCGAGCGGGCTTACGCGCAAGCACGTGGCGGATGATCTTGGCGTGGGCATGTCGGCGCTGAACAAATGGATCACAGCGCATCGAGATACGGATGTGGTGTCGAGAGAGGATTCAGGTCTCGCCCAAGGGAATGACCGGCTTTGACGCGAGAACCGCATTCTCAAGGAGGAGAGGGACATCCTAAAAAAATCAACGCTGTTCTTCGCGAGCCAAAAGCTGTGAGGTTTAGGTTTGTCAAAGAACACCAGGATGCGTTTCCAGCAGCCCGCCTGTGTCATGTTATGGATGTTAGTATGCGTGGACTGCGTGCGTTCCGAAGTCGCCCTGCGCGCCGCAGACAGCGGTCTGATTTGGTCACATTGGCGCACATCAAAGAGCAATCGCGCCTTCATGGTTTGCAAGGGCAAACCACTGTCAGGTAATAGTTGGGCCGTCAGGAACCGGACGAAACGAGACGTGGAAATCCGTGCGTTGAAAATGGCCATCGCGTTCCGTTCACCACCTAAAGGGTGCATCCATCACACGGATAGTGGGAGCCAATATTGTTCACACGATTATCAGAAGATCTTGCGCCAACACGACTTTCAAGTCTCCATGAGTGGTAAGGGGAATTGTTACGATAACGCTGCCGTCGAAGCGGTCTTCAAAACCATCAAGGCCGAACTGATCTGGCGCGACACATGGGAAACCCGCAGGCAGGCTGAGATGGCGACCTTCGAATACACCAACGGCTTCTACAATCCACGCCGCCGTCACTCAACATTGGGCTGGAAAAGCCACGTCGCATTCAAACGCAAGGTGGCTTAAACGAGCACTTGGGGCAGCACGAAACCGGGACAGGTCCACATCACGCATCACGATATGTTCGGCCTCGATCAACGTCTTGCCCTCACAATTGATCGCCGGGTCCTTTTAGAAAGAATACTAACCCATCGCCGCGCGCATATTTGCACAACAGCACCTAAATAAGGCCGTCTTTGATATCGTATCGCGCGCGGGCAGTCGCCTTCTTTTAGCAGGCGATGATACGGGCCTTGTCGGCGATGACCGACGGCGCGGTAATTGCCACATTGCACATCGGCGCAGCGGTGGCGGCAATTTAGAAGATCACACTCTGCTCTCGTTGACTTGGGACATGCGAAGGGAAGGAAGCGCGCGTATTGCGGCGGAAAGTTGGGCGAAAAGCTTTGTGGTGGTTTCTATGACCTCACAAGCCTCGTCGTGGCCTGCGGATAAAGATACAGCGCCGCACTGCTACGCACGCCCTCAAGAAGGCGCTCCTACTTGCAAGCCGCCTCGCGAAGAACGCAATGACCTTCGTTAACCATCGACTTACTCCCGAGTAGATGGGGGGAATGCATCCGGACCATTTGGTCATTCACATGCTCACGATTCATCTTGTAGGATATTCTAGGTATATTTTGGTATAGTACGTCGCAGCACTTAAACTTAGTCATGCGGTGCAACCTTCGGGTCTTCCAAGCCAAAGCCTGAAATGCAGCTACAGCAAGAATAGCACCCACAAAAATCGTCTTCATGTTAAATGAACGCGAGTCCATCCCTCGCACGACAATTCACGCTCACGATACAAAAAAAACGGATTTGGCGGGTGGATGTGCATCCAGATCAGAGATTTTTTTCCAAATTTCACAGAAACTGTGACCATCAGGCCAGAATCTTGACGCGACAAGCCGAAACCATTGACTTTTCCTTATGCCAACATTCGAAAAAAACAACGGTGCTCAGGCGGCTATTCCGTCATCCCGAAGCAGCCCAGATCCAAACGATCCGCTATAACGGTTGCAAAAGCACATCAAGATTCGGCCAATATTCTGGCTACAGTGCGTCGGAAGCCGTCCTAAGCCTACTATGGCGCAGCGGATCATTCGTCGATTTCGACAACCAGCAGTTCGCGCTCGGACGCATCGCGAGCATGGCTCAGCGCTTCTTGATACTCGGGCGAGCGATAGCACGCCTCAGCGGCCTCGACGCTGTCAAAGCGCGCGACCACGTTACGCGGCCGAGCTCTACCCTCTAACTGAACAAACCGCCCACCTCGAGCAATAAAGCGTCCACCATGCGCGGCGATTGCAGGCCCCGCCAGCGCGGCATATCGGCTATAGGCCTCCTCGTTGGTGACGGTTACGTGGGCGATCCAAAGTGCAGGCATCATATTAACCTTTCAGGATTGTGCGTGCAGCATCTATAGCAGCCTCGGCACAGGATATGTTGGCGCCGCCGCCCTGCGCCAGATCGGGCCGACCGCCGCCGCCCTTGCCGCCCAACTGGGCCACAGCAGCGCGAACAAGATCGACCGCAGACAGAACGTCCGTCTTGTCTGCGGTTACGCCGGCGGCCACAGCCGCCTTGCCGCCCGTATCCGCGATCAACAACACGGCACCGCTACCGATGCGTGCCTTAAGCTCGTCAATCAGACTGGGCAAATCCTTGCCGGACACACCAATTAAAACCTGCGCGATCAGGCGCGTGCCGCCAATCTCCTCGATTTCGACCTCGCCGCCCTGCCCCGCGCCGCCGGCCATCGCCATCTCGCGGCGCAGCTGCGCAACCTCATTCGCCAGCGCCCGGCGCTCGTCCATCAGGGTGCGTACACGGGTTTGCGCGTCAGCAAGCGGCACCTTCAAAGCGCCCGCGATCTGGGTCAGCACCTTGGAGTGATCGCCAAGATGGCGCAGCGCCGCCTCGCCTGTCAGCGCCTCGATTCGGCGAACACCGGCACTCGAGGCCGTATCGCTGAGAAGAACAAACAGCCCAATATCGCCTGTCTGCCGCACATGCGTGCCACCGCACAGCTCGATTGAATAGGTTTGGCCGCCGGCACCCTTACCCGATCCGGGCAGGTCGCCAATTGACACGACACGCACTTCATCGCCGTATTTCTCGCCAAAGAGCGCCTGTGCTCCCAGCGCCCGCGCCTCATCTGGCGTCATGATCCGCGTCTCAACATGGGCGTTCTGGCGAATAAAGGTATTCACGTCCGCCGCAACACGCTCCAGCTCATCGCCCGCCAGCGCCTTAGTATGGCTGAAGTCAAAACGCAGCCGACCATCGTCGTTAAGGCTGCCGCGTTGCGCAACATGATCGCCCAGCGTCTCGCGCAGTGCCTCGTGCAGCAGGTGCGTCGCCGAATGGTTGGCCTGAATCGCAGTGCGGCGGCCATGATCGACCTCCAATTGCACAGCAGCGCCCTTGGTCAGCGTGCCACGCGTTACTTGGGCAAAGTGAATGAACACGCCGGCCACTTTGCGGGTATCTGTGATAAGCGCCTCACAGCTCTCGCAACGAAGCATTCCGCTATCACCAATCTGACCGCCGGATTCCGCGTAGAACGGCGTCTGGTTCAGCACAACCTGAACGCTTTCGCCCACCTTGGCGTCGCCCACAATAGAACCGTCCTGCACCAACGCAGCGATCTGTGCCTCAGCGCTCACGGTATCGTAGCCCAAGAAATCAGTCACGCCACTTGCCTCGGCGATATCGTACCACACGCCCTGATCGGCAGCCTCTCCGGTGCCTGCCCAGGCGGCGCGCGCCTTGGTTTTTTGCGCGGCCATCGCTGTATCAAAGCCTGCCAGATCTACGCCGCGACCCTTTTCGCGAAGCGCATCCTGCGTCAAGTCCAGCGGAAATCCAAAAGTATCATAAAGTTTGAACGCCATCGCGCCGGGCAAATCCGCACCGTCGTCCAGATCCAGAAGCGCCTCGTCCAGCAAGCCAAGGCCGCGATCCAGCGTCTGCTTGAACCGCGTCTCCTCTAGCCGCAGCATCTCTTCGATCATGCCCTGCGCGCGGCCCAACTCTGGAAAGGCCTGCCCCATCTGCGTCACCAGCGATGGGACCAGCCGATACATGACGGGATCCTTGGCGCCCAAGAGGTGCGCATGGCGCATCGCGCGCCGCATAATCCGCCGCATCACGTAACCGCGCCCCTCGTTGGAGGGCATCACGCCATCAGCCATCAGGAACGAGGTCGAGCGCAGATGATCGGCAATCACGCGGTGATGCACGTTGCCCGGCCCGTCCGCATCAGTACTGGTCGCATGCGCGCTCGCCTCGATCAGCGCACGCATCACATCGGTGTCATAGTTATCATGCTTGCCCTGAAGCAGTGCGCCAATCCGCTCCAGCCCCATGCCGGTGTCAATCGACTGAATGTCTAGGTCGCGCTGTGTCCCATCCTCAAACCGTTCGTTCTGCATGAAAACGAGGTTCCAAATCTCAATAAACCGATCACCATCCTCCTCAGGGCTCCCCGGCGGGCCACCCCAGATCTCGGGGCCGTGATCGTAGAAAATCTCGGAACACGGCCCGCAGGGGCCTGTCGCACCCATCGACCAGAAGTTATCATCCGTCGCGATGCGAATGATCCGGTCGTCGGTGAGTCCGGCGATCTTCTTCCAGATGTTCGCGGCTTCTTCGTCGGTATGGTAGACAGTCACTAGCAGCTTTGATTTGTCGATGCCAAAATCGCGGGTCAGCAACTCCCACGCAAAGCGGATTGCATCCTCTTTGAAGTAGTCCCCAAAGCTGAAGTTCCCCATCATTTCAAAGAAGGTATGATGCCGCGCGGTGTAGCCGACATTATCAAGATCGTTATGCTTGCCGCCCGCGCGCACACATTTCTGGCTAGAGGTGGCCCGCACGTAGTCGCGTTTCTCGATGCCGGTAAACAAGTTCTTGAACTGAACCATGCCCGAATTGGTGAACATCAAAGTAGGATCATTGCGCGGCACCAAGGGGGAGCTATCGACGACACGGTGATCGTTGCTGTCGAAATAGTTCAGAAAGGTCGAGCGGATATCGTTCAGCGTCGGCATGAGAACCTCTTTTCGCGGCGTTTCCAGACGGGTCAGGCGACGCTCTGAATATCCGGCCACGCCCCGCCTGTCCACCGCAAGAAAAAGCCCGACGCGCTATATGCGGCCGGGCCAGTCATGCTCAACTATGTGGCGTCATGCTTCCATAAGATCATCATCGCCGCCCTCGTCTTGGTCTGAGCCCTTAATGTCGAACTCCAGACCATGCGCCGCGCGAATCTTGTCTTCGATCTCCAGCGCCATGACGCTGTTTTCCTTGAGAAAGGTTTTAGCATTTTCCCGGCCCTGGCCGATCCGCTCATCTCCGTAGCTGAACCAGCTTCCTGATTTATCGACGACGCCTGCCTTAACGCCGAGATCCAAGATCTCGCCCATTTTGCTGATACCTTCACCATACATGATGTCGAACTCCACCTGCTTGAACGGCGGCGCCACTTTGTTCTTGACCACTTTGACACGGGTGGCGTTTCCAACGATTTCGTCGCGATCCTTCAGCGCGCCGATCCGGCGGATATCAAGCCGAACGGAGCTGTAGAATTTCAAAGCGTTGCCACCCGTCGTAGTCTCGGGGCTGCCAAACATCACGCCGATTTTCATGCGAATCTGGTTGATAAAGATGACAGTGCATTTCGTGCGACTAATCGAGCCGGTCAGCTTGCGCATCGCCTGGCTCATCAAACGAGCGTGAACGCCAACGCTGCTGTCGCCCATATCGCCTTCCAGCTCAGACTTCGGCGTCAACGCCGCGACTGAATCGACAACAATCATGCTGACCGCGCCCGATCGCACCAACGTATCGACGATCTCAAGCGCCTGCTCACCCGTATCGGGTTGCGAGATCAGCAGCTCGTCCAGATCGACGCCGAGCTTGCGTGCATACTGCGGATCCAGCGCATGTTCGGCATCGACGAATGCACAAACACCACCTTTTTTTTGTACCTCGGCGACACAGTGTAGAGTGAGCGTCGTCTTGCCGGAGCTTTCGGGGCCGTAGACCTCGACGACCCGGCCCTTCGGAATACCACCGATCCCTAGCGCGATGTCTAGGCCCAGTGATCCAGTCGACGTCGCCTCGATATCCGTAATCGCGTTGTCGCCCAACTTCATGATCGAGCCTTTGCCGAACTGCCGTTCGATCTGCGCCAGCGCACTGTCGAGTGCCTTTTGCTTGTCCGCGCTTTTTTTATTGTCCATACTCAAAAGATCTGCCGTTGCCATTGCGTTTCGTCCTTATTCCACACCCTGCCCTAAGCGGCAATTGCTGCGTTCGTTCTTGACTTGTTCCGCTCTAGATGAAGACAAAAGGAGAACATTTCAAGTCAATTATTCATACCTTCACATTTGACGATAAGTGTTGAAAAACGGTTAACGGTGTTCAGTGACCCTGCTGGCTCCCTGTGGAGATTGATATGCTGGTGTTTTCGAAACATAAGTTGGTGTTCTTGTCGGTACCTAAGACAGGTACAACTGCATGGCAGGCGGCTCTATCCCCACTCGCGTCGATGGTCGTCACCGATCCACCCGAGCTGAAGCATGCCCCGATCTTTCGCTACAACCGCTTTTTCCGGCCTGCATTGGCGAAATTCATCGGTGAAGATTTGCATGTCATTGCCGTGATGCGCGAGCCTATCGAGTGGCTGGGCAGTTGGTATCGATATCGCAAACGGCCGTTCTTGCAAGGGCAGCCCACCAGCACGCACGATCTAAGCTTCGATGCGTTCGTTCGAGCATATGTTCAGGGCCAGCAGCCGAGGCATGCAAATGTTGGATCACAGTCCAAATTTCTTGAACCGCAGAAAAACGGTACTGCAGCCACCCATTTGTTTCGATACGACGACCAGGCGGGCCTGACCACGTATCTCGAATCGCGGCTTGGCGTGCACGTACAAACAGATTGGATAAACACCTCCACAAAGGAGCCCTTGGCGCTGGCGTCTGACACAGAAGCTATCCTGCGCCGGAAATACGCACCGGATTTCAGGCTTTACAACAGCATCGGACCATCCGGCACTTACGTGCCCGAGATGATACCTTCACCAATCAGCTAGAGGGATGCTAGATCAGACACACGGAGGATCCGGGCACACTCATACGGGTCCGCGATGGCCTCACTGAAGCTGGTTTTGGACGACATCGGTGAGCTGCGTTAGCGAAAATGGCTTTGGCAAGAACACAGAGTTTGGGATCCGCGCCTGCGTGTCGCCAAAGTCCCCTTCGGCATAGCCCGACACGAACACTACCTTCGCTGCGGGCCGAGTTTTGAGCGCCTGCTGCACCCAGCTGGGTCCGTCGAGGCCCGGCATTACTATGTCCGTCACGAATACGTCTACACAAATACTTGGGTCGGACAGAATATCCAATGCCTCTTCAGCCGAATCGGCCTCGAGCACTGTAAAGCCGCGCAACTGCAATGCGCGGGACGCAAACGCCCGAACAGGTGCCTCGTCTTCGACGAGAAGTACAATTCCCTCAGCCGGGGTCGCGTCCAACTGCAGCCTAGGCGCAGTTACAACCGGTGCCACGACACTCTCATGTGCGGGGAACATCAGAAAGAATGTACTTCCCTGATCACATTCACTGTCAACAAAGATGAAGCCGCCCGTCTGCTTGACGATACCATAAGCGGTGGACAAGCCCAAGCCGGTCCCCTCACCCGCCCGCTTGGTCGTAAAGAACGGCTCGAAGACCTTTTCGAGGCGATCGGGCGGTATGCCCGCGCCCTCATCCGTGACGCTGATCCGGACCCAGCGACCGGGCGCCACTACCGCGCGATCGCGGTGCATCGGCTCGCTCAGCGTCACGTTACGGGTTTCGATGCGGATTTCACCACCACCCGCCATTGCATCCCGGGCATTGACGACGAGGTTCATAACCACCTGCTCGAACTGCCGTTTGTCGGCGCGTATGGACCAAAGCATCGGATCGTGGTTCAGAGACAAGATCATCTTTTCGCCTACCAAGCGGTTCAGCAGGTGCGTCAGATCCGACATCGCATCGCGCAAATCCATCACCTCCGGTCTCAGGGTTTGCTTGCGTGAATAGGCAAGCAACTGATTGACCAGCGATGCGGCCCGGTTTGCATTCTGCGCGATCTGCAGCAGATCTCCATAGTCCGCATCGCCCTGATCATGGCGTAAAAGCAGAAGATCACAATGCCCCGAGATCGCCGTGAGCAAGTTATTAAAGTCATGCGCGACGCCGCCAGCCAGCTGACCGATAGCTTGCATTTTCTGCGACTGGACGAATTGCGCCTCAAGCGATTTCAGCTCGGTCGCGTCATTCAACACAGCGATCAAGACCGTCTCGCCATCCTCAGTGGCACGGTTGAGTGTGACCTGAATGAAAACCTCGCGATCAGCGCGGCGGACGCGCAAAAACTCCGAATGTACCGCTCTGCGCGCCAGCGCTGCATCCTCAAGCCAATCCGGGATGGACCGGCCCAAACCTTCAAGCAGATCTGTGATCTGCTTTCCGCTACAAGCGGTGCAGCCCAACAGATCACTCGCTGGTCTGTTGCAACGCTGGATCGCCCCCCCGCGCGTCAGCTTCAGCAATGGCACGGGTAATTCGTCAAAGAAGGTCCAGCCATCTGATGTTCGCTCCGTCGCTGCTATAGAGGGCAGCACAAAGACCTCGCGCCGTCCAGCGATCCCCTCACGCTCGACCACGAGGCAGGATTGAGCGCCAGACTTCGTACTTATATCGTTCATCTGGCCTGATCTGAGAGGCAGCTTTGGACAGATTCGGTCCAGCGTGCGGGCCCGCTCGCCGATCAGCAGGCGGGCGGCATCGTTCATGAACAGAACGGCATTGTTGCGACCCACCGTGAGCATGGGCAAAGGAATCGCATCACTGCGGCGTGTCGCTATGCCGGCCGATTTCTCGATCCGCCACAGCAGAATGTCAGTGCCGGCCTCATGCACGGACAGGCGCACATGCCCATCTCCCGTTACTACATCTTCATGCGCTGATCCGTATGCCGCTGCACGCGTCCGAAGCCGGTAGAGAAGAGCAGCCGGATTCGTGGTGACCTGTTGTAGGGCATCCGAAAGCGTGTTGAAGCGGCGCGCGTTGTAGGCGCGCTCCGCCGCGTCATTGCAAAAAACGATTCCCCCGTCCGGCCCCGTCGTAATGCTGGGCGCAATATCGTGGACGATCAACATGCGCACGACCTCCGCCGCGCGCGCCCCAGCCGTGTCGCCGATGCGCGATATCGCAACGATCCATAACGCGCTACACCCAAGGACGAGCGAGACAAGCACCATGACGTATTGCTCCGGCCCCGGCGCAATCAGGAATGTGGTTATCGCAAAGAGAACGGCAGAGCAGAATACAAGACCTGCATGCGGGCGTAGTTGCGCCG
>Ga0307981_1001089_pt1 | contig 25411 bp, 25 predicted proteins | sample OrgLakmetagen987_FD_201849 | JGI IMG/M metagenome (GOLD analysis project Ga0307981, IMG submission 201849) | Saline water microbial communities from Organic Lake, Antarctica - #987 | ecosystem: Environmental > Aquatic > Non-marine Saline and Alkaline > Saline | place: Antarctica: Organic Lake... | reverse complement strand
GCCCAGCGAGTCGGCCAGCGCACGACGTTGCGGCGTGACGACGTCGTCGCCGACGATGACGTCGGCGCCATGGCGGAGCAGCGCTCGCACCGTCGACTCCCCGGTGACCGCAAGGCCGAAGACGAGCGCACGCATCAGGCGGCCAGACTCGAGAAGTCGGCGATGAAGATCCCGAGCGCCAGGCCGACCGAGATCGCGGCGATCAGCCAGAACCGGATGATCACGGTGGTCTCGGGCCAACCGACGAGTTCGAAGTGGTGGTGGATCGGCGACATCCGGAACAGACGCTTCGTGCGACCCGATGCCTTGAACACGCCCATCTGGATGGCGACCGAACCGGCCTCCATCACATTGATCGCACACAGCAGGATGATCAGCAGGTGGGTGTTCAGCGTGAGCGACAAGAACGCGAGTGCAGTGCCGATAGCGAGCGCTCCGACGTCACCCATGAAGATCCGCGCCGGCGCAGCGTTCCACCAGAGAAATCCCAGGCAGCCGCCGGCGAAAGCGGCCGCGAACACACCCATGTCGAGCGGGTTGACCACATCGGCGTAGAGGCCCCCGTTACGGAACTTCAGGTAGGCGATGATGACGAATGCACCGAAGCCCATGAGGGCCGAACCCGCGGCGAGGCCGTCCAAGCCGTCGGTGACGTTCACCGCGTTGGTGGTGGCCCAGATGATCGCTCCCGACCAGAGGATCCACACGATCGTCGGGACCTCGATGCCCAGGTCGGAGCGCGTGACCGAGATGGTCTCGGAGATTCCGGTGCCCACGACGAGCCACCACGCCATCGCAAAGCTGGCTGCCATCGTGATGTAGTTCTTCTGCTTCCAGAAGATCCCCCGGTTGTGACGCTTGCGGACCTTGATGTAGTCGTCGAGGAAGCCCATCAGCGCCATGAAGAGCACGCCCGCCCACACGATCAACGACTGGGTGGCGAACGGCAGATCGGGTCGGACGTGCGCCACCATCCAGCCGAGGAAGGCCGCCACGATGATGGCGACCCCGCCCATCGTCGGCGTGCCCTGCTTGGCCATGTGGTGTTCGGGCCCCATGTCCTCCTTGCCGAGGATCGGTTGCCCCTGACCACGCGTCTGGAAGAAGAGGATGAGGTAGCGGGTGCCGAACAACGAGACGAGGGTGGAGACGGCGCCTGCGAGCAGGATGGAGATCACGAGGTGGCCTGTCGGTCGAGCCGAGCAAGCTCGTCGCGGGCGACGGCCCGGTCGTCGAAGTCGACCACGACGTCGCCGAGGTCCTGGGAGGTCTCGTGGCCCTTGCCGGCGATCACGACGACGTCGCCACGTTCGGCGAGATCGAGGGCGTGTCGTACGGCGAGGCGGCGGTCGGGCTGTCGAGTCACGCGTGAACGGTACTGGTCCGCCACCCCCGCGATCACGTCATCGATGATCGCGTCCGGATCCTCGCCGCGCGGATTGTCGGAGGTGGCGATCGCCAGGTCCGACAAGCGCCCGGCGACCTCGCCCATCACGGGTCGCTTCTCCCGATCCCGTCTCCCCGCACATCCGAAGACGGACACCACCCGACCGTCGGCGATCGCACGAGCCGATCGGAGCAGCACCTCCAAACCGTCGGGAGTGTGGGCGTAGTCGACCACGACGGTGATGCCACGCTCGACGGCGATGGGGTGATCGATGATCTCGAAACGGCCGGGTACGGCGCCGAGCGAGGCAAGTGCATGCACCGCGCTCTCCATGTCGACGTCGAGGTGTTGAATCACGTGCAGCGACAGCAACGAGTTGTCGACGTTGAAGTGACCGCCCAGGGAGCACACCACCGTGCGACCGTGCCACGAGTAGCGATGGCCGGTTGCGGTGACCTCGACGTCCTCGATCCCGTCGACACTCACCTCGACCACGACCATCGACGATTCGTCGCCGACGTCGATCGAGTCGGCGAGCAGCTGACCGTGGGGATCCGCGACGTTGACGACGGCGACCGGAGCGAACTCCCGCGTGAACAGCGCCGCCTTCGCGCGGAAGTAGGCCTCGGGTGATCCGTGGAGGTCGAGGTGGTCGTGTCCGAAGTTCGTGAACGCCACCACGTCGAAGTGCGTTCCGTCGACACGATGCAGTGCAAGGGCGTGTGACGACACCTCCATCACGACCGCACCACGTCCTGCGTCGGCGAATTCGGCCAGTGCCCGATGCAGGTCCGGTGCTTCCGGGGTGGTCCTCGGTCCGTGGAGTGTCCCGATCACGCCGGTCGACACGCCGCAGGCTTCGAGCATCGATGCCACGATCTGCGAGGTGGTGGTCTTGCCGTTGGTTCCGGTAATCCCGACCGTGATCATCCGGTCGGCCGGATCTCCCCACGACGCCGCCGACGCCGGTCCGACGGCGAGACGGGTGTCGGGAACGACGAGCTGTGCGACATCGCCCACGTCGAGGAGTCGGTGGTCGACGAGGAGTGCAGAGGCTCCGGCAGCCACCGCATCGGCGGCATGGCGATGGCCGTCGTCTCGCTCGCCGCGGAAGCAGGCGAAGACGTTGCCCGTGGCGACGGCGCGGGAGTCGTGCGTCATCCCGTGGATCTCGACCTCACCGTCACCGACGACGTCGACGGTGATCCCGACCGAACGGAGTCGGGTGGCGATGGATGCAACGGTCGGCGGATTCGTCACTGGTTCAGCCCTCGCACCCGACGGTGTCCTCGCTGGGTTGGATTCCGAGCTCGTGGATCAGTGTCGGGGTGAGTGCGGCGAACAGCGGAGCAGATGCCGTCCCACCGAAGCGATCGAGCGACCCGGCCGGCGGCTCGTCGATCGCCACGAGGACCGTCACCTGGGGATCGTCGGCGGGGAAGAAGCCGGCAAAGCTTGCGTAGTAGATCCGATCGCCGTCCTCGTTGAAATAGGTGCCGTTCGGCGCTGCTTTGAACGCCGTGCCGGTCTTGCCTGCGATCGGCAGGCCGTCGACTGCTGCACGCCGTGCTGTTCCGATCGGGCTGCACACCACTTCCTGCATGATCTCGGTGGTGAGCTGTGCCGCCTCGGACGACACCACGCGGTGGCTCGCCGGTGCCGGCATGTCGGTCATCTGTCCGTCGGGGCCGACCGTGGCACGAACGAGGCTCGGTGCGACGTAGACCCCGTCGTTTGCGATCGTGTTGACCGCAGCGATCATCTGCAGTGGCGTGCTCGACATGCCCTGGCCGTAGGAGACGGTGACGCGTTCGCTGCCCCACAGTTCGTCAGCCTCCTTGAAGATCCCGGCGGACTCACCCGGGAAGTCGAGCGCTGTCGCCCGACCGAGACCGAACGATTCCATGTAGTCGTGGTGGACGAAGCGACCCATCTCCTCCTGAATCTTGATCGTTCCGATGTTCGACGACTCGACGAGGATGTCCTCGATCGACATCACTTCGGTGGGGTGTTCGTGGGAGTCCTTGAGGAGGTCGTCGTAGTACTGCTCACGCCAAGGCACCTCGAAGGTGCTGTCGACGTCGACCGCTCCGGCGTCCAGGGCGCCTGCGAGGGTGATCACCTTCGCCACCGATCCCGGTTCGTAGCTGTCGGTAACCACGAAGTTGCCGCGAGTCACCTCGACCTCTCCGGTTGCGCTGTCGCGACGAACGGACGCGTTCGCGATGATCTCGCCGGTCGGGGCGTCGAGGATGATGATGTATCCGCCGCCTGCATCGATCGCCTCGACCTGCTCGATGAGGATCTCCTCCGAGGCGAACTGGATGGAGCGGTCGATCGTGAGCACCAGGTCCTGCCCTGGCACCGGCTGCTGCGTGATCGTGTCGGAGCCGGCGACGGTGCGTCCACCGGGAGCGATCTCGCGCGTCAACTGGCCGCCCGTGCCGGTGAGCAGGGAGTCGTACTGCATCTCGAGGCCGGCGATGCCTTGGCCGTCGATGTCGGTGCGCCCCAGCACCGTCTGCCCGGTGCGCCCCCCGGGCATCTCGCGACGGTCCTCGGCGTCGACGTTGATGCCCGCTCGCCCGAGTGCAGCGATCTGATCACCCAGGGCAGCGTCGACCTGACGGGCGACGTAGACGAAACCTCGACGATCGGACTCCGGCTTGCTGACCTCGGTCATCAGGTCGGCGACCGTGCTGTCGGAGAGGCCCAGCAGTCCACCGAGCAGCTGAACGGTCGCTGGTCCGTTCTCGAGGAGTTTGGGGTTGATCGAAATCGATGCCGCGGGCACCGACATCGCCAATTCGTTGCCGTGCCGGTCGAAGATCGTGCCGCGCTGGGCATGGATGTCGGTCGTGCGGGTCCACTGTTCGGCACCGGCGGATCGGAACGACTCGGCATCGGTCGTCTTGAGGATCGCCACCCGAACGATCACGGCCACGAGCAACAGTGACAGCACCATGAGGGCGACGATGAGGCGGCGGCGAGGAACACCGGACTTGCGGTCGCGGGCCCGCACTGCTGGGGAGGGTGCCGTGATGCGGCGGCGTGTTGCCTCGGTTCGCTGGGCCCGGGTCGTCCGCTTGCGGGCTGCGACCCCGTGTGGCGGTGTCAGCGAGATCGAGCGGCGGGCGCGGGGAGCTCGCTCGTGTTGCTGCTGCGGGCGCTGCGCCCGACGCTTGGGTTCCGCACTCGTTCGACGTGTCCGCCCGTTCGGATCACGCCGCGGCGGGGACGAAGAACGTCGAGCGTCGGGAGAACGCTTGACCATCGGGGTGCGGCGACGACTCACGGTTGACCCGCCGACACGGACTTCACGTCACGGAACTGGTCGAGCGGGCCCGATTCCTCGATCACCCGCGAGGCGTTGTCATCGACCACACCCGCGGCAGCGAGTTGCCGTGCGAGTGCGCCGGGATCCACTTCGATGAATCGGCTGGTCTCACCTCGCACCATCTCGAGTTCGATGGCTTCGGTCGCAATGCGTCCCGGTGAACGCAAGGCGGCGCGATCGCGGCGGAGTTCGTCGAAACGCTCTCGTTCGGCCTGGACCTGGTTCTCGAGGACGTCGATACGGAGTTGACGTTGAGCGAGTTGCGTGTGGAACACCGCAGCACCGAGCATCGCCACCAGCATCAGCGCGATCAGCACGAAGCCGATGACCGCCGGCCAACGACGACGCGTCACGACGACACGCAGTGTCGGCGGTGTGGATCGTGCGGGGGGTTGGGTGCGTACGGCGAGTGCCATCAGCCGATTCCCTTCGGTGTCGGCTCGGTCTTCTCCACGACGCGCAGCAGCGCGCTGCTCGAACGGCGGTTGCGTTGCTGCTCGTCGTGCGAAGCCCGCTTGGGGACGCCTCGAACCACTCGGACGGTCTGCACGGCACCGCACACACACGGCAGGTCGTGCGGACAGTCGCAGGCGCCGGCGGCGAGCGTGAAGCGTTGTTTTGCGATGCGATCTTCACCCGAGTGGTACGACAGCACGGCGATCCTGCCACCCGGCACCGTGGCCGCGATGGCCTGGTCGAGCGCAGCGGGGAGCACCTCGAGCTCGGCGTTCACTTCGATCCGGATCGCCTGGAACGTCCGCTTGGCCGGGTGCCCACCGGTCCGGCGCGCTGCGGCGGGGATCGCTGTCGTGACGACCTCGGCGAGTTGCGTGGTCGATTCGATCGGACGGGCCTGCACGATGGCATCTGCAATGCGCCGTGCGAAGCGCTCGTCTCCGTGGGTCCTGATGATCCGAGCAAGGTCCGAACGCTCGTAGCCGTTGACGACATCGTGTGCCGACCAGGTCTGCTGGTCGTCCATGCGCATGTCGACGGGACCGTCGTGGCGGTACGAGAAACCCCGATCGGCACGATCGAGTTGCGGGGACGACACGCCCAGGTCGAACAGCACCCCACTGATCTCGGTCACCCCGTGGTCGGCGAGGGCTTCGTCGAACTGATCGAAGCGACGGCGACTGGTGACCACACGGTCGGCGAGGTCGGCGAGGTGTTCCATGGCAGCGCCGAGTGCGTCAGCATCCTGGTCGATGCCGAGGATCCGGAGGTCGCCACGACTCTCGAGCAGGGCACGACTGTGTCCGCCTCCACCGAGGGTGGCGTCGACGACCACGCCGCCGGGAACCGCGCTGAACACCGCCACGATCTCGTCGCGCATCACGGGCTGGTGGTCGAACTCCTCCGCTGGCGCATTCACAGCGGCGACTCGGCCATCTGTTCGCGTCCGGCGGCATCCTGCTGTTCCCAGCGACTCGTCTCCCAGATCTCGATGTGGTCGAGGTCGCCGAGCACGGTGACCGCCGATCGGGGATCGATCCCGGCGTGGTGCAGGAGACCGGCCGGGATCGTGATCCGGCCCTGCTTGTCGATGGCCGAGACCTCGACCGATCCGGCGAATGCTCGCTGGCGTGCTCGCGTCTCGGTTCCCGCCTTCACGTTGGCGACGATCTCCGCCGCCATCTCCTCGAAGGTCGCCGCATCGGTGACCTGCACGCAGTTGTCGTGACCCACGGTGAGGTAGCACTGTTCGCCGATTGTGCTGCGGTACGTCGATGGCAGTGCCACGCGACCACGTTCGTCGAGCTGTCGCTCGCACACACCGACGTACACGGACCCCACCTTGCGTTGAAACGCCAGGGGCTGCTCCCCCGGATGATCCCATACTGTCCCCAAATGCCCCCAAAATCAACCAATTCCCCCCAAAAGCCCCCGCTCGTCCCACATCCAGGGCAAGGGTGACCAGCGCACGAGATCGCACGTCTGTTCGTGTCGTGCACGACAAGGTGGGTCCGGTCGCTTCACCGCCGCGAGTTCATCGGAGGCAGCAGCCGCCGGGTCGCAGCAAAGATCCGCAGCCGACGAAAGCACGTCGAGGGTCGACCGGCGCCGAAGACCGGCTCGACGGGCACGCCGTCGCCATGAACCAGATGGAGCGGAACGTGGCCGCTACGGCCCAGGTGCGCAGTCGATCGACCGAGCGAGATGGTCGACCACCTCGACCGAACGATTCGCGTCAGCCGTCGCAACCGGACGCAGATCATCCACCGGTGGGCCGTCCGTCAGCAACGACGACAGCACGCTCGGGTCATATGCCGAATACCAGCAGCACTGCAGGCGGGCGGCCGCACGAGTTCGGCGTTGGCTGATCCCCACGAGCTTCGACCCGTCACGGCGGACCAATTCGCCAGGGCCGATGCCGTCGAAGCACACCAGCCGCGAGTGTGCGGTGTTCTCCATCGCTCCACCGTGAACGGCGACGTCGGCGTCGCCGGCGGCGTGGAAGGCTGCAGCGATCTGCCTGCCGAGCCACACCATCGGACGGTGGATGTCAGGCGACCAGCCAGGGCCGCCAGTGGGCATGATCAGGTCGATCCACACGACCTCGCCCGGAACGAGCAGCACCGCTCCCCCACCGCTCCGTCGCCGGACCACGTCGAATCCAGCCTGCTCACACGCTCGGAGGTCGACCTGCTCGTGGCGTTGGGTGGAGCCGAGCGCCACGGCCGGTCGTGTGATCTCGTGCACCCAGATCTGAGGTGTCGGCGGGTCGGGGATGTCGCGACCGTGGAATTCCCCGGCGGTGGACCTCGAGCGAACGATCTGCCAACCGGACGAATCCGATCCGGTCATGAAGCGATCGGCAGGTAACTCCGCCATGAGTCCGGGACGGTACTCCGCGAGACCACCACCCACGCCGACTGACTCGGCGCACGACAGGGCGTGGCGAGCACCATCCCGGCCTCCTCGGGTGTCCGGTCCCGTTTGAAGAGGTTGCACGCACGGCACGCCGAGGCGACGTTCTCCCACGAGTGCTCACCGCCCCGTGAGCGAGGCATCACATGATCGATCGAATCGGCCCGTCCACCGCAGTACTGACAGGTGTGCTCGTCACGGGAGAAGATCGCTCGACGCGACAACGCCGTTCGACGGACATAGGGGACCTTCACCATGTAGCGCAGTCGGATCACCGACGGTCCGGGGAACACCTGGCGCTCGGAGCGCAGGACGGTCCCGTCGTCTTCCAGGAGTTCGGCCTTGTCGGCCAGGACGAGGCACGTCGCACGTCGCGACGAGACCACACTCAGCGGTTCGTAGCTGGCGTTGAGAACGAGCGCGCCGTGCATGTCTGGACAGTACCGAGCCGTCAGCTCGACATCTCCCACGATTTGCACCACGTGAGATACCTCACGACATCTCCCGGCTCCCACCGGTGTTCGGCATCGCCGTACTGGGTGAGCAGGCGAAATCGAACGTAGTCGCGCGGTGGAAACGGCAGGAACGGACGACTGCGCCACCAACCCGACGGCGTGGTGCGGCGAACCAAGCGGAGCGCCGTGAACCACAGGCCAGGTCGTCGCGCCACGGCGACGCCGGCACGGATCATGCGGGCTTGGGCTCCTTGGGCAGACCGAGGACCATCTCGCCGATGATGTTGCGCTGGATCTGGCTCGACCCGGCGTAGATCGTGCCGGCCCGAGCATTGAGGAACGTGTTGACCCACGAGCCAGACGTGTTCGCAGCGCCGGGGTCATCGGTCGAGAACGACGACGGGGGCTTGCGGCCCTCGAAGTGCAGTGCGTCGGCGCCCATGATGTCGACGGCCAGTTCGGTCACGACCTGGTGGTACTCGCTCCAGAAAAGCTTGCCGAGCGCCGCATCGGGGCCGGGATGATGACCCGCAAGGAACTGGGTCAGTGTGCGCATGCCGAGGAATCGCATGATGCGCACCTTGGAATGACACCATGCGAGGCGCTGGCGGATGATCGGATCGTTGTTCAGACCGCGTTCACGGGCCATCTCGGTGAGCCGGTCGATCTCGGCCTGGAAGCGGATCGGCGCCGTCGCTGCGGCCTCGCCGCGTTCGAAGCCGAGCAGCGACATCGCCACCGCCCAGCCGTTGTTCAGTCCGCCCACGATGTTGTCCTTGGGGACACGAGCATCGGTGTAGAACACCTCGTTGAACTCGCTGTCACCCGAGATCATCTCGATCGGGCGAACCTCGATGCCGGGCTGATCCATCGGAACGAGCATGAACGAGATGCCCTTGTGCTTCGGGCCGTCCGGATCGGTGCGCACCAGGGTGAAGATGTGGTCGGCGAGATGGCCTGCCGACGTCCAGATCTTCTGACCGTTGAGGGTCCACTCGTCACCGTCGAGTTCGGCTTTGAGGCCGACGTTGCCGAGGTCGGAGCCCGCGTCGGGCTCGGAGTACCCCTGACACCAGGTGTCGTCGCCCTTCAGCAGACGAGGCAGGTAGTACTCCTTCTGCTCGTCGGTGCCCCACATGAGGAGGGTGTTGCCGAGCATCTGGATGCTGAACGCATCGTTCGGGCCTCCGCTCGGAACACCGGCCTTGGTGAACTCCTCCGCGAGGATGACCTGCTCGAGTTGAGTGAGGCCGCCACCGCCGTACTCCACCGGCCACCCCGGTGCGAGGTAGTTCGCTTCGTAGAGGACCTTGCGCCATTCGGCGACGAAGGTCTCGAGTTCTTCGCCTTCGATCGCGCCGGTGCCCCGCCAGTTCGACGGGAGCTTCTCGGCGAGGAATGCCTGGACCTTCTCTCGGTAGGCCCCGGCTTCAGCGGTGTAGGTCGGCTGCATGACCAAGACGCTAGCAATCACCGGTTACCGATGGGTAGCCGGACGACCAGTCCGTCGCGACGGCTCAGTCAGGCGATGTCCGCTCCACCATCGCGGCCGCCCGCACCAGCGGCCCCAGGTGCTCGACCGGTTCGATCAGGCGGAGGTCGGCGAGATTCGTCAGGCGGGTCCGGGTGAGGAGTTCGCGCCGGGCGGTCTCGAGGAGTTGGTCGCCGAAGGCATCGATGACCACGCCGGTGACGAAGACCGTCTGCACGTCGAGCGTCGCACACATCGATGCAATCGCTCGACCGAGCATGATCCCCCCACGTTCGATCATCGACGGGCTGGCCCGACGCAGCGGTCTGCTCATCTCGGCTTCGAGGGCGATCGACGACAGATACGGCTCGAGGCAGCCCCTGGCACCGCACCAGCAGACGAGGGCGTCGTCTTCGGGGTGGACGGTGATGTGCGCGATCGACCCGGCATTTCCGTGTGCGCCGTGTGCTCGGCGGCCCTCGATGACGCACGCCGAGTCGACGGTCCCGTCCACCACCACGAAGAGGAAGCTCGACGTGTCGCGAGCTTCTCCGAGTCGACGCTCGGCGGCGGCAGCTGCGGCCCCGGCCGATGCCAGGGTGACCGGGCGCTCGGTGAGGTCTTCGAGGTGTTCGCGCAATGCGAAGTTGTTCCACGCCGGAACGTACGGCGGCGACACCGTCCCCGCCTGTTCGTCCACCGGTCCGACGCACCCGACCCCGACGGCTTCGTACGGCTCGAGCCCTTCCGGTCCTGCTGCACTCACTCGTCGCACCAGCCGTTCCAACGAGCGCCACACGTCACGGGTCGGCATGGTGATGCGGTCACGGACGATGACGGCACCGTCAGCACCGACGAGACCGGCCGCCAGTCGTCCCGATTCGATGGCAACTGCGAGGACTGGTGCGGGCACCGCCGCAGCGTAGGCCGTCGCCGTCGACCACGAGCGAACCCGATCGCGCCGGTCATCGGTCTACCCTTTCGCTCGTGACCACGGACATCACCTCGACCGAATCGAGCACCGGAACCGAGTCGGGAGCGAGGAACTTCGCATCACTGTTCGGCGCGATCACCTCGAACATCGGTCGAGTGATCCGCGGCAAGGACGAAGCGATCGATCTCGCAGTCGTGTGTCTGCTCGCCGAGGGTCACCTGCTCGTCGAAGACGTTCCCGGCGTCGGCAAGACCAGCCTCGCCAAAGCACTGTCTGCATCGATCGACTGCACATGGCGCCGTGTGCAGTTCACGCCTGATCTCCTTCCCACCGATCTCGTCGGGGTGAGCATCTATTCGCGCACGACCGAGACCTTCCGGTTCGAACCGGGCCCGATCTTCGCCAACATCCTCCTCGCCGACGAGATCAACCGCGCGTCGCCCAAGACGCAGTCGGCGCTGCTCGAAGCGATGGAGGAGCGACAGGTCAGCACCGACGGGGTGAGTCGGCCGCTCCCGCCGCCGTTCATGGTCGTCGCAACGCAGAACCCGATCGAACAGGAGGGGACCTACCGACTCCCCGAGAGTCAACTCGACCGATTCCTGCTGCGGATCTCGATCGGGTACCCAGGGCGTGACGCCGAGTTGCAGATGCTCGATGATCGTGGTTCCAGCGAGACACTCCCCGACCTGCAGCCCGTCGTGTCGGCCGCCGAGGTGCGCACGATGGTCGAGGCGGTCCGGAGCGTGTACATGGCGACCGCGCTGAAGTCCTATCTGGTCGACATCGCCGAGACCAGTCGCCGACACCCGGCGATCGAACTCGGCCTGTCACCGCGCGCCACGCTCCAGTTGGCGTCAGCGGCACGCGCACACGCCGCCGCACGGGGGCGGAACTACGCCACGCCCGACGACGTCAAGACCGTCAGCGTGTCGGCGCTCGCCCACCGCGTGAGGGTCCGAGCCGACCATTCGAGTCGGCTGTCGTCGAGCGACGCGGTCAAGGAAGTGTTCGCTGCCGTGCCGGTTCCCGTCGCCCGGTCATGACCCGCTACGGCGTGCTCGCACTCGCTGCGGGATTCGTGGCCGTCGGGATCGGTCGGACGTTCGGCGTGATCGAGTTGTACGTGATCGGTGCCGGTTTCCTCGGCGCAGTGGCCGCCGCGGCCGTCTTCGTTGCGGGCCGGACGCCGCGTGTCTCCGGTATGCGACGAGTGTCGCCGGTTGCGCTCGTCGCCGGCGACCTCGCCAGGGTCGACCTCGACCTCACCCACCACGGAATCGTTCGCTCGACGCGGTTCGGACTGCGCGAGCGGGTTGCCAGACGGGTCGGTGACGAGAGCGCCGCCGAACTCACGGTCGAGCCGCTCGGCGCCCGATCTCGGGTCACTGCGAGCTATCAACTCCCGACGTCGACGCGTGGTGTGATCGAGTTGGGACCGCTCGTCGCCGAGGTACGCGATCCACTCGGACTGCTCCGCCGGACCCGACCGGTCGCGGGGGTGGATCACGTGCTCGTCGCTCCTCGGACGTTCCCCGTGCACATGCCGAATCTCGGCTCCGGCCCCCTCGGGCGACATCTGCTCGGCCAGGCCCGGCGGCTCGGCCCAGGCGAGTTCCACAGCTTGCGGGAGTACGCCGATGGCGACGAACCCAAGACGATCCACTGGCGAGCCTCGGCACGCAGCGACAAGCTGCTGGTGAAACAGCACACCGTCGAGGGGATACGTCGTGCCATGGTGCTGCTCGACGTCGATCAGGACTCGTATGCCGATGCGGCGTCGTTCGAACGTGCGGTCACGGTCGCTGCAAGCCTCGTTCGCAGCGCCGACGACGCCGATCTGATCACTCGTTTCGTCGCTGGCGGCGTCGATCTCCGAGGACCCGACGTGGCGTCGGAGTCGCTGGGCGTGCTCGCCAGGATCGACGCCGACTCGACCAGACTCTCCACGCTCGGTCGCCACCCCGGGGAGGGCGTCGGGCTGCTGCTCGTCGTGTCCGGCACGACCGCTGGAACCGCGATGGCAGCCGCTCGGGAGCTGGTCGACCCCACCCAGACGACCGTGCACATCACCACCGACGAAACGACCGGTGGCCCGATCTCCGCTGCGGCACGAACCGAGGCAGAATTCCTCTCGAGCTGGGCCACGTTGGTCGGGCGTGGACGACGATGAGATGAGACGGACGCGATGACCACGACTGATACGACGACTGCGACGAACCGCGAACCGCAGCGCGCAGCCTCGCCGCTGCTGGGCGACCTCATGGCGAGTGTTGCACTGTGCGCGTTCTCGATCGCGGTCGCAGCCGGCTTCGCCCGTGTCTTCGTCGGGTGGGATTTCCTCGACGAACTCGTCCTGATCGCTGTCGTCGGTCACGGTGTGTCACTCGCGTTGCGCCTCGTCCGGGCACCGGTGTGGATCGCGTTCCCGTTGACCCTCCTTGCGCTCGTCTGGACGATCTCGATGATCTTCTATCGAGACTCGATGGCGGTCTTCGTGCCGAATTCCGAGACACTCGCGTTGTTCCGACTCGACCTCGAGCGAGTCGGGGAGGCATTCCGTACCGAGATCGCTCCCGTGCCGTTCGGCGTCGGGTGGGACGTCCTGGCCGCGATCGGAGTCGGCGCCGCCGCGCTCCTCGCCGACACCTTCGCCTTTCGGGCCTTCGCACGCGCCGAGGCGCTCGTGCCGGGCGGTGTGTTGTTCGTGTTCGTCGCAGCGCTCGGGACCGATCGCAGCCGGGTCGCTTCGACGATGGTGCTCGTCGGGATCGGCGTCGTCACCACGATCGCATTGCGCCGACACCACGCCGGCGATCCCGCCCACCGCATCGGCCTGGGTCGTCCGAGCTGGGCTCGCGCCATCCCCGCCGCCGCCGTCACGGCACTGAGCATCGCGCTCATCGCCGGGATCGTGGGGCCCCGTCTTCCTGGGGCCGGAGCCGCCCCGCTGTACGAGACCAAGGGGTCGGGCAGCGGCAGCGTCACCGAAATCGTGAGCCCGCTCGTCGACATCAGATCCCGCCTCACCAATCGATCTGACACCGAGCTGTTCACCGTGCAGGCCGATGCAGAGTCCTACTGGCGATCATCGGCGCTCGCCGAGTTCGACGGTCGCACCTGGGGGCTTCCCGAACGAGGGCTCAGTCGCACCGATGGATCGATCGGCGATGCGACCGACGGTTCCGTCACACTGCGTCATCAGGTCCGTATCGAAGCCCTCGGTGGCAAGCTCCTCCCCGCCGCCGCCGATCCCCTGGCCGCGAGCGGTGCGGAAGGTACCGACGACGCCCAGCTCCGCTACAACCCCGACAGTGCAACACTGGTGAAGACCGGCGCCGATCTCGAACAGGGTGACGCATTCGACATCGAGTCGGCCTCGCCGCGGTACAGCTCGAACATCTTGTCGGGGGCGACGTCGAGCGGCCCCGGCGACGACATCTATCTCGAGCTCCCCCGCGATTTCCCGTCGTCCGTCGAGTCGATCACTCGCGAAGTCACGGCGGGGGCGACGTCGACCTACGAGGTCGCCCTCTCCGTGCAGAACTGGATGCGCAGCGAGTTCGAATACAGCCTCGACATCCAGGAGGGCCACGGCAACAGCGAGATCGAAGGCTTCCTCGAGCGTCGCGTCGGATACTGCGAACAGTTCGCAGGGACCTATGCGGCAATGCTGCGGACGATCGGGATCCCGACCCGGGTGGCTGTTGGCTTCACCTCGGGCTCCACCGATGGCCAGGGCAACTACTCGGTACTCGGACGCAACGCCCACGCCTGGCCTGAAGTGTGGTTCGACGGGGTCGGGTGGGTTCCGTTCGAGCCGACGCCTGGACGCGGCGCTCCCAACGCCCAGGAGTACACCGGGATCGCACCGCAGCAGGACCTCGGAGCGGGCACGGAGGGATCCGCCCAGACCACCGTTCCGCCGACCACGGTCGAGGCTGTCGACCCGACTCCAGCCGACGCCGGCCTGATCCCGCCCACCACCGTGCCCACCGGGCCCGACCTCGGAGCCGAACCGCTCCCCACCGACGCCGGCGCTGCCGCCCCCACGGCCACCGAACAGGGTTCTGGGGTCCCGTGGCGACTGCTGCTTGCGCTGGCCGGTGCTGCGGCGGTCGTCGCCGCACCTGCGATCGCTCGCCGTCTCCGACGGTCGACTCCAGCGACCCCGCCGGTCCGCCTCCGTCAGCTGTGGACCAGAGCCACGGCAGCGCTCGCCGAAACCGGGGTGGTCGCAACAGCCGACCTCACACCCGCTGAAGCAGCATCGGTGACCGCCTCGACGTTCCCGGTGGCTGCCCGACCGATGCAGTCACTGGCAGAAGCCATGACCATCGTCGAGTACGCACCACACGGAGCCGACTGGTTGGAAACAGACGCTGGCTACGGCCGGACAATGATCGAGAGCTGTGTGGGCTGTTGCCGGCAGGTGGAACGTGCCGTGACGGACACGATCGGACCTGCGGCTCGAATTCGGCGCCACTTCACGATCTGGCGCTGATCGCCACAGATCGACGTCCTCGTGGCGGCGGCGGGGGGTTCGGTTCAGTCGACCCGATCGGAGCGCTCGTCGGGTCGCCTGGCGTTGAGCCACGCCGAGATCGGGAGCTCGCCGAGCTGTTCACGCCCGAGCACTCGAATCTCCGATTCGAGCTTCACCGCCATGAACAGGACGAACACGAACGCCACGAATGCTGCAATGAAACTGATCGCCAGACACACGACCGTGACGGCGAGGCCGATGACCAATCCGACGATGAGCAGTGCGGAACGGCGCCTGGACACCCGATAGCCGCGCTGAGCGAACGTGGGGTCCTGCTCGAGTTCTTCTTCGATCTGACGAAGAATTCGTTGTTCCTCTTCCGACAGTGGCACCCATACATCATCGCACGCCAAACGGCAATCCTCAACGCGCAGCGCCATGATTCGTCCAGTCGCCGGTTGCGCTGCGGGTTTCGATGTCGAGAACCTGTCACCCCCGTGACAGGCTTCACCTCTCCGTGTTCAGATCGGACACCGGAAACAGACTGCCGCGTCATCGTTCGTCGCGATCGACCCCGCCCGCGCCTACGACGGCCGCATCGACTCCTACGCCCAGAGCGGAGCTCTGGCACCCAACACCTCCAAGACCATCTCCATCAAAGACGGCCACAACCTGAACGGCACCATCACCACCCCCAACGTGGTCCCCACCGGCGCCACCGCAATCACCTACAACATCACCATCACCGGATCCACCGGACCAAACTTCGTCGCCGTCACCCCCGGTGACGCCACAAGTTTCAGTGCATCAGCAATCAACTACACCGGACCCGACCTCGCCAACGCCGGCACCGCACAAATCGACGCGAGCCGCCAGATCAAACTCTGGGGCGGCGACAACACCGGCTCCACCTTCGTCATCATCGACATCACCGGCTACTACCTCCCGAGCGGAACCAGCGGCGGAGGCAGTGCGACCAACGTTGCATTCGCCAACGGCCTGCCTGCCAACACCATCGTGACTGCCACCACCGCGGAAACTGCGCAGACCGTCCTCTCCGCCGACGTGACCACGACTGCCGGTCAACGGCTGCTCATCGACTACACGGCGGCCGTCGTGTGCCAAGACGAGCTGACGAACACCCCACCTCCCGCAGGTGCGGTGCAGAGATGCCTCATCACCGTGGAGGTCGACGGGGATCGCGTCAACATCGGCGGCTCGGAGTCGTTCGGCTTGGATCGTTCGTACCAGGACGGTCAGTTCCACAGCAGTGGCACGCAGGCCGTCTCCGAACCGCTCACCGCCGGATCGCACACCGTCACGGTCAAGGCCTATTCGCCGGGTGCGGATGCGTTCCAGTTGCAGGGTCAGGTCCTCACGGCCACCCCGTTCACCCCGGCACCCTGACGAGCGTCGCTCACCACATGAAGCAGTGAGCTGAACACGCATCTCGACGCACGCCCGCTGATCACCCCCGTGGTGATCAGCGGGCGCCTCGGGTTCTCGAGTCGAGGCCGCTACGACCGGCCGCCACGAGCTACTGATCCGGCCCCCACTGCTGGCCGCCGCGCTTCACATTTCGCACCTTGCCGGCCTTCATCGCGCTGGCCGGGCCGATCGCGTCGGCACCGAACCGGTCCCGGATCCGGTCCAATGCACCGTCGGTGGCACCGTGCACGGGTGCGTCGTCGCCGGCCTCGTCCAGTGTCATCTGGTGGAACACGGGGCCGAGGTTCGACCCGGAGACCCCGACGAGCCGGATGCCCGGCGACGGGTCGATCATCTCCATGATCGGGCCGAGCACCTCCACGATCGCCTCGGCGCTGTCGATCGCCTCGGGGTGGGTGGTCGATCTCGTGATGGTGTGGAAACCGTCCGAGAACCGGATCTTCAGCGTGAGCGTCCGGGCACCCACGCCAGCTTTGCGCAACCGGGCCGACACGGCATCTGCGAGTCGCACCAGGTGCGTGCGCATCTCGCTCGGCAACGTCGTGTCCGATCCGAACGTCTCCTCGTGGCCGATCGATTTCGCCTCACGATCGGGCTCGACGGGTCGATCGTCGGCACCCACGGAGAGCGCTGTGAGGTGTCGGGCGAGGTTTCCTCCCACGGCGGTCGACAGCACCGCGGCGTCGACGGCTCGCAGATCTCGGACCGTCGAGATGCCGATTCGTTCCAGCTTCGCCAGCGTGGCCGGACCCACTCCCCACAGACGTTTCGCCGGAAGCACGTCGAGAAATGCCTGTTCGCCGCCCGGCACCACCTCCCACACGCCGGTTCCAGGATCGATGCCCGCAGCGCTCGCTCTGGGCTTGGCCTCGACCGATGCGAGCTTCGCGATGAACTTGTTCGGGGCAACCCCGACGCTGCATCCCAGTTCGAGTTCGTCGCGGATCTCGTTGCGGATCCGCTGAGCGATCGTCACACCTGTTCCGAACAGGCGCAGCGATCCGGTCACGTCGAGGAACGCCTCGTCGAGCGACAGCGGTTCGACGAGCGGTGTGTAGCGGTCGAACACCGCACGCACCTGGCGGCTCACCTCGCCGTAGTGGTCGTGGTCACCGGGCAGGAACACTGCGTGCGGACATCGGCGCTTCGCGATCGACGACGGGAGTGCCGAGTGCACGCCGAACCGGCGCGCCTCGTACGACGCTGCCGCCACGACACCGCGGTTCCCCGTCCCGCCGACGACCACGGGCTTGCCGATCAGTTCAGGGCGGCGCCGGAGTTCGACCGACACGAAGAACGCGTCCATGTCGGCGTGAAGGATGGTGCGCACCACCGGTTCAGTATCTCGTCACCGGGAACCGGTTCGGTCAGGCCTGTTCGGGCGATCGTGCCCGACCTTCGGGTGGGTAGCCTGCGCGCCATGGCAAATCCCGTGCCCGAACGGCCGTTGTCGGCACTCCCCTCCGTTGCGGTTCGGGTGACGGCCTTCGTGTCGATCCTGCTCGCCGGACTGGCCGGCGGGTTGATCGGCTACTCGCTCATCGACATCCAGTGCGAGGGCGACTGTGCAACACCGTCGGGTATCGGGGTGTTGATCGGGTCGGTCGCCTCCGCTGGAGGAATGGCGGTGGTCGCGGTGCTCGTGATGCGAGCGATCGGTGAGTGGCGCGAAACCAACGACCGTGAGCAGGCGGGTCATGCATTCTGACGACGTCGCCTCGCTGCGCACATTGTGCGAGCAGCTTGCTCGAGCAGCGGGAACCCATGCACTCGATGCGCGCCGAACGTTGGGACCCGGTGTGCGCGCCGCCCACGACACCAAGTCGAGCGACGTCGACCCGGTCACCGAGTTCGACCGATCCACCGAAGCCCTCGTCGTCGATGCGCTCCGTGCAGCACGACCCGACGATGCGATCGTCGGCGAGGAGGGCGCGAACGTCGCCGGAACCAGCGGGCTCGAATGGCACATCGACCCGATCGACGGCACGGTCAATTTCGTCTACGACCTCCCCTGCTGGTGCTCGTCGGTCGCCGTGCTGCGCGACGGCATCCCGATCGCTGGTGCCGTCTACGGGCCGGTCGTCGACGAGTTGTACAGCGCCGGACTGGGCCTCGGCACCACCGTGAACGGACAGGCCGTGTCGGTGTCGGGCCATGACGTGCTCGCCACCGGGCTGGTCGCCACCGGATTCAGCTATCACCTCGACGAGCACCGCGCCGTCCAGGCCCAGCGCATCGCCCGGGTGCTCCCGGAGGTACGCGACATCCGCCGGTCCGGCTCGGCAGCACTCGACCTGGCCTACACGGCGAGCGGACGCGTCGATGCCTACTTCGAGGAGTTCATCAGTTCCTGGGACATCGCCGCGGGTGTCCTGTTGGTGACCGAAGCAGGTGGCGTGGTCTCCTCCTTCGACGGAACGCCGTGTGATGTCACGTCGCCAGCAGGCGTCGTGGCGGCCACCCCGCAGCTCCGCTCGACGCTCCTGTCGATCATTAGCGAACCACCCGAGTAGGCCAAGAAGCACGCGTGTTCGTGCGAACGCCGTCCGATACGCAATGATGGTGGTGTGTCAACACGAATCCTTGCGGTCGAAGACGACGAGCGAATCCGTTCAGCGGTCAAGCTCGCGCTCGAAGACGAGGGTTGGATCGTCGACGAAGCCGAGAGCGGAGAAGCCGCCATCGAGCTCTTCCACCGGTCTCCACCCGATGTCGTTCTGATCGACATCATGCTGCCGGGCATCGACGGTTTCGAGCTGTGCCGGACGCTTCGACGTACGAGCGATGTCCCCGTGGTCATGGTCACCGCACGCAACGACACCCATGACATCGTCGCCGGCCTCGAAGCAGGCGCCGACGACTATCTCACCAAGCCGTTCGCGCCGAAGGAACTGTCCGCTCGGATCCGGGCGCTGCTGCGGCGTATCCGGCCCGGCGCTCCCGGCCACGCACGTCTGGTGTTCGGCGACCTCGAACTCATCCCCGACGAGGGCAAGGTGATGCGCGACAACACCGAGGTGCATCTCACCAAGACCGAGTTCCGTCTGCTGTGTGAGCTCGCCGAGAGCCCCGGCAAGGTCCTCAGCCGAGAAGCGCTGCTCGACAAGGTGTGGGGCTACGACTACTTCGGTGACGGCCGCCTCGTCGACGTGCACATCCGGCGCCTGCGGACCAAGGTCGAGAACGACCCCGCAAACCCCCGCCACGTGGTGACGGTGCGCGGGCTCGGCTACCGACTCCAGACCTGACGCAGGGCTGTCGACGACCCCGTGGCCGGAACGCTCCGCCGACTGATCGAACACACCCGGCCCGATGCCGTTGGGCTGCGGCAGCGCATTCTCCTGATCATGAGCCTCGGGTCGGTGGCGCTGTCGGTGTTCCTCGCCACCACCACGTTCGGCCTCACGCGGTCCGACCTGATCAGCGAGCGCGACGAGTCGGCCATCGAGACCGCCGAACGGAACAAGCGCATCGTCGACAGCGATCTGCGGCCGACGTTTCCGCCCGAACCTGCCGCGGCGAAGCGCTCGCTCGACAACATCGGTGTCCAGCGCTACATGCTCTGGTACAAGGATCGTTTCTGGTACGCCACTCCCCCGTACAACAGCGACAACATCCCGGCGGAGCTGATCGAACAGGTCATCGACGACGGCGAAGCGGCCCGACAGATCATCCGCATCGGCGGCGAACTGAACATCGTGGTCGGCTGGGCGCTTCCCGAGGTCGGCGCATACTTCGAATTCTTCCCGATCGACGACGTCGACTCGAACCTGTCCGACCTGCGCGTCGCCCTCGTCCTCGCAGCGGCGATCACGACCGGTCTGGGAACGCTGCTCGGCGTGTTCGCAGCCCGTCGCGCCGTTCGCCCCCTCGGCGCCGCTGCGCAGGCGGCGTCGGCAATCGCCGGTGGCCGACTCGACACCCGGCTCGAGAGCACCGAGGACCCCGACCTCCGCATCCTCACCGAGTCGTTCAACGACATGGCGGCGGCGTTGGAGCGGCGCGTCGAACGTGATGCGCGCTTCGCGTCCGACGTGAGCCACGAGCTGCGATCGCCGCTGATGACGCTTGCTGCGTCGGTCGAGGTGATGGAAGCTCGGCGTGACGATCTTCCCGATCGAGCTCGGTCGGCGCTCGACCTCCTGTCGAGTGACGTGGTTCGTTTCCAGGGCCTCGTCGAAGACCTTCTCGAGATCTCGCGATTCGATGCCGGGGCGATCCGACTCAACATGGACGAACTGTTCGCTGCCGAATTCGTTCGCCAGGCGGTGGCGGTCAGTTCGGTCCCCACCACGCCGGTCCACGTCGGCGAGCGAGCCGAGACCGCGCTCATCCGAGGCGACAAGCGTCGCCTCGCACGCGTCATCGCGAACCTCATCGACAATGCGCGTGCCTACGGCGGCGGTTCGCCCGAGATCACGATGAAGATCGACGACCCCGACAATGAGCCGATCTCCCATCTGCTGATCGCCGTGGAGGACCGAGGTCTCGGTGTCGCGCCGGAGGAACGGGAGTTGATCTTCGAGCGGTTCGCACGCGGCGGAGGCGCCGGGCGCCGCACCGGGAGCGAGGGTGCCGGACTCGGGTTGTCACTGGTGGACGAGCACGTGCGGATGCACGGCGGTCGCGTATGGGTCGAGGACCGACTCGACGGTGAATCAGGCGCCCGGTTCGTGATCGAACTGATGGCCACGGAGCTCGACGAATGATGGGCAGGATGTTGGTGCTCTGTGCGGCGATCGCACTCGTCGGCGGGGCGTGCTCGGTGCGCGAGGACGCTCGGCCACGTGTCATCCCCGCCGAACAGCGTGACGACGTGAACGAAATCGCCACGGGCGAAGAAGCGGAAGGTGCGAGCCGGATCTATCTCTTCAGCCCCGTCGGCACGGACGAACAGATCCGACTTCGTTCGGTCCCGCGCAACGAAGCGGTCAGTCCCACCGATCTGCTCGCATCACTCCTCCGTGGCGCCAACGAGGCCGAAGCCTCCGCCGGCCTGAGCACTGCAATCCCCGCAGACCTCGAGATCAGGTCGGCGCGGACCGTGGGCACCAGGCTCACCATCGACATCAACGACGCATTCAACGAACTGTCCGACGACGGGCTCCGCCAAGCGCTCGCGCAGTTGGTGGCCACCGCGGGCGAGATCGGCCAGGTGCAGCAGGTGCGGCTCCGCGTCGACGGCCAGAACCAGGGCTGGCCGACCGGCGACGGTGTCGTCACCGATCGTCCACTCAGCATCTACGACTACCCGGGTTTCCTCGAGACCTCGCAGCCCGACTTCCCGTCGCTGCCCTCCTGAGCTGCTCGGCGCTCCTCACCGATCGTGCGGTGATCGATCAGGCGAAGAAGTGCGATGCCACACCGTCGAAGAGTTCACTCGGCACGGTGCGGGTCTTGCCCACGGCCACGGTGAGGTCCTCGAGTTCGATCCGGTCGCCACGCAGCACGACCATCTTGCCCCACTGCTGGTCGTGCACCGCATCGATCGCCGCCACACCGAAACGGGTCGACAGCACACGGTCGAACGCGGTGGGGGTACCGCCGCGTTGGACATGGCCGAGCTGGACGACCCGTGTCTCGAAGCCCGTCCGCTGGGCGATCGAGGTCGCGATCCGCGTCGCGACGCCGCCCAGCACGACATGCCCGAATCGGTCGTAGGTCTTCTCCTCCATCTCCAGTGACCCGGCAACCGGCTCGGCGCCCTCGGCCACCACGACGATCGACGCGAACCGACCGCGTTCGTGACGGCGCGTCAATCGAGCGCAGAGTTCGTCGATGTCGAACGGAACCTCTGGGATGAGCACGGCGGTGGCACCGCCTGCGATGCCCGCATGCGTGGCGATCCAGCCCGTGTGTCGGCCCATCACCTCCACCACCATCACCCGGTCATGGCTCTCGGCCGTGGTGTGCAGGCGATCGATCGCATCGGTCGCGATCTGGACCGCCGTGTTGAATCCGAACGTCAGATCGGTGCCCTCGATGTCGTTGTCGATCGTCTTGGGCACCCCGACGACCGGCAGGCCGAACTCGCTGTGCAGGCGACATGCGATCGACAGGCTGCCGTTGCCACCGATCACCATGAGCGCATCGAGGCCCAGATCACTCAAGGTCTGCTTGACGTGATCGACACCGTCGGGGGCGTCGAACGGACTCCCGCGCCGGGTGCCCAGCACCGTGCCGCCACGCGGCAGCATCCCGCGCATCGACTCGACGGTGAGCGGAATCGTGCGCCGATCGCGTACGCCGTCCCACGCATCGAGGAAACCGACGAGCTCGTCGCCGAAACCTCGCTCGCCCTTTCGGACGGCGGCCCGGATGACAGCGTTGAGTCCGGGGCAGTCACCACCGCCGGTGAGGATTCCGACTCGCACGGGCGCTCACACTAACTCCTGATTGAATGATGACATGGCGTGGGATCAGAGCCGACCGGTGGCGTGGCAGCGATTGATACGCGAGTGGCTGCTCTACGTGGGATTGATGGCGGTGCTCTTCGTCATCCTGTTCCGCGACAACGGACTCAGCGGTGCGTTGGCGGGCCTGTTCATCTCGGGTCCGCTGTATCTCGCCTTCGGCTATGCGATGGCCAAGCTGGGATACCGACGCAAGTCGTTGAAGGAACTCCGCACGCCGCAAGCCGAATCGCGCAAGCAATCTCGCGACACCACTCCCGAGCCGACGCGACCCGCCCCGACCAAGCGGACCTCGGGCGGAGGGAATCGGCCGAAGTCGAAGCCTCGGCGTCGCTGAATCCCCATCAACTCGCTCGCACTACATTCGGACGTGTGAGCAACGCCGACTGTGTCATCGCCATCGACGCCGGGACCACGGGTGTGCGCAGCCGTGCTGTCTTCACCGATGACTCCCCCACGGTGTCGGCATATCGCGAGTTCGTGCAGCACTATCCCCGACCAGGGTGGGTCGAGCACGACGCCACCGAGATCTGGGAGGCGGTGGTCGAAACACTGACCGAGGTCGTCACCGCGGTGGGTCGCGACAGGGTCGCCGCGATCGGGATCACGAACCAGCGCGAGACCGTCGTGGCGTGGAGCCGCTCCAATGGGACACCCCACGGCAACGCGATCGTGTGGCAGGACCGGCGTACCGCGCACGTGTGTGATGACCTCGAAGCAGCCGGCCACCTTCCGCTCGTCAGAGAGCGCACCGGCCTGGTGCTCGACCCGTACTTCTCGGGCACCAAGTTCGCCTGGATGCTCGAGCATCGCAACATCACCGTCGACGACGACCTGGCACTCGGCACGATCGATGCCTGGCTGATCTGGAACCTCACGGGTGGCGAGGTGTTCGCGACCGACGTCACCAACGCCAGTCGCACGATGTTGTGTGACATCCGTACCCGTGCGTGGGACCCCGATCTGTGTGATCTGCTCGGGGTGCCGATCACCGCACTCCCCACCATCGTGGCATCGAGCGGGCGGATCGGGGTCACGTCGGATCGATGTGGGGCACCTTCCGGGATCCCCATCAGCGGTGTCGCCGGCGACCAACAGGCCGCGCTGTTCGGCCAGGCCTGCGTGGAGCCGGGAATGGCCAAGAACACCTACGGAACCGGCTCGTTCGTGTTGTTGAACGTCGGCGAGGAGTGTCCGGCGCCCACCGAGGGGATGCTCACGACGATCGCGTGGACGCTGGCCGACGGCACGACTCACTACGCACTCGAAGGCGCGATCTTCGTCACCGGTGCCGCCATCCAGTGGTTGCGCGACGGCCTCGAGATCATTTCCGATGCTGCCGAGACCGAGCCGCTCGCAGCATCGGTGACCGATACCGGTGGGGTGTATCTCGTGCCCGCGTTCGCCGGTCTCGGATCGCCCTACTGGGACCCGTATGCACGGGGCACGATCGTGGGCATCACTCGGGGGACCGGCCGAGCCGAGCTCGCTCGTGCGACCGTCGAGTCGATGGCGTTCCAGGTGCGCGATGTGATCGATGCGATGGTTGCGGCCAGCGGCACCCCGATCGTCGACCTGCGCGTCGACGGCGGCGCCTCGGTGATGGATCTCCTGTGCCAGATCCAGGCCGACCAACTCGGCGTACGGGTCCAGCGCCCGGTCGACCAGGAGACCACCGCACTGGGTGCTGCGTTCCTCGCCGGACTCGCTGAAGGCGTGTGGGCGTCGACCGACGACATCGGAGCAGCGTGGGACCTCGAAGCCCAGTTCGAGCCCGTCACCGACCGCACCGCAGCCGACGCATCACATGCCCAGTGGCTGCGCGCCGTCGAGCGCTCTCGTGCATGGGAGTCGTGACCGTCGTGGTGAGCGCCGGTGTCGTTCCACCGGATCGGCCGCCCGCCCGATCAGATCAACGCTGATCGGCGCACAGCTGACTCAGCCCACCGGCGGTCGGATCAGCGCATCGGCGAGGCGGGCCAGCAGGCTGATCCGGATGCGTTCTCGCTCATGGATCGGGCGATCGACTCGGCCCGCTGCGACCGACAGACCCGATTCGATCATCTGACCCCACACCAGGTCACCAGGAAGTGTCTCGTCGTGGTCGGTGAGGTGCTCTGCACCCATCAGAAAGGCCACCAGCCACGCCACATCGGGCGAGTCTCCGACCTGTTCGATGACTTCGGCGTCGCGCAGCACCACCGCCCAGTCGGCGTCGATCAACCGGTGGACGCCGTGGGCCAACACGTCGAGTCGCTCGCCGATCCCGGCCTCGGCCATGGCCGCTCCGACCGCCAGCGCCGACAGGTTCGGATCGACCCGGTCGGGCTCGACCACGCGAACCGTCTCGACCGACACCCCGTCGACGGCGTCGATCTCGGTCGCCAGGAGATCCAACAGGTCGATCGAGGGGAGCCCGACCGTCAGTTCGTCGATCACCCGGTCGGCACCGTGTTCGAGGATCTCGATGCCCAGCACGTCACCGCGCACCGCCCCGATCCGGCTCGCGACCTGACCGAGGGCGCCAGGGCGATCGGGCATCCAGACGCGCACGACGACGGTGATCATGGCGGGGACCGTAGCGACGACGTGTGTCAGCCGAGTTTCG
>Ga0307981_1001088_pt1 | contig 25413 bp, 18 predicted proteins | sample OrgLakmetagen987_FD_201849 | JGI IMG/M metagenome (GOLD analysis project Ga0307981, IMG submission 201849) | Saline water microbial communities from Organic Lake, Antarctica - #987 | ecosystem: Environmental > Aquatic > Non-marine Saline and Alkaline > Saline | place: Antarctica: Organic Lake... | reverse complement strand
GTCTTCTTCGTCAGTCCACGACTCTTTCGATATCGAAGGGCTGAGATGATTGTACCTAGTATAAAGAGAGATGCGAAGCAGATGAGATGGATGTCATTCGAGAATTCCAATGTCAAAGAGCCATTGCAGCACACACGTACCACCGTTCACGACACTGCTTGCCCAGGCGACCATTCAGTTGGCGTGCAATAAGGCTCCATTTCTTAGTGCCGTTCTTCTTGACAAGATCAACCACAATATGGTCTTCCTCGGCTGTCCATGGTCCTTTGACAAGGCCCGGGCGAAGAACCTTTTGCCATCGATGGAGGCACTGAACATCAGTCCTTCCCTTCAAACGGCTGGCAATCTTTTTCCAGTTCTTTCCCCCGAACTCCTTGACAGCTCGACGGAGCAACTCGTCTTCATCCTCACTCCACTTTCCCATGGAAGCCCGGCGCTTATTCGGTGTTGGCTTGCTTGCATGGGCTGTTGCCGAAGCTTGCTTACTCCTACCGCTAGCCTTGCTGCGAGTCAAGGTCAAATCTGAGCTGATTTCACGGGCTGGTGAATCTGGATGCGGCGCGGAAGCAACCGGTGGAGAGACCACCTTGTATTTGGGTTCCGTGCAAGGCTCACCTTCCGAAGAGTCACTGTTGACGACTTCGTTTCCGTTGTGAGGAATAGATGCTCGACGGATACCATCAGGAGTTTGCTTGTGGTGATATGACGGCGATGACGAGTAGGGAGGAATAGCGTGTGGATGACCGTAGGCAGACGCATACGACGACCAAAAGGGTGGATGCTCGTGAGAGTACTGAGGGGGAGGATAAAATCCAGGGCGATAGGACGGATAGCCAGAGTAAATGCCTACTTCAGATACCCGAGGAGGGTGTGTGTTCCTCGGGAGATACGGAGCAGAAGAAGGATAGTAATTCTTCTTTTCCTCTTCGATAGAAAGGTGGGCACTAGGCCTTGCTTCCGACTTGAGCAGAGGAGGAGTGACAGGATCCTTCAATTCTTGCTCTTTCTTGGACTCGTCTAAAGCCTGTGCCATTGCTGCTCTTGCCAGAGCACCCAGAAGATCTGCTCTTGGTGGCGCTCCCGTGCCGCTGGCATCCCTGCCGTCACCATTGTTCCCGGTGCTTGCGACTAACGTAGGCATTTTCTCTATAGACTACACAAGTATGTTCCCAGATAGCCGGTGATGCAGAATAGCAGGCAAATAGTGTCCCGCGAAAGACCCGTTGATTTCGTTAACAAACACCCGTTGCTTGGGTTAATTCTTCTGAAAAATGTGGTCCCAGTTTTTGTGAGGTGAAATCTTGAATTTTCATCCGGGAGGCGTGCGTTTTCTGAATCAATAATACACATCGCTGTAGATGAGTACGGCCGGAAAAAGCAAATTTTGGACCCCAAAAACGCTTCTTTCTCGACGAAAACCTCCCCCTTTCGACGAAAACGCTTTGATCCACATTCTTTTGTTCTTCTAATTACGATATCACTTTAGTCGCTATTTTCCTCCTTTCTCCAAAGTTTTGGGACCGCTACGGCAGCCACGAAAAATCCCCGCCGCCAGAACGCCCTCCGAAAACGTGCATCAACATGGCCACAGTACAAGGGTGGACGAAAAAGAACACGGCTGCACAACTGCAACGGCTCTTGGGTGAACTAGCTAGCAAGCAAGAAAGTAGACGTTAAAGATGACGATGGCAGCTATCAAGGCCTCACTGACCAAGAAACGGCGGCTCTTGCGGTTTCAGGTGGAGGTCAAGCCTCAGGACTTTATGAATTTGGATTCGTCTCATCCATACGGCGTTTTGCCAGGAGGCAATCGATTTTTAAGTGAAGATTCCAACGTTGCGACGAATGCTACCCACATATCACCCAACGACCTGCTCTCAGACGAGTGCTTGAACCATATTCTTGGATTTTGCAGTGGAGCCGATCTTGGTCGCATGGTGCAGACTTGTCGCTACTTTTACGTGGCCGGTCATCAACCCGAACACTGGAGAGATTTGGTTCTAAGGAGGCAAGGAGGTACAGCGATAGCGACGACAGGGCCCAGTTGGAAAGATACCTTCGTACAGCTCTTTCACGCTGAAAAATATAAACCGCACGAGCCCATGCCTGTGCGCGGGGTCTACTCGGACTACCACTACCGGCTGCATAGCTGCCGGTCCTTTGCGATTCCTTCTTCTTGGTGTTCTGTCGAATCTGGTTCTGTGGATCGAGTTCCAGTGGAAGACATGACGACAGATAAGTTCTTGGAGGAATATGAAAAACCGAATCAGCCCGTCGTGATTGAAGGGGCTGCTTTGAGTTGGAAAGCTTTTGAGAAATGGCAAGATCCTGACTATTGCCAGCAGCACACGACGGGTCGCTCCTTTCGCGCAACAAGCGGCGCGGCGGCCTTGTCCGCCGACTTTACCTTGCCGGCTTACCACAATTACTGCAAATCTACACACTTGGAAGAAGCCCCACTCTATCTGTTTGACCGTACGGCCTTGGAACCTGGCTCCCATCTATGGAAGGATTACATGCCGGACTTGCAAAAGTCTTGTCCTTATTGGGATGTCGAAAGGCAAAACGAGACGGGTCACGATCTTTTTGAAGTGCTGGGACAAGGACGTCGCCCGGATCATACTTGGCTCATTGTTGGTCCCCAGCGCAGTGGCTCGGTGTTTCATATAGACCCTAATGCGACGCACGCTTGGAACGCTGTCATTTGTGGACGTAAACGATGGATCTTTTATCCGCCCGGAGTCGCACCACCTGGAGTCCATCCCAGTCGAGACGGAGACGAGGTGGCCCTTCCAATATCTGTGGGAGAGTGGCTCTTTCAATTTTGGGACGAGCACACGAAACGCAAAAAGACGGCACCTCCGGGTCAAGTGCCATTGGAAACTACCACCATGCCTGGAGATGTCGTTTTTGTCCCGCACGGTTGGTGGCACCTAGTCGTCAACTTGGACGAGCTCAATATTGCCATTACGCACAATTACGTGGGCATTAGCAACCTTGCCAATGTGCTACGTTTCTTGGACACCAAGCGCGATCAAGTGAGCGGGTGCAGAGACAGGACCGAGTCGGTCAAGCCGGAGCAACTTCACGCTGAGTTCAAAGACACGATGATGCATCTTCACCCTGACTGGCTCGAAGAAGCGTCCAAGGAACCCGACTGGACTTGCAATGCATGGCAGAGTGTTTCAACCGTGAAAGGAATCAAAGCGAAGATCCCAATCACTGGTATCATGCGAAAGGAAGCCGCGTCCAAGGACAATGGGGCTAACCACCAATCCAGTGTCATGGCAAAGGCCAAGGACCGTCAAGAAAGTGGATTTAGCTTTTCATTCTTATAAAGTAGAGAGAGTTTGCGAGTAAAGTACTTGGCACTCTAGTGGTCGGCAGTATCTACAATAGCATAAATAGCCTATAAAGTACTCGCGTTCCTATAATTTGGATAGACCGCTCGCAAAGCTCGTCTCTCGAAGCGTCGACTGAATGAGCCGCACAAGTACGTCAACTTGATAGGTAGTGTTGTGAGAATGCAAAATAATACGGACACGCTCTTGGCCTTTTTCGACGGTCGGTGACTTGATTGGAAAAAGTTGAATGCGTTTGCCAGACTTTACAAAGAGTCGTTGACAAAAGTCTGTGCAAGCTGCATTGCCAGGTATCATCAAGGCTTGAATGGGAGACGTGGAAGAAAGTAGATGGACCTTGTGACAGGTCTGCAAGAATGGCTCGAGGTTTTCCCGAAACATGTGTACGAGCCGAAATACAGTCTCGCGCAAGCGATCGCCTTTTGTCCCCGTCATGGTATCGTACGAGCATCGAATGGAAACGAGCGAGTGCAATGGTAGAGCCGTCGAATAAATGAGAGGATAGCCGTAATTGACCAAGTAGTCGCGGAATACGCGACTCCCGCAAACCACGGCCCCGTGACACCCAGCCCCCTTGCCAAAGGTATGAATGGAGCAAGCCAAGGCGGCATGACTCTCGACACGCTCGGCCGCCAAGACACCCGTACCTCCAGCGACATTCGCGTTTCGATTCGCTGTTGGTATTCCGTAAATACCAAGTCCGTGCGCTTCGTCCACGACCACTTGTGCGCCAAACTGTCCAGCAACGTCCAGCATATCTTTAACCGGGGCCACGTCCCCGTCCATGGAATACACGGACTCGATGATTACAATAACATCGATACGCTTGTCAGTCGTCTGTATCGCCTCTAGTGTTCGTTGCAAGTCGCGCGTACTATTGTGTCGAAAACTAATAGTCTGTTTCCGACCGCTGCTGCTGCTGCTGTTATTGGCAGCATTTTGTGATTGCCAGAGTCTCATGCCCATATGTAGGCTATTGTGTGCGTATTCGTCGTAGACGATGCAATCGCACGGCAAAGTCGAAACCACAGCCAGATTGGCATCGTAGCCAGAGTTGCAAAGAATTGCGGCTTGTCGGTTGTGAGTAACCGCCAAGTGGGCTTCAAGTGCGTGAAACGTGGCTGAATCTCCCGACAGCAAACGAGAGCCCGTGGCACCGAGCCGTGGTACGAGTTGCGAGGCACCATCACTCATCGCTGAAGCGACTTGTTGGTAGGCTTTGTCGACCAGAACATGCTGGACTGGATCATGTGCGAGTCCGAGGTAGTCGTTACTAGCAAAGTCCACGGGATGCTGCAATATGCCAGTGTCACGGGGCTCCTCCTTCTCGTCGAGCAGCAGTAGCTTGTTATCATTCTTGCTGGATTCGTCAGTGGGTGTGGCGTGCAACTTGCGGAGGGTCCCCTTGGCTTTTCGTCGGTCCAAGGCGGCCTGCATGCGATCCTCCCACCATTTGGAAGTATCCATTATGAAGCTGTGACTGTTCTGACTACAACATTGTTATGAGCAGCGCAATCCCATGGTCATGGACGTTCTATATTGTTCTGCGCATGACATGATGCAGATGAAACGCGTCGGCCGTCGTCATGAAGTTTCAAATTTGGCGCGAAAAGGGGTTCTCAAATTTTTCCGTTTCTCTTTCAAGCGGAATTTTGCCAACCTTTGGAGTTGGCAAAACTGTCTTCTATGTGATATAGGGGTCTGTACTCCTTAGAAACTGTGTTGGTTGGGTTTGATCCGTCATATTGTCGTTAACATGTCATATACGTTAAGTCTACAGTACCACACATCGTACTGTATTGACCGGCAGTATGGATACTAGTACAGCAAGCAGCTAGCATTTGTCTTTCTCTTCTTTTCAATCTGGTCAAATAGGAGGCGCTCGTGCCCTCCTCCTCCTTGGCGGCTCGGCATTATAAGTGGAGACGCCTGACTGGGCTAGCTATTTATTCATTGATCACTCGAGCTATGCTGGGAGATCTAGCTTCAAGCAAACAGCAGCTATCATGATGGCTGCCTGAGTGGATGCTGTGGCTTCAAGCTGCCTGCGACCAACCTGCCTGACGATGCGTCATAATGCAATACCTTCTGGTGCCTACTGAACTATACACACAGTCCAGGAGCGTCCTTGAGGCAGGCGCCAAGATACCGGACCGGACGTACCGGCACCAAGGCAGCAACATTTTACTGGGAAGCAGAACCCCCAGCAAGGTGGCTTCCACGCGCTCACAGCTGGCCAATATAATATACAGTTGGTATGCTGTTGCCACCTTGACGAGCGATGTCATAACCCATAACAAATGTACGCCTGCTCTCAGTATTGAAGAGATTGCTGGGGCCCACAATACGATGGTTGCTGTTTGGGCAGGAGCGGCGTTATTTTTAATGTCGGTACTACAGTACTAACTAGCCCGGATAAAACGTACACGACAAGGCAAGCAAGCTACAAGTTATGTGCTTTTGTATGTACCTGTATTGGTATAGACTAGACTACCATAGTAACATTAGAGAAGTTGGTGATGAAAAGCCATTTCTCCTGACGTGGATTTTCTATTTGATCCAGACAGAACAATAGGAAAACTATTTTGAGAAAAGCGTAAAACCTCTTTCTAGTTGTAGACTGGCCAGTTAGAATACCTTGATGCACCCGCATATCTGAAGACCGCCATAACGTGAAAAATCAGACTCCCTCTATCATCAGCGGCGCAGCACGGATAGGCAGCGACAGCAACTTCTTCTAGAGCTACTACGAGTCCAAAGTCTCAACGAACGGTGGTCTATCTATACCACTCCTGCTAATAGTAGCAACATATATGCTGTGCCGCCTAGATATACTTTACAATTATTAAAAGGTGTACGAGTTTAAGTCCCATCAAACGTGGTGCTGATCTATCTCTACTGCTGGCAAGCTCGGTGCCACGTATACGGGGTACTATGATGATTTTTCTAGTACTAGCTACACACTTTAAACGCGCTGAGAGCGACTTGTAGACTACGACGAGTCTAAAGTCACATCACACGTTAGTCTATCTCTACTAAGCTAGTAAGAGCAACGCGGATTTCTTCCTCTGTCAGCGGCTTGCTACTTCTGCTGGCTTCGAGTCGACATGATCAAAGGCAAGGATTACCGGTAGCACAGAGAGCAATAAAACGGAGGAGAGTCGTTCGTTCGTGAACGTGACCCAGTTTTGCCAACTAAAAGGTTGGCAAAATTCCCCAGAAAATTTTACACAAACACCGCGACGACCAAAATTTTCTTGCCAACGGATTTGGTTGGCAAAATGGCTCCCTGGCGCCCAAAAGGTTGGCAAAATTCCAACTGTTCAAGATTCCAAGTGTCTCGCAAACATCGTACATACGTACAGATCTTGGCGCGATACAGTACAATAAGACATAAGACCTTTCTGCCGACCGCGATATGGTAGGTTCCGACCGGGTGCGCGGAATCAACGCGCTATCGCGCGGTAAAAGGCCCTTAATAAGGGCAAGCTTGACCGTCTGTCCTCTATGATAGAGTGAGTCGAGTCGAGTCATGCATCGGAGTTTCTCCCTTTGTCCGAAAGCCCTGAGCTGGTCGCCACTCCGTTTGTACCAGTCACGAATGGCATGCGTTTTTCATTTTTCGGCCGAGAAAGAAGGCCTTTTATCAATCGTGGTCGGGATGACAGTGTATTACTGTACATACAGTACAGTAAGAAAGGTACATCGGATTTCTACAGTACGAGCTTGGTCGTATTATTGTGCACTCACCTCATTTGCTCACCTCATAATTTGCACTTTGCTAGCACCTCGATTCTCGATTTATCATTTGCAACATGAACATCGCAGTCGCTCCTACCAAATACAGCGTACCAGTAGCTCGACGCTTCACGCTAGACGAAAAGGCGATATGGGATGCGATTGCACGCGGCGAAGACCCCACAGCTCTCTTCCGGACGCAAGTTTCTCGATTTATAAAGATCTTCCAGTCGGAGCAGCCCAAGTTTGAAATGATGGCCAAGTTTATGCTCGTCGAAATCATCGTCTCGAAGGACAAGGAGCAAGCCACCAATGATGATGTGGGCCTACTACGCAAAGTCCAAGCGCTTTCCGAAGCTTACAAGGAATCCGAGTGGCACGCAGCCGGTACAGCTAGGAGTCTCGGCAGGGTAGCTCAGGCTGCTGACCAAAAGCTGCAAACAACGTCTTGTTTTTCTTTGTTGCAGTCCGAACTTAAAGAAGAACTCACGAGCCATTCTGCCTTTGTTGTTGTGCTCAGCGACATTTACCAAGCCATTCGTTCGGCGTCGGAAAGGCCCAGCGCCAAGTGGGTGGCTCCAACTACCTTTGAGCGTGAAACGACAAAGTATTGGTAAGCTCAAATTCGAGTCGAGTCCGACGGATTCGTCATTTCCAAACTCAAAACGCTCACAATCCTTGTCTGTTCCCTTCCGCACAGGATCGAGCGCGGTCGAATGACGGAACTTTTGCTTGCCGTCGTCACCGCAGCCCCCTTGCTTGTCTACGGCGAACACGGACGCCTAACCAAGGACCAAGATTTGCGGCGAATCGAAGGCGGTAAGCTTTGGAACAATTTGGCGACTACAATATCTTCCGTCTATTATGATTCGCCCGACATGAGTCTTTACAAGGAACGAATTGCACGCCACGAAGGCGCACAGCTTTTCCGGATCCGCTGGTACGGCGACGATACACCCAAGGACAACGAGTTGGTATTTTTTGAACTAAAGACGCACCATGAAAAGTGGATCAACACATCTTCAGTCAAAGAGCGCGTCGACATCCGCGCCAGGGACGTCAAAGCCTTTCTCTCGCGCACCCAGTGGGGCATCTACGATGCCGAGGTCATTGTCTGCGCCGCCAATCCCAAGTTGAGAGGAAACGATCTTGAAAAGGCAATTGACTTGCTGCTCACAATGCACCACTTGGTGATCAAGCGCTCCCTTCGCCCGTGTGTGCGCTCGAAGTACCAGCGCGTTGCATTTCAGTCTCCGACTAGTAACAAGCTCCGTCTCACGGTGGATCGAAACATTACTATGATTGACGAGTCCAGCACGCCGGGGGGTGACTGGTGCCTCGCGAACAGCGCCATCATGGATAGCATGATAACGCACGTCCCATTTGATGTGTTTGAAGTCAAGCTTGCTGGCAGTGACATGCCGGAATCGATAGAAACTCTACTTCGCCAAGGTGTCATTACTGAAGCTGCTAAGTTTAGCAAGTTTCTAACGGGCGCGGCAGCCTTCAACACATCCAAAGTCGACTCGCTACCTTACTGGGCCGAGCACAAGGCCTTTGCGCCTCTCTTCATGAATGACGGCCCTGTCCAGTCCAGATCGGGCTCGTCAAATTGTTTTGAGGCTTTGCCTAGTATCGGTCACCAGTCTGTGACAACAGTCGATTCAAGCACTAGAAGCAGAACATTTAGTACATCAAAGAATAAAGACACGCCCAACGAACCCACCCAGTGGCTTTCCTCGGAGACTCTGCGCCATCGCGATCCCAAGCCTCGGATTGCGCCCAAGAAGCCAGTGCGAGTGGAGCCCAAGAGCTATTTTGCCAATGAGCGCACGTTTATTCAGTGGATCAGTGCTGGGTTGCTTTTGATGACAATTTCTGTTTTCTTGTTGGAGTTCGAATCATCCCAGCCTGACTTTCCACTGATTAAGGTCGGACTGGCCCTCCTCGGAAGCTCCTTCGTCGTTATCTTCTATTCTTTGTATTCTTACACCCGCCGTGTGAAACTTCTTTCTCGGGGTGAAAGTTACGGATACGTCGATCACGCAGGACCCATCTTTCTTGTGGCTGCCATTTTTGCTGGGCTACTTGCGGTCGCCAGTATCTTAGTGTCAATCGAAATGAACGAGAGCAAGCTTTCGAGAACACAATCGTTTAGGATACAAGAAGACAATAGCAGATGCATTCGCCAAGAGACTATCGGTGTATCTATGCTGGAGTACCAGCCAAGTGACGTGCTTGTGCAAGACAGCCGTCTCTTGGTTCCGTCATTGGAAAGCATTCGAGCCTACGACAGCACTGGAATCGTTAAAACGCTTGGAACAATCCCTGGTGCCGATCTTGAAGGTCTGACCAGCGCCCACGGAAAGATTTATGCAATCTCGGAAGTGAATTCAAACATCTCAGAACTCCTTGCGCTCGACTGGACCTCGGACGACCTTTTGGAAGTCATTGGACGTTGGGAGATTTCCACGCCCAGAGCGGAGGGAATCGCCTTTATCCCTGGGACCAACAAGTTTTACATTGCTGGTGATCTTGTGTCGGACGTGGCCAATCATGCAGATCGTGGGGTCATTGATGTCTACGAGGTGCCGAACGAACTTTCTGCTAGCTCACTGACAGGAGCTCGTCTCAATTCTCGCATGGTGAACGAAAATCTTGAGGACTCCAAGATCTCAGCAATGCAGTACTTCGAAGGCGTGCTCTACATCCTCCACGACAATGCTAAAGTCGTGCGCGCTTGGGACGTCTTGGTCGGTGAGCTTCTGTCGGAATGGAAAGTGCCACAATATAGCAAGCAGTGGGAAGGAATGGCACTGGAGCGCCGCGAACCCCAGCTTCGGGGTGGCAGTGGTGGACAGCTTTTCTTGCACTTGACACTCGACTCACCACCCCAAGTCTGGTCTCTCGCTGTCCAGGAAGGACTTCAACGCGGCGAAATTGTTCTCCCCGATTGCGCTGTGGCGTAATAGATGCCACTAGCTCTACAGAATAAATACCGTTACATACAGAAATGCCCGTTGTCCTACTAATCTACCTTAGTCTAGAAATAGTCTAGCTCCTCTAGAATAGGCAGCGAGCTATTGTCGCGGTAAACCATAATAGTACAAGCATCGACGAATGTGCAGCGCAGTCTTTTTATCGTTCATCCCACTTCGTCCAGTTGATCCAACTCGTTTGAATGCCCCTGAGCCGTCGACAAAGTATCAAAGCCAACAGATGTCTCAATGAGATCTCCTATTTGCAATATTCCGTGTCTGCTGGAACAATGCCTTTGATCAGTTCGAGGAGTTACCCCTCCGAACAACATTTCATTCAGTACTCGCAAAGAGGATTTCTTATGAATTTAGTAATATTGCCATTTTCTCGATGAGCTTTTTGAAACGAGAATCCACTTTGCATACAGTAGGAAACGCAAAGACGATCCGCTACACCCAAACCAACTCTGTCCCATCCTTTGGGCTGCTTACCCACTGGCTCGCCATCAAATAGGATTGGCTGGCCATGGCTACTCTAGTGTAGCTAGTTACTTAGCTACAGTAGTACCTGGTACTGTAGTAGACAGTAGAATACCATATCTCGTGCAGGGATCGGAAGCATGGATGCGCGAGGAGTCGAGTCAGTCACTCTCGCGCGCTTTTTGTGAAAAAGCATTGAAAAACCTGAAACGACGACCGAGACGATGGACGACATCCTAATTCGTCGACCTTCTTGTCACCTCTGCTTGTCTACTCTCCCGGCCAAACGCCTTACCACAGAGGAAACGTCACGTTGCTAGTTCAGGCTCAGTCGGCGCAAGGATATAGACGGAACTGTCGAAAATGAATCGAGGCGCCTCCAAACGGGCGCGGCCGGTGGACGCCATCGAGACATTCGCCACGGTGCGCCCAGCAACGGAAGCTGCAGCAGCCGAAGGATTCTTGCTCGCGCTATCGACCAGCTGCCGTAAACACCAACAGACGAAGCATGCAAAGAGAAAAGGCACCGAGAGCTGGTGCAACGAGGAAGCAGACATTCCGGACGGTTGTGCCGAAGCAATTTCCACTTTGCGCAAGATTCTGCCAAAGGTCGAACAGGCCGTGCAGGCATTGCCAGTGAGTGTCACGGATATTGGTCACATGTGTGACTTTTATACAAGCTGCTTGTCGGGTGTATTTTGTCCCCACGCGCCGCACTTGTTTTTCTTGGGGCAGGGTGCCACCGAAAGTACGTAAGACGTGTTGACCATTGATGGTCAATGTTGTTGTTGCTAGTAAAAGTAATACTTGTTTGAAACTCGTGAGTCGCGACAGCCACTCACCCTTCTTCTTTCGAACTTCCTTTTCGGCTTGACAGTCTTACCAAGGGCCCACTCGCTCTTTCAGCATTTGGCTAGCCGGGCCGTGATTGGCAATACCGTGGCAGTGGCAGCAGCGGCCCAACGAGATACTGCCAGCAGTACCGCTAGTGGTGGCCCGCCGCCCAGAATGTGTTCCACGCAAATTGCCACCACGGCCGCCCAACTATTGGCCTTGTGCCCCGAACCCGTCTTGCAAGAATGCATTTTGAGAGATTTGATTTACACCGCCATGGATTTGGCCGTGCTTTGCCAGTCGGGACTGTTGCAGGATGCTGCTGGTGCTGGTGCTGCAACTATGGATGGACCGGTGCAAGTCCTCTTGTTTTCCGAAACGATCGAGGCCAGTCCTGGACTGTCGGACGATACTGTCTATGCTGTCACGATTCCGAATATGGATGTATTATTGTCGCTGCAGGGTGCCACATTACTGGTACTGGAAACCTATCTGGCCCTCCAAAAAAAGGATCGATTGGAGCCTCCGCCCGAGGATGGACGTTTGATTCAGAAGGATCCGTCTCGTGCACCTGGCGAGAGCGACTTGATGTTTTGCGGTATCTTGGGGGACAACGAGGTGGTCAGTACTCTGTTGGGATCCTTTCGACAAGTATTGTATGCTACCACGACTCCAGACCGAAAGTTGCGAATTATGTCGTTGCAAGCCAAGGAGACGGTCGCGCGGCTCTTGCATATTTTGCAGCAAGATTATCGCAAAATTGGTGTACCGGCCGTTTCTTTACTACACGAGCTGGCGAAATTGACCGTCAATGCGACACTTGCGCATCTTCGATTGGTGCACAATAGCCAAGTGGTGGATTCCGTCTCGGCTGATAGCTACGCTTTTCTTTTAACGTCACTAGTGGAGGGTCTGATTCTTTTTCCTCCACGTGTTCAAGGACCTACGCTGCATAAAGATATCGAGGCAGCTGTCGCCAGATCTGTGTTTCGGACCATGATGGAGTGTGTTGAGCTGATCAAGGTGGAACCCTTGCAGATTGACAGTACCGGCATGGTCGTTGCCGCAAAAGTGGCCTTGGAAGCCGTGGTCTTGCGAACGCTTCATGCACTGATTCGTAAGATTGATCCATCGTCTGTTGGTTCACCCGCCACAAATTCTCCCTTGCATTCCAACTTTATATTCAGTCTTTCGCAAAAGACTGTCGAACAGCTCTTTGGCTTTCTCGGGGATCACAGTCTTTCTGACAGTGCCATTTGGATTGTCTCTTCCATGCTACTCCCTCAGCAGCCTTCTCCCACTCGGTGGACGAGTATTGACCAGGTCTGCCAATCATGCCTGCAAGACGAACGACTCGAGTTAAATGAGAACGATACCGTTGCTTCTGCGACGTCCAACAATAGCAAGAAGCTACCAGGTGAAAAGGACAAACGCTCCCGTTTCCAGATCTCACCATTGCAGACTGAAACGCCGGATATCAAGCGCCAAAAGCTATCTAGTGCTGGAGGATACGTTGTAGCTGGACATGAGGCTCGATGTATCACCATGTCTACTATCGATCAGGTGTTTGCCGAGTTCTTGCATTGTGCGCTTTCGTCAGCTCAGAGCCTTGCTCGGTCTCTACAGGAAGGCGCTGTATTCGTAGAGAGTCGGAATTCCGACCCGTCGCATATCTCAATGCTCTTGAAGGCAAGCGATCATATGGTGGCTGTTTCTAGCGCAGTACGCCTTCTTGGAAACTTGCTAGGAAGAGTCTCTTGTCCAGATGCGAGAAGCGATGATTGTGCTGCTACACTTAATATTCTGGCTTTACTTCTCAAGCCACTGAGTGACTTGTGCCGCTCATTCAAGGACGCCCAGCTCAAGGCTGTTTCCTCCCCGACGTTGATACGCTCGCTGGTTGAAAGTGGTGTCAAATGTGGCTTTCACGCCCGCTATCTTGCCCCATCATTTCCGCGGGCGGATTTGGGCTTGGGATGGAAATCTTGCCTCGAAAGTCTCATGGAGTCTGCGGATGGCTTTTACTGCCTTTTCGTCGACTCGGCGGTGAATTCGCAGACGATCTTGCCAGCGTTTCTAACAATGGCTGCGTACAATTGCGCGATTGATGCTCACTATAATACAGAGCATTCCGGTATAGTTTCAGCTTTCGGTCGATGCGTCGTGTCTGCTGAGCAGCTTGGTGCTGCGTCCAGCAGTGCGTCACCGTTCCTTTGCACTTCGTCGTTCCTTGCTCCTTTGACAGGAGAGGTTGGACCCCAACAGGAGCGAATCGGTCTCTTGGAACAGACGACTCGTACGCAGCTTCACGACAGTGGTACTTCCCTCCAAGAAGCTGCTATCCTCTTGCTGGACCAGTCACGTGACGCTAGTGATACCGTTTTCCGTCTTCTGAAATGGCAGGCCTTGGCCTGGGTGTTCCTTTCGACAGAACCCCTGGCTCTGCGTCAACTAATGACTTCCAACTCTTCCGATGATCGGACCACTGGTGGAAGTGTTGGAGACAATATCATCAAATGGCTCATTAGTGCAGCGTTTTCTGATCCTGACGACATGGTACGAGATTACGCCTCAAAAGAGATTGGAGCCGTACTGTCAGCGAACGACTGCATTGGAGTACTTGCTGTCGTTTCTCAAGACGATGAATGGCGCTCTCTTTTAAGCCGGGTGGGATCCGGAGACGCCCGTCAGCGGAGCGTGGCTATACAGGCGTCGGTCCGATTCTTTCAAGAAGTCGACCGTCTTCTACACGAGCACTGTCGTGTGCCCCAATCTCAGCTGTCTTTTACCGTTCGGACGTCCTCGGCTACCAGACAACTCGATGGATCGAAAGCCGACCCGTCGTCAGAGAAAATATTATCTTCCCAGCGATCTGCAATGCGTGCACTGGTTGCAATATGCGAGAGGGTAGACGTGGATTCAACTTGCGGAAAGGTTCTTTTTGAACAATCTTTGGTCCGCGTTGTACGTCTCTGGACCGGCCTTGAAAGTGGAAGTCGAATCGAAAGCGAGGGGCTGGGGTACGGCGAGCTCTCGTGTCTCTCTCAGCGTGCCAAATTCGGCGAGAAGGTCCGTGCTCACTGCATGGAATCCTTCATCCCTGGTCTGTTTCAGGATATTTTGGTGCCTAGCTCTGGCTTCCTTCTTAGAGCAGCCCAGGGAGGCATCGAGAGTATTCCGCCTGAGATCAGGGAACGTCAGTATCGTCTATTGCTCAATTTTATTCAGAGATTTCTGGTTGCCGAAGACACGTCCAATGACTCTCTATTTATCTCTGTTTTCGACTTTCTCGAGGAATGTCTACCTTTTGTACTTGCCCAGCTTGTGATTGAGAAAGACTATGATGCCCTCCGACTCACTACGGGTTTCAAATTGTTTCTCCAGAGCCTTTCGAAAGCGAAGAAGAAGGTTGGAAAGCGAAAGCCCTCGTCTGCAATACATTGTGATGCAGATTCCGACTTGGTGATTGGGGACCCTAAGTCAGTGCATCTAAAGACGAGTGATTGGACCCGACGTCTTGAAAGGCAGACAAGGGATCTAATCCTGGCGCCTTTAACCGTGGAACGAGTCCTTCCGCACATTTTTATGAGAGCGGGACGTGCAGAACTAGTTTTCTTCATCAAGGAGGTCTTGCAGAATAAAATGACATTAAAAGAGATAATCGTCTCGAGAGAACAGCTGATTCTAAAGGGCCTTGTCTGGGAGCTTGGACGCGATCCCGATCTGTTGGAACTTGCAAAGCATGCTATTCGGACAGCTGCTTCCGCTAGGAGTCAAGATCCAGTCAGCACGACACCAAGTAGCGTGGAGGATCCGAAAACGTTTGTCACTGGACGTCCAGGACGGGACTCTAATGAGGAACGAGATTTCTCTTCTGCAGCCAAGTGGGTGTCTGGAAATTTCATGTATCTTTTGGTGAATGGTGTCCAGCTCAGATGGACAACACGTTCCCCAGTCGAAAGAGTCAGAGCTGTCAGATGTCTCTTTTACATGCTGGACTTTTTGCTCCCTTCCGATTCACCGCAGTACGTACCGCAGATCATGGCGACTGTAAATGCAGCCGTCGGTCAAGAGTGGAACCAATCTGAGACACAAGGAGACCGAAAGCTCCGAATTCAGCTAAGACTGTTGGCTGTCCAGACTCTTTCCAAGTTTGTCAAGCTGGTCGCCAATTACCACTGGGAGACGCTGGGGCACAACCTTACAACTATTGTCGTCTCGCTTATTCCGGTGCTATCGGACGAAGAAGCCGGTTTTCTTCGTAGCTCTGATAGGAATGATGCTGAGGTCGCCAGTGCAGCGGCAGTTGAACTTCTGGAATGGCTAACGCAGGGCGATCTGGGTAAGAATCTGGCCATATTCTTCAAAGAAATTCCATTCCTCCCATCTTCTGCGGCATTAAACAAGGTGCGCAACTCGTTGCGAGCCCATGGCGTTGATTTCGATGACTTACATATCGTTTCTACTCCAGGCACACAACATGGTAGCTTGCACCGAGATAGCTTGCAGAGTGATGTCGGATCAATGAGTACCGATACCAGAGGATCCTCCTCGAGTTCTCGGAGACAAGGAGCTCTAAACAACCGTATCGAGATGGTCTGCTCTCTTCTCAGCAACGAAAACGCAAGCATTCGTCGAGTCGTCCTACATCACCTTACCGTACTTCTTCGAGCGAACAGGGAGCTTTTTCATGTTCTTGTAGAGAATGAAGGCTCGACCTCAATGAGACGATACGTTACAGTTGCATATTCAGGTACTTCTGGATTCTCAAGGGGCACCGTGACCGAAATGGTTGACATTTTGCTATCGCGCTGCGTCCGTGAGAACGATGAAGAGGCGCGCATTCTTCTTGCGACTTGCTTGGGTGAAGTTGGAGCGATCGCTGGCAATCGCCTTGAAGACGCAAAAGCGCTAGGCGGTGGTGGTAACGAGGCTGGGGACGACTCGTTTTCGTGGCGACTGTCCAAGCCACCATGGCAGAGTCGACCTGCTCGGTACGAACTGAAGCTTGTCACCAAGTATTTGGTGATTGCGCTCAAAGCTGCGCCAACATCCGGAGACCAGCACAAGATTGCGCATACCATTCAGCAGCTTCTTGTCCTCTTGGATAATTCTGCGAATGAGAGCAATTCGGCCTCAAAGCCGGCCGGTATCTCCTCTCGGAATCTTGCAAATGGTACTGTCGACTCAATGAAATCAAGCAGACAAGAAATGAGCAGTTGGCTTGTAGGAAAGCTTTCTGATGCGGAAGTCTTGGACGTTGTCGAGCCATTTTGGTTTTCAATGTTCGCCGAGGTAAGTTACGAGACACTGTTTGCCAAGCACGAGACTCTTTGCACTCAACTAAACCCTATATATATTTATCGCAGGCTGAAGGTTTTGCGCCCAAACAACCGCCATTCTTCCGCACTTCCAGCACCTATTACCAGTGGGTTTCCAGTTGGTCTCGCTACATGGCTCAGCGTTCGTACATGACCCATAAGACAAAATGGAGCGAACTCTTCTACGCTTGCCGTACGGCTTTAAGAGCTCAAGCGGGTTTGGGAGTCGCGGAATTCCTACTCCCTATTCTCGTCCTAGACCGTATTTGCTTTGGAGATGGTCCGGATGAGTCGGCTGTGGTCCAAGAGATGCGAGACGTACTCATATTTGACAACGATGCTACTAATCCGGAAGGAATCATGGCGCACTCCGAACGCCAGAAAGCTGTCAGCACTCTCTTCATGATCATCGACACCCTTCAATTCTGGTCTGAGCAGGAAACCGAGCAAAGGCACAGGAAGTCGGGCGGGCCCACATCTGGTTCGGTCAGTGAGCAGAGACCAAATTCGGCTCACTCTGCCGGTGACGAATGGCCCTTGGATGAGTCAATTATGCGGATTGACGACATCTTACAGGCTATTCCTCTTTCCCTGCGAGCGGATGCCGCTGCTAAAGTTGGTATGCACGCAAGAGCACTGCGGTTGCTTGAGATGGCGACTAGAGCCCGGGTTGTGGACAAGATCTTCAATGCCAGTCCGATCGTTGTGAAAAATACCGAGGCAATCCCTAAGCCCAGCAAATCGAGAGCGGCTGGTACATGCTCACCGAGTGATATGAATCTGACGAAGGAAGTTCTCTCATCTTTGAACGACTATGAGACGACGGCTGCCCTCGAGGAAGACTCTTTCCTCATCGATCCAAGCATCCGGGTCCGCGACAGCATCCGACAGAAGGAAGCGACCGGAGATTGGGAAGGAGCTTTACAGGATTACGAACGAGCTCAACAACTTGACGGTCTCGTTCATCGCAACCCGCTGACACAACGTGGTGCACTGCGATGCATGCTGCAGCTTGGTCGGCTTGAAAGCGTTTTAAGCCAAGTAAATGGAATTATGAGCCCCAGAGCGTCTTCAGAAGACTTGGATATCGCGAACGCTATTCCAATCGCAGTTGAAGCCTCCTGGCGGCTTGGCAGATGGGACTCGCTCTCAGAACTCGTTGAGGTCAAGGGTGCTTCTAATATCGACTCCGACGGATCCTACGAGGTCTCTCTGGGTCATGTGATGCTCGGGCTGCACACCAAGAACCTCGAGTATGTCGACTCTAGTCTGAAATGTGCACGCTGTGCACTGATGGAGGGTCTCTCGAGCGTTGCTCGCGAGAGCTACTCACGGGCATACGACCATGTTGTCAAGCTCCAGTCGCTTCGCGAAATCGAAGACGCCGCCGAGCTTGTCTGCGCCGATAAATCAGTTGTGGACTTTGGTGACTGGGTAGGACTTGAAGAGGGGTGCGGCTGGGACCGCCGACTAGACTTTGTAGCTCCGTGTGGCGCTACGACTGTTATCAACACTCGATTGGCGCTGACTCGCCTACGGGGTGATTCGGCTTTTGAGGGATCGCTGTTTCTCAACATGGGAAAAAGAGCCCGAAAGAGTGGTCTGTATAACATTGCAACGAATGCATTTGCCCAAGCAGAGGCTGCTTTCGACAGTATTGATCCCGAACACCACACCGGACTGGACGACTTCTCCAGCACATTGCGGATGCAAGTTGCGAAACTCAAGCACGACATGGGCGAGAGTAGCACCGCTTTGCGATTACTGGGACAAAATGATGTCGAAAGAATGGTGGACTTGGATGAATCGGCCCTTCGCCTTGCTGCGATCAACCATGTGAAGCGAACAAAAGGTACAACTCAAGGTAGCGACGAGAGTAAGATCATAGACGGATTTGTTCGAAGTGTTCTCCAGTCCACGCGCTGGATGATTGAAGGCGGCTTGAAGGGTGGTACTGAGATCATGGGAAGATTTCGGATTATCCATCGCCTTGCACCGAACTGGGAGAAGAGTAAGTCTCGGAACGACGTTTGTTTGTTATTCATGCGCTTTGGCAAAAATCGATCTTACATTTGCCCCGCTTTTGTCACCCTCTAGGCCACTTTCAGTTTGCAAAGTACGTGGATTCAGTAATGCAGTCGCGGATCATGGCACTGCAGCGACGGTCTTCCGAAGATTTTGTGGGGGCAGACGAAGACTCAGTTCGCAGTCGGACGATCGCACAAGACAGGACTTGCCAGAAGTACGCACTTTTAGCCATAAAGCACTACGCGGAGGCTTTGGGTATCGACTTGAAGCATGTCTACCAGGCATTACCTCGACTACTTTCACTCTGGTTTGATTTCACATCGATCGGGAAGAAGGCCACCGAGTCGAGCTCGAACGCAGCAGGCCTTGGCCTGGCAAGCCAGGTAAAGGCGTCAGATCTCGCGGATGCTTCAGGTAAGTCAGCTTTACTATTCTATGCTCACAAGATATAATGAGTTCGTCGTTCTAAAAATCCCTTCTGCACTTCCATTAGTATCCTTGATCGCAAATCAAGACGAGGCGAATGCATTCATGGCGAAAAAGTTCAAACAGATTCCTGCGCAGGCCTTCTACACTGCGATGGCTCAGCTGATCTCGAGAATTATCCACGACGACAAGGAGACTGCGCTCGTTGTCCGAGGGATCTTAAGACGAGTCCTTACCAAATTTCCCGCCCAAGCAATGTGGCCCCTTGCCTGGCTTCGACAGTCGAGGGATACAGAGAGGCTGAAGATAGGCGACGCTCTGTTTTACGATGCAGAGCGTGGCCTGATGAAAGGGCCCAATCAGACTTTGTTCAAAGTGCTGGTAGCGTCCAAAAGCCTTTTCAAATTCTTTCAAGACCTTGCAAAGTATCCCATTAAAGACCACTCTATCCACGCGATCAACATCAAACCATGGAAAGGCGAAGTCGAATTGAGCGAGTTTATTCCGCCCATCCAAGGTGCACTGTCCATTTCAATGCCTTCTCAAGAGAACGCCCGGTCTAGGGATCTCTTCCCTCGCCAAGTTCCCCGAATGAGGGCATTCCACCCGAAAGTAACCGTCATGGGCTCTAAAGCTCGTCCGAAGAAGCTCAGGGCTGTTGTAATCACGGTAGAGTCAAGAGACCGGCTAGGCAGCTCAAAAACTACCAATGATATTGGCGAGATCCACTTTCTCGTCAAGCAGGAAGCAAAGGGCGATCTTCGAAAGGATGCCCGAGTGCAGGATTTGAACAATGTCATCAATCGGCTAATGTCATCGTCGAATAGCTCGCAGAAAGGGTCTCGGAACCGTGGTCGACACTTGCACCTTCGCACCTTTGCAGTCACGTGTCTATCGGAAGAGACGGGCCTCTTGGAATGGGTTCCGAAAACCGAGTCACTCCGAAGTCTGGTCTGTAATTCATACAACCCACAGGCTTCTCCTTTTTCGAGCAAGCGAAGAGGGCGCCGCCTCGCAAACTTTGGCGACCCGATGCTGCGCAACAACTTTGAGAAAAAGTGCCAAGAAATGTATTTCAAGACTGGGAATCTCACCCGAGCCGCTGCTCTCTTTGAGCAGTTATGCTTGAAGCCTTATCCGCCTCTTCTCTACTGGTGGTTTGTCCAGAAGTATCACGACCCACACGCTTGGTACGAAGCGCGGACTCGATTCACTCTGAGTGCAGCAGCATGGTCTGCTGTTGGTCACGTAATTGGACTAGGAGACCGACACTCGGATAACATTCTAGTCGATACATCGACCGGGGAATGCGTGCATGTCGACTTTGACTGGTAAGTCTCATCGTGCTTCAATGCAAGAGTTTTGAATTCCAATGCGTCATCTCTAACGTTTTGTTTACGTTGCCGTTCGAAACAGCATCTTCGACAAGGGTCTCAATCTTCCCAAGCCCGAAGTTGTTCCGTTTCGTCTTACACAGAATATGTTGGATGCTTTTGGACCTGCGGGGGCGGACGGTATCTACTCGGGTAGCTTGCAAGCTGCCATGGGAGTACTACGCGACAACCGAGATACACTTCTGTCGGTCTTGGAGCCCTTTCTCAAGGATCCAGTGATCGACTGGAAACGCTATCGAAGCCAACAAAAGAGCCGAAAGGGAGGCTCAACAGAAGATCGCCAAACGAAAGAAGCAAAGCGTTCCATCAACGTGATCGATGAACGTCTGAAAGGCATCTACAACCTGCGAAACCCAAACCACCAAAAGATCCGACGAACCGATGGACTCTCCATGGATCAGCAAGACGACGAACAATCTCACTTGCTGCCGTTGTCGGTCGAAGGCCAGGTCCACAAGATGATTGCCGAGGCAACCAGCGTGGAGAATCTCGTTCAACTATACGTTGGATGGATGCCATGGGTCTAGCTTCTACTAGAGTAGTGAGTACGTTGACAGTCGGCAAACAAGCAAGATACCACGACAGAAGGCGAGTCAATCTAGGTATACCTGCTATAGCCCACATTACCTCGAGAGGATATGACATCTTTTTCTATTACACTAGCCAGAAGTCTAGTGCTGTTACTCATACCTCGTTGCAAACTCTTTACCGCATGTCGAAACTCATTTCGCGTTCTCGCATGAGCACTTCGGGCGGCTTTTGGTACTGCTGATTCAGTGCCATGGCACCCATCAACGCCGTCACCAGACCAAAGTATCCTCCCGTCAGAACGGCGCGCTGCATTGTCGAAATCCGGTAGTAGTTCGGCGGCAAGTGTCCAGGATTGTAAAATCTTTGAAAAGTCTCGTAACCACCTGTGGGGAGCAATGGAGAGAAAAGCGCGCTTAGTTAGTTCACGTTAAAAAAGCTGGAGATACAGCCCGCGAGTATACCCCAAATCGAACAAACCAGGCAACAGCCAACGACGAATGACACAATCAACGCTCTTACCTGCCAACAAAATCAAGTAAAAGAGGGGATTGTGGATTTCACCGCTATAAGCCAAGAGACCTCCAATGCCCAGGCCTGCCACACCCGCATACGGCGACAGGGCTCCCGCAATGCGCCCACCATCCATGGAACCAATTGGCAACATATTGAACAAATTAATCATGAATCCGAAATCCGCCAGCGCAAACAAGAGCTGCGAATCCGTCACGTGCGCCCCCACGGCCACTGCGGCCGCTCCGGCCGATCCGAGAACCGGTCCGCCAAAGGCCACTAGCGCATCCTCCCATGCATCTCGTGGTCTCTTGTTCATGGCAATCACGGCTCCCATAAAGGGCACAAATACCATTGGACTAAAGGGAATGCCGCGATTCATCATGACGAGCGCGTGACCCGTCTCGTGCACGGTAATCAACCCCACCATGCCCACGGCGTACGGGAGACCAAAAAACATGCTGTACGTGCCAATGGTCAGCGCCATGCTTCCGAGCGACGCCAGTTTGGTCAGTTTGAGAGCGCCCAATATATATTTGGTCTTTCCAAGCAGCATGGTGGCGGCGCCCAAGAGTCCAGCCCCTTGGGCGAGACGACCGCCTCCGGTTGGGCGCTTGCCGCCGCCGCTTCCGAAAAAGGATGAAAAGTGCGTGACAGCACCAAGCTGCGTCGATACGAGTGGAAGAATACGACTATTGGTAGCAGTGAGACGTGAACTACTGCCGTGGCGCAGCGCGGAACGAGAGCTCAGTTGCGAAAAGACGCGAATGGGAGTGCTGCGAGACGGAAGGAACGCTGATCGAAGCGCGAAACGCTGCATCGGTTCCTGAGATCGTCTTGCATGTCGAAGGAGGAGGCACTCGGCCTCTTTCTTTAGGGGAGAAGAGATGAGCGACCGAAACAACATGGTGGTACTGTAAGGCACGGCACTGCGTTCCGTTCCGTGTTAGACGCTAGACTACAATCAATACTGTGTCGGAAAGAGCAGAAGCCAGAAGCGAAGAACAACACTCAAAACTCCCTCCGCGAACTTTCGCGCCCTTTCTAAACCATCAAGGTCCGGAGATAATCCTTACGGACTTTCTACGTCTCTTTCCTACCGCCAGTTTTTCATCGCCCACGACATGCCACACCCACAAAAACACGGCGTTCTCTCGGTATCTGCCTGTTTCACCATGAGCCACTTCTCTGCCACTACTCGTCGCGCTGTGCGAACGCTCGCGCACCGTGCTGAAATTGATTGGTACGTAGAACGAATAGTGTAGTTTTCGCTGAAATTCGTAAAGAAAAGAGATCCCCATGGTCACAAAGGATCCGTATCGGACGATGTACCGCACCGCATGCGGTAGTCGGAAGCCCGCTCGTGTCGCAGCGGACGTTTGTCGGTCGAACGAGTCGAAGATTGCTAGCTCACCTTTTTTTCTCCTCCCTCCGCCATTTGCGCAAACACAGGACTCGCGAAGTCTGGACTTGCTCTCCCGAGGTGGCTGCCAAGTTCAACAAGCTTCAATCTTGGGTGGCGACTTCCGAGGCCACCCACGAAAAGTACAAGGCCCCGCCGGCTCCAGTGGACTTTTCTGGAGCCAAGGCTGCCATTCGCGACAAGGACTTGGTGGCGAGCCTCGAGGCTTTTTACAAGGCCAGCACTCCACCACCGGTGCCTCACGTCATGCCGAAAGAGGAACTTGAGGCGTCGGAGAAAGCGATTGCTTACTTGAAAGAATTGGACACGTTGCACAAGGAGTTTCTTCCCGTGTTGGAAAAGGAGATTGAGTTCCAACAGAACAACCGGACTAGAAAGGATACCACCATGGTTGACATGATGATGAACTACCCGTTGATCCACGAAGAGATCGAGGATGAGTTGGAGAGACGTGAGTGGTTCAAGGATACTGGCTACGTTGGTGCCGGTCCTGCTACCCATTAAAGAATTATTACAGATTACACTTGAAGTTACGGAGGGCGCACTAATACTACTACTACGGTACTGTATTAAATTTCAAAATAGCGCCTCCTCTTTCACGAGATGCTTATCACAGTCTGCGCGTCCGTATTCTGCCAGTCTACAAGAGACTTACTCATGTTGGTTATAAAGGTACTATGCTGTGGCGTGATCTTCTGGGTGTTTTGAGGGACGGTACCGTACGACACGCTGTGTAAATCTGGATAGAGAATGACTAGACTATTTAGACGCCACTAATGTGTTGGAAAGCGAAAAAGCAGAAAGCAGGAGTCCGAAGACGAGAGAGCTGCAGGCTACAGTAGACTACGGCGTAGACTACCGAGACTAGAGCAGAGACGACGGGAAAAAGCCGTTTCACTTACCGGTACGCGCGAGTTTTGAATTCTTGGAAGCATTTTTGCATTTTTATTCATTTTTATCAAGAGCCCGCCAGCCGCCAGCCTCTTGCCGACCGACTGTAGGACCTGCTAGTAGCTGACTGCTTCATTGTTACACAGCTGTCGCTTCTGCATCTTCTCCTTCAGCAGGAGAAGTACCAGCTACGGAGAATCTGATCGTACGATCTACACGTTTCCATTGCTTCTTGGCGACGCGGATTATGAGATGTATGAGGCTCATGGTGAGCACTACGGCTTTGAGGGCGAATTTGAGCTCACTGCACAGGGGCAGGAGAGCTTAGCAAATGGTGCATGGACGTGGGTGGCCTTTCTCTTCTTCTATATACGAAAGCTAACTTGGTTGGGAAACGGGATCTTCATTTGCAATGGTCAAGTGACTTTATTGACACGATTGACTATAATCTCATTCTGGAGATATGCGTATGGAATGATGACGACATCCTTACACACCTTCAAATACGGGCTTCACCTGAGACGACGCAAGCGGCCCACACCGTTGCTTGCGACCTTTTACTTCCATGTATGACCACATGGAAAACAATCTCTCATGTCTATCTATCGCGTGGTTCTAGTCTCCAATCGAATCACCCCCCTGTCCATTCTCTGGTCTGGCTTTATCCCGATTCTTCACACAAAGCTATACGCCAAAGCTCTTGTTTCGATACCTTTGAGTTCAACGAAGACCACTGCCGGGCGCTCGTGGCAACGGAAGCTTACCGTGACAATTTTGCGATTACATTGCAAAGCTGTCGCCTGACAACAGAAGGAGAACCAATCCTTTTTGATGGCATTCGGCGCAATCGAGGTCCAACTTCCCTCAGTCAATGCCACTTTAGCACTCGCCCCCTCGCGGAGGCTCTTCGCGGAAACACTCGAATCAAGCAACTTTCGATAAGTCTTCAAATTACTGGGGAAGAGCTTCCTTTCCTAATGCAGGCTCTGGTAAAAAACCTGGGCATCGAAGAGATAAATCTCGTTGGTATTGTTACTGATGAATGCTGGAGGATCATTTGCCAGTCGCTTGCAACTCATCCGGCACTCGAACGCCTCTTCCTGCACAATATGACGTCCTCCCATGATGCGGAGGTGATGTCTGAAGCAAGAAAGACCCACCGTACGCTGTGTCTCGTGGAGATGCTGAAGGCAAACACTGTTGTGACGGATATTAATAAGAGAGATTTTCAGTTCGACGAAACTATCTGGCGAGACGAAATCAAACCCCAATTAGAGATGAACAGGATCTGCCGGCCTCGCATCGTCGCCGTGAAAAAGACGCAGGGGACTTTGCGTGCACCGTTGTTTGCTCGGGCGTTGCATACTATTCGAGCCAACAACACTTTTCTGTTCATGATGGTCAAGGGCAACGTTGATATATTCGATGAACTCGCCCGCGTTCGTACTCGAATGTGTCGGAAGCGCACCCGATATGGCAAGTAAAGGCAGTTGATTC
>Ga0307981_1001086_pt1 | contig 25428 bp, 22 predicted proteins | sample OrgLakmetagen987_FD_201849 | JGI IMG/M metagenome (GOLD analysis project Ga0307981, IMG submission 201849) | Saline water microbial communities from Organic Lake, Antarctica - #987 | ecosystem: Environmental > Aquatic > Non-marine Saline and Alkaline > Saline | place: Antarctica: Organic Lake... | reverse complement strand
ATCGTCGATCTTACAGGGACATCTCGATGACCGCTCGGAAAAACCTGCCCGCTTGAAGCATGAGTGTCTGGCGCTCAATCGAATGCCAAAGATGCGAAGGGAAGATGAAACGCGCGGTTGGCGTTTCACGGGGAAAACTGGATCAGACGTCTGTCTCGGACGGGTAGGTGGCAGACCACACAACCTCGTCGAACGTCCGCAGATCAACAACATTCCCAGTTTTTATTATGCTAAAAAATACTCTGCAGAAATCCCGCTTTGCCCGGCTCAAGAGATTTCGAGATTTGCGAAGGAAAAATCGAAAAATCCCTTTGAAACTTGAAAGCTCAAACACAAACGAACACCGCGAACCGCAACTGCCCTTCGGTCTTCTCGTATTGATTTGATTGGCCATCGTTAGCTCTCGTGATTAGCTAGGCTTCCCAACTTCCCAACAACCTGGTGGCACATTCACTTTTTTGCTTCCTATCTGTTCCTCGGATTTCTAGGATGTCCCGGTCAACGCGCATTCTACGTGGAGGTGCGCTTTGCCTGCTTCAGTGTTTTCGTGGCCTTCGGTCGGCTGACACCCTCATCAATCCAATCTTGTTCCTGGATCTTCGAAACGGACGAAGAGATTTTCCCCCGGATGAATTCTGCAATATTGCTCATATTATTAAGGCAGTTGACCTTTGATGATGATGATGAAGTTCGTCCTTACCCTGGCGGGCCTTGTGGGCTTCGCTACCGCCTTTGACTACAGCATCACCGGTGCTGGTAGTATCGTTCTTACTGACCAAGAAACGGGTATCACAGACTGTGTAACTATCTTCACCGACGAGTTTACCGACGTCTTTGTCGATGGGATTGAATGGGATGAAACCGGCGTCGTTGACGGCTCGGACGACCTTCTCTTTTGGGAGACTTCCCTCGACGGTGAAGTTCAGGCCAGCGGCAGTATGTCTCTCGCGGATGTGGGTCGTGAGCTCCCTACATCTCTAAGTGCGGGAAGTGTCAAGCCGAACTCCAAGGGAAGCGCCTTCATTGAAGTGAAGATCACAGTTGACGGCAGCTCAGCTACCACTAATACTTCGGCCCAGGCATATGCCGCTGGCTTGTCCATCATTCCTTTGTAAGTACAAGTTGGCTTAAGAAGTCATGCTGTTGTATACCCTTGCCGTCGCTTCTAACTCCTGTATTTTGCCTCTTCTCTCTGCGATTCTTCAGGCTTGTTGTCTTGATGCTCGCGGTTACCACCAACATGGTCGAGATCTCTCTCTTCTCCGCCATCTTTGTCGGTGCTTGCATGGTTGCGGGTAACATCAAGGATGGTTTCTATGCCACTCTCGACAACTACATCCTCAACGCGGTTGCTGACGTGGGCCACGTCTACGTCATTCTGTTTACTCTTTTTCTCAGTGGTATGGTCGGTATGATGCAGAAGAGTGGGGGTATGAGTGGATTCACCAAGGATGTTGCCACCATTGCCACGTCTCCACGATTGGGACAGCTCGCATGCTTTTCCGTTGGATGCTTTATCTTCTTTGACGACTACGCCAACGTTCTTCTCGCAGGTGAAACCATGCGTCCCCTTCTCGATCTTCTCTTTATCTCCCGTGAGAAGCTCGCTTTCATTGTCGATGCCACGGCAGCGCCTGTTGCCAGTATCTCGCCCATCTCGAGTTGGGTCGGCTTTGAAGTCGGTCTCATTCAAACGGAAATTGACCGTATCATTATACTCGAAGGCACCAGTGATCTCGGTATCAAGACAAGTGGATTTGGTGTGTTTCTCCAGTCCATCAAGTACAGATACTACCCCATCTTTATGATTGTACTCATTTGCGTCATGATCTACTCTCAGCGTGACGTTGGTCCTATGCTTATTGCTGAGCGCAAAGCTCGTGTCTACAAGCGCACAGACGGTGGTGACGGCAAAGGCAAGGCCAGTGAACTTGAAGGGAAGGGGGAGAATCAGCCTCATGACGATACTCCTGAAGCGAGCTGGAACTTGGTCCTCCCGGTTTTCCTCTTGATCTTTTTCATTTTCTATCTTCTTGTCAAGACTGGTACCATTGAGGGTGAAAGCCAGAGTTTTTTAGACAAGATTGAAGCCTCCGACAGTTATTCTGCCCTCCTCTGGGGGACCATGGCTGCCGCTCTCTGTACGATGATTCTGTATCTTCTCCAGGTTGTCAAGGATGGAATGTTTGTTCTTCCCAAAATGGATATTCTCAAGGATCTCTTTTCTTTCCGCAAGGCCAAGGAAGAAGACTCGAAGCCCCGCTTCCTCATGTCTGTCTACGATACTTCCGAGTCGTTCTTGTTCGGCATGGGCCGTATCTTCCCAGCTCTTATTGTTTTGACTTTGGCCTGGGCCTCTGGCGCCCTCATGGTCGCTGTGGGAGCTGATCGTCTCTTCTCGCGCTGGATCGTTGGCGGAATTGCCCCCGAAGCTCTTCCGACTCTTTCCTTTATCATTTCGTTGTTCATGGCTCTTGCCACTGGTACCTCATGGGGAACCATGTCGATCCTTTTCCCTCTCATCATGGTTCCTACCTGGGTTGCTTCGAATGGAGATGCTACCATTTTCTACGCGACCACTGCTGGAGTTTTGAGTGGTAGTGTCGCTGGAGACCACATCAGTCCAATCTCTGATACCACCGTGTTGAGTGCTCTTGCTTGTGACTGCAAGCTCTTGAATCACGTTGCGACCCAGGCGCCTTACGCTGTGGCTTGCATTCTCGTCAGTATCTTTTTGGGTACCATCCCGATCGGATACGATGCTTGGCCGAACATGATTGGCATCGTAATCGGATGTGGTGTTCTTTTTTGCTTTGTGTACTTCCTCTGTGTCCCTGTCATCAGCGCGACTGGTAGATTCGACATCCTCACTGAGTTGTATATGCGATTCAAGCCTGACTCTCCACTCCACGGGGTCAAGGCTGACACTATAAAGGTGTTCAATGGAGACGATATAGATACCTCGGAGGCCAATGGAGATGAGTCTGCTGAGCCCGCCAAGCTTTTGGCCGATTCGGACGAAGACACTCCTGAAGCCGTCGAAGACGAAAAGGGTGGCTACGAAGGAGATCTAGCTCTCGCCGAAGAAGTTGATGCTGAAGAGATGGCCTAAATGGACACCAATCTGTGAAGAGTACCTTTGTGTTTTACGTTTTGAGTGTTAGGATGCAACAAGTTGTTGCTTGCATACCGCCTAGTAGCTTACTGGTTTCTCCCATTTATCGAGGAAGTTTAGACTCCCAGTTTTATTAATCTTTCAGTTAGCACATAAATACCAGTATTACTTTTGGTCTCGTTCCACCCCGCATTTACAAAGTTATGCCGCTGTCCACAAATGATGCGCATCCGTAAACACAGAAGTTGCTGGTCCTTTGCCACCGCAGCCAAATCAAATGGAGGTCATGGCTTGTTCTGGGTTGACGCTATTCCTCATGGTTCACTGTGCTTTTTGAAAGCCAAGTAACCAATTTTAGTGGTATGTAGCGGGTATACCGGTACAGTACATGTGCGCCGTACCCTGGTAGACTGAAAAGTACGTACATAGTCGGGTTCCTCTATCTGTGTACTAGTCGAAGCTCCGGATTATTATTATTACATGACGTAAGAGCACGATTTCCGGTTCGCGGATGCTCGCAACTGACGTAACGATAGTTTTTGGTTTCTGGGGCCCTACCCATATGTGCCGTACTGTATCTTGACAGCAGCCGACGATGCTCGTCCACTTTCCTCATCGAAGGGCTACCTACTTGTTTGTCCGCTTACTGCACCGTACCAAAGCCATCGATAGGCTCCTATTCCGAAATATCAGGCAGCCAGCCGGTCGAAGATGAAGGTCCGGTTACTACTAGTAGCAAAGGCTGTGTCCGTTGCATGTGTTGCTGGCTGTACGACGGTCACGGCTTTCGCTCCGATGCCTCGACAACGTGCTTTCGTACCCAATACCGCCCAGCATTCCGCACAAACTAGACTTTGGGCCAAAACAAAGAGTTCTGCTGGTAGTGGTGATGGCTTTGGATCCAAGACTTCCAGCGGCCCCAAAAAGATGAGCAAAAAAGATGCGCTCCGAAAAGTTCAAAAAACGTATGGCGGAACAACACCGCAAGACATTGCCAGAGGCACGGAGCAGCGCATCGAGAAATCCATGAAGAGTCTACCTCAACACTTGCAAATAGCGACGCAAATATATCAGCAGTTGCAAAAGTGGAATGCGCGCGTATCCACTTTATCGGTTCTGCAACAAGCCAACCTGGCGCCCCAAGAATTGGACGGAGCCCGACGCGCCCACGAAGAATTGGAACGGATTTACGCCGAGCACGCCTTTACCCAAGACGATTTACACAATATTTTTCAAAAGATCACTTGGGATGCCTCTGCGGATGCCAAGGCCGCTAGAGCTATTACAGGAGTGATGCCAAAAGACATCGCCGATCGAGTGGATCGCGCCTGTGAGATTGTGGCAGAGGCTGTCAAGGCGGCAGGGCCTAAGGGTAGATGCCTAGATGTTGGATGTGGCTTTGGTGTGCTTGTGTCTCCATTGATGAAGGCTGGAGTCGTTGTGGAACAGATATACGGGGTGGATCTGAGTACAGAAATGATTCGCAACGCACAGGAGCAACACCGAGGGGTTAACTTTGAAGCCTCTGATTTCTTGAAAGATTATCAGGATTCGGAGGGCTTTGACAGCATTATATTTTGCGCTGCATTGCATGATCTGCCTGATACGATAGGAGCATTGAAGAGAGCGGCTAGGTTGCTACGACCGAACGGAAAGCTTGTAATATGTCACCCGCAAGGCGCCACTCACGTTGCGCAGCAAAATCGAGTCAACAATGTCCTCGTTAAGAGAGGGCTGCCAGATGCGGTAGAGCTGCAATCCTTGGATCTTGGTGGATTAGAGTTGATTTTAGAACCTGCAAAGGCAGGCACGCCACAAGAAACGGAGGACGGGTACTTGGCGATGCTCCAAAAGTAGAACCAGCAGTCGTCTGTCTTACTGTACGTAACGTTATCATACATGTTTGTACTCGTAGTCTGGTGGACAGGACGCAAGACCTGCGTGCACAAGGAGTCTCTCTACTCTATTACGCACTACCGGTAGCTAGAATACGATATGTATGTCTATCATAGAGTTAGCGGGATTCCCTACATACTTCCTCATACAGTACGTCACATCACGCGACCCTACCTACGCGCTCATTTTAAACCACAGAACGAACATAATTATCTCGGATCTGACAACAACATTAGTCTACTCGCTACAGTATCAAAACAAGTTGACAGCTTACGTTGGGTGAACGTATAGTAGCAGGTGAGCTTTATTCACGATGTATCCGAGATATCTGAAATTGCTGCTTATTGGGGCGTGGAGCGTATCGAATGTGCAATCCTTCGCCCAACAACGACAACGAGCGACTTTTCTCGCTTCTATATATCGAACACCTACCCTGTGCGCTACCAAAACGGAACAGGAGCAAGGTCAGGAGACTTTGAAGTTTTCTGCCAACTTATCATTCACCTCTGAGTCTTTAGCGGATGCAAAGATTGAAGATGTGGTAGAGTTTTTCCAGAAGGAAGAGTTCCGCGATCTGCTCCTCAGCGCTGGAGGAAATCGACCTGTGAAAGAGGTGCAGGAAACGCCAGCGATCAAGGCAAGATGGGAGCTGGCCCGTGATTTCTTTGGGTCGTCACTACTACCGGCGGAGTGTGATCGATATCTGAGCACTGATGCTCTCATTCTATTTCCAGGGATCGTCATGACGAACACTGTTGTGAACGGTATAAAGCAGTTGGAAGATGATGAGAGAGGCTTGCCTTTAAATCTCTTTGTCTTGGTTGCCGAGAAACGAAGCGTCAAAGGAGCTAGACCTCTTGTTTGGATCTTTAACCAGCTAACAGGTGCTGGAAAGAATGAAGATACTGAGTATTCTCCTCCTCAAGGGCACGTCATGACACGGACCTCGATTGTCGGGAAGGATGGTTCTTTGGCGTTGAACGTTCAAGTCAACTGTCAGATCATTGTCAGCTTCCCCGCCATATTGGTAAGAATCCTACCAACTTCCAAAGAAAAGATGGAAGAACAGGGCAGCGCCAGTGTTTCGAAAGCAGTTTCGAAAGATCTGGAAGTCGGCATTATTGCCGTGCGAGACGCCTTTCTTAGATGGCAGCTAGATAAGGCCTCTGCATAGACTCTGACCTGTGATCACTGACGACGGCTGCTTTGCAACCATAGCATAGAAGACTCTGTTATAGCACTATCTTTAGCCGTGGCGCTGTAACTTTCATCGGGAATTCAGTAGGAAGCATCGTTTCTCCCAGCGCTTAACTCGCAGCAAACTCTACCTCTTCTACGACGTAAAACAAGCAAGATTGACTAATCTAGTATAAACTAAGACTAGTCTAGTAGTCTAGTGCAGCCTAATCTATTATCTATCTATCATACCGGTATGAAGTATGAAGGGGTCCTTTCCGATTGAAAGATCAAGAATTTGTAATTGCGCGCGCACTTTTCGAGAAACTTGAACAAAGATTGAAAGATTCATTTTTGATGACACCATTGACCATTGTACCATTGTCGCTCGTGAAAAGTCTGTTGCACACGATGGTCATGATGAAAAGCTTTAGATTCGCTGCCGTGATAATCGCATTACTCAGTAGCTTTGCTTCTGCCTTTCATCCATCTACATCAAGTATCCACTCTGCAGATGCCGCCTCGCAGAGTCTTTCGCGGGCACGTCAAGGGGCCTTGCAGGCAAGCCGTCGCTCCTTTGTAGAAAAGGCTACTCTCTCATCCATTGCTATTGCTGGAGCTTCCCTTGCTTCTGCGAAAACTGCAAGTGCCTCTGGTGGAGCCACTGCCGGCGGGGTCTACCTTCTCTCTGCGAAACAACGCTATAACGCACGAGTTACAGCCGGTGTCAAGGGTTTTCTGGCCGTTGGAGGAGCTCTCGAGAGTGGAAGCATCGATGTAGTTCGAACCTTTTTCACCAGTGAAGACGACGGCAGTTGGAAAGACTTTTCAGCTGCGGGTTATCTGTTGGCAAACGCGTTTCGGCGAAACTCATCGGCAGCACCCGACACACTACCTTCCGTTAAGGTAAGTTATGTTGATGATGGATAACCATAGTGCATGGTAGGATCCATGCTGCTGTTTGATACTCTGTCAAATGCTGGTGCTTACGCATACATTACTAATCACGTCGCTCACTCTTTGCAGAAATGGAAGGCCTTTGCGGCCCAAACCGAAGCTATTACCAAAGCTCTTAAGAAGAAAGATAGCGCAGGCGCCATGAAGGCTTACCAAGATGCAATCATTGCGTTGGACGAATACTTAGGTCTAGTGGAGCTCCCGTCGGCCAAGGAAATTACGAGCAGCTAAAAGGTATGGTCGGTGTTGGCTTGTCATTCATTTCATTCATTCGCTTCACATTTTTATCAGTTTCACTCTCTACTAGACTAGACTAGTACAACGGTAGAGAGAGACAAAAACTAAGCTAAGCTAGGTATAAACTCTCCAAGCGGGTGACGCTCATTAATAATTACCATTCACTGTGTCCATATCTATTGTCGAGGGGGGTTTAGCAGTGGATGGATCTGGATGGCTTAAGTCTAGGAAAGAGAGTGTGGCTTCCCCAACATCCAACTGCTAAGTAAGACCCGAAGTAAGACGGGAAGACTGGGCCGGGTCGCTTCATATTTAAGCATGCATGTCGTGCATTGGCGCGTTGTAAGCCAATTTACTAGCTTTACTGGAATCACCGGCGCGGCCAACGACATTCTCCCGCCAAAATAAAATGGGACTTGCAAACGACACAACGAACACTTTTCTAACCAGTATCACCGAATGACGGAAGAACTTAAGTCGACCATGGCTGTTGAAAAGAAGACTGGAGCGGATGTTCCACCCATGAACATTGCCACCATATCTGCTGGATTCGAGAAGGGAGACTTTCTGGTCCGTGAGGAGCAAGGAAACCGCGTGTACTTCGATTTCTTTGAAGAGGTGAGAAATACCGTATGATTTTCATTCGCACTGATCGGCAGCGTGCGAACCCAAATGACCCCTGTGGACAATACAGCGAGTAAGGAGTCGTAGCTAACTCTGTCTGTTTATCTTTCCTTATCATTACAGGCATTCAATTACATCTCCAACAAAGGATACTCCCGCATGTCCAGAGAGGATGAAAAGCACTGGGTCGATCTCATGAATGTCATTCACGACAGTGTTAAGGGAGGCATGAAGTACAATACCGGAACCTTGTTGATGGTCCTGAACCGACCCGTTACCGAGGCATCGGTCCTCGCTGCCGAAAAGGCGGAGAAGCCGCCCAAAAAGTCCATGACCCCGTCCAAGCCTGACTCAAAAAATCTCAACCCATAAGCTGGTACGAGTAGTAGTTGCTGGATGAGACCCTTATTTTTGTTTCCCAAGTCAGAGACTGGCCAAGCAGTCGACGAGTATGTGCATTTTGTGTTGTGGAATAAGGTACACCCTGATTTTATGGTTGGATTAAATGATGGTGGTATGAGATGAGCGTGCCGGTGGCGTGTTCTCTCGTATCGATTAATTGATATCACTTTATAGTTGCTTAGTTTGCTGCCTTTACTCCTGACGCCCGGAACGACTGTCTCTCGTGTAGGTCTTTTACTAGGTCGAGTATACTCCGTAATAGTCGCACATTCAAAGGATGCGTTTTGGCTGGCTGCAGTTGATGCGACGTGCTCTCTCCGTATTCGATCGAACTAGAGATGAGTTCCATCAACGAATCCAAACGCTGTGGAAGGCAAGCAAGACAGTGAGAGTCGGATCTAAAGTCGCGGACCCATAGGCATAGCATACACTGTTCTCGAGTTCGCTGTTACTTACATCAAGGGAGTTCCCGGCATCTTTCAGGATCAGCTGCTCTCGTTCCGAGTCGGTGGATACTCGCAGGCAGTATGCCAACAGGCGAAGGTTGCGACCTTTTTCATCAGGAGCAAACGCTGCCTCCGCCTTGATCCTTTCCCGTAGGAGTGTCAATAAAAGAAGCAACTGCTCGGGTGCAGAATCTCCGACTGAATCGGACGTTGGTGATACCATTTCAGCCTTCATGTACTCCTCCTTCTTGAACTCTTCCTGCAGGACACGCTGCACATTCTTGTCGTTCGGATCAATCGACTCGATCCGCTGACCGTCTTCGGACGTTACATTCCACAGCCCCTCGATCGGATCGTACTCGTTTTGAGCGCTGCCGGGAGATAACTTATCCAACTTTGCGGCTACAATCTGGTCCACTTTCTTCTCTTGCTGACGAATCGCGTCGTTCAAGTAGTCGAGAAGCGAATCGTTCAGTTCACCCGCGTGGTCGCTGGTATCGTCACTGCTCCGTGTCATGGAGGCCAACGTGAAATCCAATCCTTCCACTCCTTCCTGTACGAGCTTGTCTAGCATCAGAGCAGTCGTTTCTCGCGCCAGTCTACGCACCTCGGCCCGCCGGTAGCCCTCCAAAAAGGCACGCACTTTGCACACTTCCCGATAGTGACCACCTCCAGCCTTGACTTTGTCGCCCGCCATGCCATCCTGTCCAATGCCTTGCATTTCAAACTGTCGCAAGACATCTTGCAAGGCTTGACCTCTCCCAGTACGCAACGCTTGAGAAGATGCCGTCAAGAATTCCGCTGGTACCTGAGAAGGATTGAATCCCACAAACTCCTTGGGTGCTTCAAAGGCTGGCAGATTCTCCAAATCTTCGGCAAAGCCTACAAAGGCGGGTGCCCCCGACATGGCCAAGAGTGCTTGCACTAACTCGATCACCTTTTCCTTGGCTTCTTGCATTTCTTTCGAGGATGTCTCGCTAGTAGTAGCCGACTGGTCCATGTCCCACGGCTGGGCGCCGCCAGAGCTAACAGTGTTACTCAATGCGTCACCACCCAAAGCAGCTTGTCCGGGTTGAGCCGCGGCAATACCTGTCATGTCATTTTGGTCTTTCGTGGAATAGATTTGCACAACACGTTCGCCATCTTCGTTGGGTTCTGTCGGTGGTGGAGGGGCGGAAATAGCGCTACTGTGCCACGTGACAGGTTCTTTCTTGCGGGGTTTCTCCGCAGGCTTGGTCACATTGATGGCTTCGGGAGTATTAAAGTAAAAGAAACCTGCATCTTCATCCTCTTCGTCGACATCGGTCTCGTAGTCGTTGGTAATCTCGTAGCGTTGCTTGGGGTCGTCCGATCCTTCTTCGACACGCTTGACTCGTTCTAGACTGCGTTGGTGTTCCAGGGCTGCTTGATCGGCAGCGTGGTCTCGAAGTCTCTTCAACATGACTTCCTTTGTTCCTTTATCCGATAAGCTCGTTTGTTGACATAGCTCCTGTAGTTGTTTCTTGGTAACACTCTTTAACAAGCTCTCGTCTTCGGCGGCGGCGGCGGCATCGTTGATTCCCTGGTCCGTTTCACTGCTGCGGCTTGTTGTAGAGCGAGTCGGCACCAAGAAAGGTCGTGGTCTCGGGAGGGGGGAGAGAAAGGCGTGTGCTTGAATGATAAGGAAGAGAGACGCTATTGCGAGAGTAGCCAGAAGCCGAACCGTGCGAGTGGTGATGGAATTCATTCCGAGTGTGGCTGCTGGCGGTTGGCACGGGAGTTTCAGTGTGAGCAGAGAAAAATGGGGAAGTTGTGCGGTGTCCAAGAAAGTTTTCGTTTGAATTGCTACGTCAGAATAAACAAATCAAGGTGTGGATGAGCGGTACCAGTATCTTCAATCAAATGTCAGTGCAGACGCGGGTTCGACGACAAGATAGATAGTGGTTGAAAGCAGACGGCCATTGTATGTGATGAAGAACAACAACCAACATCAACAAGACACAAGACGTTTTGATGGTTGGCGTTCGCGCGCGTCGCGCGTTGCGGCACCTGGCTGTGCCCGCGATTGCCGTCTGGCCAGCAACCTTCATTTTTCTTTTTCGGGGCGAAGGTTGACCGCAAAAAAAGATTCGGCGTAAACTGTAAACTCGTTGGCGATCATTTCCATACCTCGATACCTCGTGTAGTCAGTCTACTACCGTACTGTAGTCGTACTTCCAACAACCCGACCAACGACCAAGCACCTTATTTGCTATTGCCAGAGAGGAAAGAGTCAACGCAAAAAGTAACCCAACCTACCTTATTATGTGCGGTATCTTTGCCATTTTCTCGTCCAGTCTCTCCGAGGCCGACTTGCGTCGCGAGCTGATTGCCTGCTCGTCTCGTCTCCGTCATCGCGGACCCGATTGGTCTGGCTACAAAGTTATCGAAGCCGATCCCAGCCGAGACATCTCCCGTCCGCACGGCATCGCTCATGAGCGTTTGGCTATTATGGATCCAGAGAGTGGATCCCAGCCGTTGGTTTCGGCTGACGGAAATATTATCGTGGCTGCCAATGGAGAAATCTACAACTACAAGGAGCTCTACGAACATCTAGAGAAGCCTTACAAGCCAAAGACTGGCTCGGATTGCGAAGTCATCTTGCCCTTGTACGAGCAATATGGAGCGACTATTGACATGCCGCGCAAGTTGCGTGGCATGTTTAGTTTCATCCTCTATGATCGCACGGAAGATCTTTTCATGATCGTCCGTGATCATCTTGGTATTACCCCGCTCTACATGGGATGGGGTAACGATGGATCCATCTACGTTGCGTCCGAAATGAAGGCTCTCATTGGGGAGTGCAGCAAATTCCAGCAGTTTCCTCCTGGTCACATCTATTGCAACAAGGGTGCGCATGCTGGCACGTTTCAGCGTTGGTACACGCCGACTTGGGCGCCCAAGCTCTTGCCGGGTGTTCCACTTCCCAAGGAAAAGTATCAGGCGGTAAGTCTATGGTGGCAGGGTGTTGAATATGAGGCGTTGTACTTTGCTCGTTTGTTGCTCATTCTTTATCTTTTCTTGCGCTTTTGTGTGTTGCAGGCAGTATTGCGTAACGCCTTTGAGGAGGCCGTGATTCGCCGAATGATGTCCGACGTGCCGTGGGGTGTCCTCTTGTCGGGAGGTCTCGATTCATCCTTAGTGGCTGCCATTTGTGCCCGTCATATTAAGCGTCGCTCCACATCTTTTCCCAAGCTGCACTCCTTCACCATTGGTTTGGAAGGCTCGCCGGATATCCTTGCCGCCAAGAAAGTTGCTGACTTTTTGGGAACCACCCATCACGCCTACACCTATACCATCCAGGAAGGAGCCGATGCCGTCCGAGACGTCATTCGCGCCTTGGAGACGTACGATCTCACCACGGTGCGTGCTTCGACGCCCATGTACATGATGAGCCGAAAGATCAAGGCCATGGGTATCAAGATGGTCTTGAGTGGAGAAGGTGCCGACGAAGTTTTTGGAGGGTACCTTTACTTTCACAAGGCGCCCAACGCCCAGGAATTCATGGATGAGACTATTGACAAGCTAAGCCGTCTTCATATGTACGACTGCTTGCGTTGTAACAAGGCCATGAGTGCGTGGGGTGTGGAGCCGCGTGTGCCCTTTTTGGATGCCGACTTTCTGGACGTGGCCATGAACTTGGACCCTGAGGAGAAGAGGATCCGTATGGGTCCTGGCGTTGCAAAGGAGGATTGGCGTGCAGAGAAGTGGGCCCTGCGTAAGGCCTTTGACACTCCGGATGATCCTTACTTGCCACATGATATTCTGTGGAGACAGAAGGAGCAGTTTAGCGATGGTGTTGGGTACGGCTGGGTCGATCATTTGAAGGAAGTTGCCGAGCATGAGGTTAGCGATCAGATGTTTGCCAGTGCCAGTAACCGCTTCCCACACAACACACCCTCTACCAAGGAAGGATACCGTTACAGAATGATCTTTGAAGATCTATTTCCTGGTGAAGCGGCAGAGAGGACTGTTCCTGGTGGAAAGACGATTGCTTGCTCGACTGAACGTGCCATGAAGTGGGACGAAACCTTCGCTTCGCGGGCTGATCCTAGTGGTCGTTCTCTCGGGGGTGTTCACGCGTCTGCCTACGATGAGGCGTTCGAAGCAGACACCAAGGTAGGAGAGCCTTCCACCAAGAAGGCAAAAGCCTAAGGTTGCTTTTTGGAGCTATAGCATGGCTCATTAGTGATCCCTTTTTACAAAGCTTAATTTAAAGAGACAAAGTCACTAAAGATGGCAATGGTAGCGGTAGCTCTATTAAATTAGTGTGTAGAGTCCGTACTCCAGATAAAAAAGATCCCAGATGTGTTTGTAGTAGAGCTTGACCGAAGGCATGGACTCTGCATCGAGCTGGCTGAACCGGAACAGTAGTAACGATGCGAGTGCAGCGTGGCCTCCAATCATGGGAATAAGATTGAAACTCCCGGGAGCGGAAAGTGCACCAGTAGCGATAGCCTGGATGTAGTTTAATAGCAAGCATAAAGTCGCTCCCTTGGCGATCCGAGGAACGCCGATCTTGGTCGCAAAGGTTTCTATTTGATAAGCCTGTAATTGTCGAGAGTCGAACGGTGAGTCATGGCCACGATATGAATACAATCATGGCATATGTGAACGAGTACTTACCTTGTCTCCTTCAATGTCAGGCAAGTCTTTTGTAATAGCGATAACCGACGCAAAGGCCGTCATGAATCGGGCGATAAAGGCAACCTTTGAAGACCAGCTGAACGGAGCACCGAGCGCATCCTTTACCGCGTAGTAAATACCAAAGTTTAACAAGAAGCCTCTGACTGTGGCAATAGTCAGTCCAGCAAGGATTGGGTTCTTCTTTGTCCGAATCGGTGGGACGGAATAGATGGCACCCAGCGCAATTCCAGTCGAGTAGAGACGGAACAAGAGTCTGGGAAAATAAGCTCGAACCAGCACAGGTCCGATCGTTCCCGATAGAATGACGGCAACCCACGCAAAGCGTTTGGACATTTCACCGCTCGCTACAGGCAGAAAAGGCTTATTCAACTTGTCAATATCTTCATCGTAGATTTGGTTGATTCCAACGATAAAGGCGTTGCCCATTAACAGTGCGACCATGCCCACGAGAGCTCGAGGAAGCATGATTGCCCAGTTGGCGCTCGTTATCGCACCGGGAGTATCAAGAAGAGCCCTAGTAGTTCCAGCGATGGATGCGAGGATCGTCCCTCGGATAGTGTGAGGCCGCGTAAATTTGTACAAGGCCCGAAGTCTCGCCTTGACGGATCCCGACTGGACTTCCTCCCGCGCTCGAGACAAGGCTTCAGGATCAAAGTCTCCTTCGACCGACATGGAAAGTGGCGAAGCATAAGCATACGATGGCCTCGAGACGCATCGAATGGGACTGACAGAGACGGAACGCAATGCCATCGGCTGCGAGAATGCCGCCGACTGCGAGACGAATGTCAAGGTCAGGAGAGCTCCTAGTAGGAGCAGATTGGAAGCCATCGTCGCAGTACTTTTGTCGACCAGATAACTTTCGTAGTAGTCACAGTTCAGTATACTTTCAAAGGTGCTTGCTCCGACCTTTCAAGCATCGTCTTGGTTAATTAGTCAGGTGGTCGATAGCAACAACAGCATCGCTCCACAGACTTACTTCTTACTTTGCATCACTGACGTGCTTCACGGTGTCAGTTTTTGAACACGACTTGCAGTCCCGGGTTATGAACCTTGCTAGGAATCGGAAGTCAAAGTCTGTAGACTATACTATGTAAAGTCAATGTTACTTTAGCTACAGTAGCTAGGAGCCGCAGCAGATCGTGGGAGCGCTAGAGGTGTTCATTCCTATGAATAGTCAAAGGTCAAAAACCAACGCACGAAACGTCCACGATCGTTATTTTGCACCGTGGAACGCAGCCTCCTCGATGGACGTGGATGGAATTCACAATGACAACATAGCTCAGACCAGCAGCTTGAGAATCAATAAAGAAGAGATGATGAGTCGTCGCATTGTTAGCCGCTCAGCGATTACAGAGCCAGAAAGTGAGGTTCATTCCGGTGGAGAGCGCAAAGATGGACTGCGAGACGAGCTTGGCGAAAGAAAGGAAGAAATTGCATCGCTTCGTGAAGTTGTGCGGCAACAAGGCATTGCGATTGGTGAGCTTCGACAGATCCAGGTTGGAACTACGGCGGGCGTGCTCGAAGGTGCTGCGATACCAACCAGCAGCGCAGGGGACTCGAAATCGTATGATATAAGTTTTGAACTGGATGCAACCCACATGTGGAGTGACGATGATGATGATGACGACTCGAGTGACTCTCTTCCAACAGGAATCAATGCCGCGATCGCCGCCATTAGGGAAGAAGCTTCGAAAGTTGACACAGTCATGGCTTTGAATCAGTTGGACACTATGCAGCAGGAGCTCAATTCCGTAACGAGGGCAATGAACAATCGTACTGCCGAAATGGAAGAGTTGCGTGCCCTCCTCCAACTAAAAGATGATCGCTTGTCGACGCTCGAGCTAGAAAGAGACTTGTACAAAGCTGACGCCCACAAAATGAATACGGATCTTCAGAATTGCATAGAAAAGATTCATAGATTTGATCTATCAGCGGTGAACATTTCGCCACTAGAGCCGCCAAGCATTTCGGAGGTTCCGCCCATTATCACGTCGACGGGCTCTACGGGGAGTCGGCCTCTACTACTCATCCCAAAGGAAGACGGAGAGACTTCGTTTTCAGAACATTCGAGGACCCGCAGCAATCCCAACGAGTATTCTAGAGGACGATTCATGTCGCCAAGGACAGTAAGGCCTTCCGATGTCGACAGCGTCCTCTCCGACAGATCGACGTATACAGTCCATGCCTTGCAATCTTCGCGGAGAAATAGAAGCAATGGATCCCTTCCCCAGCAGAAAACCAAAACATTTCTCCCCTTTCGAAACAAGTCGGGCGGAAGACATCGTCTTCAGCCAGTCGTTCGTTCTTCTGTACAAATGACTGGTATATCGCTTCAGAAGCAGGTTGACGAAATGAATGAACGCTTGGTGGCGTCGTTGAAGGCATCTGAAGAGCTACGCAAGAGACTTGCGATGGTCAGTCGTTACTATGAAACCCTTGTCCGCCGCTTACAAGAGAGCATAGTCGAGATGAAGTTCAACCAGGAGCGGATGGAGACGGATCTAGTTCACCAGATTTCATCTATGGATCACTCCAGGAAGAAGGATATTGAAGCGTTTGAGGCCGAGCTCCGCGAGAAGGGTCAGGAAATCGAACAGCTCAAGGCAAGAATCCTCTGAAGTACGCCTTCCACACTTGTACTTATAAATTGAGAAGAAACTATCACTTATCGCTGTTCAATACTACCACTGTGTCTCAGTCTATTGATAGCACCCGCAATTTCGAGTAGCCGTGGTCTCGTTAGAGCGCCATGGAACTGGCCGGGTGCAAGCCCATTCAGACCTTGGTTGTCGATAAGGACGTCAAGACCACGCAGCGTATCGTAAAGCACAGTGCTTTTAGCTAGCTGTGTAGAGGCAATCTTCTGCAAGGCAGCAGAGATGCCGTTTGTCTGTGGACGAGACACAATCTGCTCCAGTCCAGTGAGATTCAATTCCGTTTCGCCATACGAGATAATGCCTTTTCGAGTAACCTTAACTCTTCCGTTTGGGCTCAGACTGCTTATGATGGGATATCGGTACCGGTTCGCTCCAAATGACGGGATAGAAGAAACAGGAGGTGCTCCCATGTTGACACAGTCAGCAACAATCTTCTGTGCTCGTTCCGTCGCATCTTCGCACTTGTAGCAGTCCATTAGGAGGACGTGGTCGGCAACGTCAAAGTAGTCGCCAGCTCCACCAATAACAAGGATTGTCGAAATACCGCGTTCTTCGTAGATGGAACGAACAACACGAACAAAAGGAGTGATGGGTTCCTTGTCGGTGGCGACAAGTCTAGCCATCTTATCGTCCCGAATCATAAAATTGGTAGCGCAGGTATCTTCGTCAACCAAAAGCGTGTCGGCTCCCATTTCGATTGACTTCGTGATAAGAGACAAGTGAGAATGAGACGAATGGAAGTGTAAGAGCATAGCCGCCGAGCCCCGCCAACGTCACTCACCTCTACAATGTTGCTCGCTTGACTCGTGCTGCCGCTCGCATCTGCAGTACTAAAGCACTTTGTGTCTTTGCCAAATGGCAAATTGTTGATGAACGGACTTATGTCCACCGACTTGACGCAACGGCCGTCTTCCGCCCGGATCTTGGCTGCCTTGAGAGACGTGACGCAAAACTCGCGACCGTCTCCAGGAATCTTACTGTACACACCGAGCTGCAAGGTCTGGAGCAAGGTGGACTTGCCATGGAAGCCGCCTCCGCAGATCAAGGTAACTCCCTTGCGAATGCCCATACCAGTGACGACCATACCCGCGTTGGGTAGAGTAAAGGAAGTTTCCAAGCTCGATGGCGATTGAAACGGAATGGCGCCGTGTAGCATCGGACAATCGTCGTCTCCGCTTAGTCGGGGCAAGATGGAGCCATTATGAACAAACGCGACCAATCCAGCACCATCCAACTGATTCTGTAACCAAACTTGATCCTCGACTGACTCGACGTGTCGTACAAACCTGGCTTGGTCGTGCGACGCAAACAGTAGACTCTCATGAACCAGCTGGGCCAGGATACGGTCGAAAATGTGAAGGGCTTGCGTCCCCAAGATGGTGCGGCCACGGGCCGGCAAAGCCACGGTGATTTGAGCCATAATGGTACCGTGCACATCGATTGATACGGCCGACTGTTCGATAACATGTTGTGTCGGTTCCATGACTTGAACATCGCCGCCCTTTGGTCCACTCCAACCTCCGTTTCCTCCCATACTACTGTCGGCTCCCATACTTCGACACTTTTGATAGAGGTGCCGCATCATGTAGTCCGCAGCAGCTACGCGGCGTATCTTGCTGCTGAAGAGAGTTGCAGGTAGACACGAGACTGGCAGCGGAACAGTCACGCGACAAAAAGTAGGTGGAGCAAAGCAATCAGATTGTGCACGGCCCACTTGTAGTGTAAATCCGGTCGGGTGGACCCAGCCACTGTTCTCTGCCGTTTCCAAGTCATGGTAGGCATTATACTGACGTCCGTCAATCCTTTCCAGTAGCCCCGTCAGATCGTTGTAGGTTCCTCCATTTCCTCCAGCGGCCAGGGGCTGTTGCGCGTCGGGTCCTCCCGAGTTGCCACCACGGCCGCCTGCTCCTCCACGGCCTCGACCTCCACCACCGTATTTGTTCCTGTAGTATTCGCCTCTTCCACGACCACCACCGCGACCTCTTCCTCCTCTACCTCTGCTCGACATGTCGCTGGATTGGTAATTGCAACGATTAATGATTAATGCGGCCGTCATGGGCCATGGTGTCGATATTTTTTTGGAACTTCGATGAAGTTTTCGATTTCCCGCCAAATTTATGTATTCCCTAATAGGCATCGTACCGGTACCGTACTGTAGTCTAGTGTCTACAAATCCTGGTACTAGCTCAGCTACCTGATACGGTAGCTAGCGGTCGATAGCTATCTTAGGTTAGCCTGCGACTTTTGAAGCTTCCAGTGCGCTCGCTGACACTCATTTCTGCTGTAGCTAGCCGATTGGTAGGCCGAGCATCGCATGAGGATACTTTGAGCAGCCGCCATCCTCATTCTCCAATTCGTGCAAGAGCCTGCTTTGAGGATAAGCTCGTCAACAATTTGAGCCATGGCTCCTGTAGGAATGTATCGTTCACTGTAGTACGATACCTGACTCTTGGACTGCGCCTTTCGAAACCCTCTTCGAGTTGATAGCGGTCATCGTGTTTGCTCTGTTGCCCTGCGACTATCATCCCTCCTACCGGTAGCGGGGCGATGACCGGGATCCGGATCTCGTAATCCGTTTCGCGCCAAATTTGGGATACTCGATCCGTGCCGAAAGAGCTAATCCCGCTCACTCTAGTCAAATCGCTACGATAGGCAAGTTGAGTCGTACGGTAGGTCGAGCAACAAGCTCATTAAGGACATTATAGATACTACCGTACTCGCGCTCCTATCGGTTAATGAAACTAACAGAAATATTCATCGTCGCCCAAACGACCCAGTGTTGTATTAAATGATCTCTGCATCTCGCGTTCCTCACTCACTCAATGGCTGGAGAATGAACGTCTGGGAGCGAGGCTTGTTGAAGTGCAGCAAATGCATTTTTAGCCTTTAGGTCGCATTTTTTCGCCGCAAAGCAAGCTTGATTATCGTTAATCTCAGTGAAATTCGGCAAAACAAAGAGAATCAGTCCCCCCACAAAGACGACTGGCAAGAGCGCGTTCTTGGGGTGAGTCTTCAATGATTCTACTAGCGAAGGCCCGTTTTCCAAGTCAAAAAATTGAGTCTTATAATACTCCAGGGTCTGTGGTGACACCACGTTGCTTTTTTGAAGATGAGAGAGCACCTTAGTGACGGGCCAAACGTCATACTTCTTCAATTGTTTGACTGCTCCAAGCCCAAAACCTAGGTCCATGTGGACCACAACGATCCATTTCTTGTGCAGTGGCTAGTTGGATTCAATGTGAAGCGCATTCGTGACAAAGGCTTGGAACTGCTCGTGTAAACGGAGGCTTTGGAGCTGCGTCTTGGCGTTGAGTTGTTGCTGAGAGGACCAAGCCGCAAATTTGGAGGAGGAAAGTTTCACTTCCTTGAAGAGCTTCAACACATCTTCCCAAGGTGCGACGGTGGTTGAACTATTAGGTACAACCAGTGGCATGATTGAGCCAATCTTCTGGACCTTGAGAAAGACAACCACAATCATGTTATCGGAGCGCTTGTGTGCAGCGATGTTTTGGGCGATTATGCACTCTCCACAGCTGCTTGATGGGCTCCCAGAAAAGATGTAGGAACAAGAGTGGGCTCTACCGTCGGCAGAAAAGTCAACTCGTTGCAGTGGAAGTCGACATCGAGGTGGACAACATGGCGACTTTTCTCTGCATGCTGCAATCGCTTCTTGCCGAAATAAGACAGCAAGGAATATCCAAGCACGCCATTGCGAACTTTGTCTTTCCAAGCTGTCATGAGGCGATAGGTTCGTTGAACTCCAAGATCACGAACAGTTTTCTTTGTCTCTCGAGACAGTAAGCATCGCGGCTTGTGAAAATTCCAGTGCGCTTTCTGGCAGTCTTTGCTGCAGTAGCTTGCAAATGTGCAGGCCGAGCATCGCATGAGAGAACTTTGATCGGCTGCCTTTCCGCATTTCGCACAATTGCCGGAGCTGGTAACCTGGTCCATCACGATGGTGGGGATTATTCAAAGGGTAAGGTGGGATAATGTGCCGGTACGACGTTCTCATCCAGAGAGATCGTACGCGTGCGTTGTGGTTGGGTTTGTAAATCGTAGACATGGTGCTCCGTGCTTTGCAAAAGCTGTGAAGTTTTCTGGAAGTTTTAAATTTTGGATCCCAGGCGTTTCGCGCCAAATTAGACGACAGCGGACTTCCCCGTGGAAGACCTCGCAAGAGTAGTTTTGAAAGTTCAAAGCCATCAACACAAATCAATTTGTACCGTGTGACACCATGATGCAACGATTGAGCCTCCTTGCCGTCCTTCTGTCCCTGTTTCTCCAGGGACAGGCCTTTATTGTCACTCCACCATCATTGGTCCGACCAGTCATGTCCACATCTCTTTACATGGGCCAGGCACAGCCAGAAGTCGAGACCAAGACCAAAACCACGGTGAAAGAAAAGCAAAAACAAAAGCAGCAACAAAAACAAAAGGCCAAGACTGACGAACCAGTCAATCGACGCGACGAAGACTTTGAAGATGCTCCCATGTTTAAGCTGATGTTGCTCGGGGATGAATCTTACGATCCGGAACACGTGATTACGCGTATCTGTGCCATTATGGACGACATGGACGAAGATGGCGCTTCGACAGCCTACAAGCAAGCGCAGGCAAAGGGAAAGGCCATGTGCGGAAAGTATCCGTTTGAACGAGCTGAGCTGTTCAAGGAACAGCTATTGCGATCGACTCCCATGATCTTTGCTGATTTGGAAGACGAGAATTAGGGAACATGAAGATCCCCTCTACCATGAAGCCTTCTTACATTGAAACGCCATGGGATGAAGCACATCAGTCAATACTTAATACTATGCTAAAAGCTAACAGCCTCTTGCCTAACCGATTAGAGGCATATTCTCTTTTATCAAACTAGATACTATATGTAGACTACTGGTTAAACTCAGCACGACCTGCGTCGTCCTTACAGATTCAGAAACCAGACTAGCTCGACTATCACTGGCAATCGTATCCTCTCTCTAGTAGAGATTCAAGGCAAAAACGATCTAACTGCTATGCTTACAAGATGTGATTATCAGGAAAGACCACCGACGTCCGAGATGGTGTGCCGCTGTCGAAAGGCACTCTTCTTGGATAGCGAAGAAGAATTCTTCTTGGTTCCCGAAGAAGAATCGTCTTCGTCCTCTTCACTCCGCGACTTGGATATCAGTGAGTCCATTCCAAATACTACAGGAGATTGCTTGCGCGGATTGGCCGATGGTGCGAGACCAAGATGTTCCATCACGTAGTACGTATACCCACCAAGTATGAAGACGGTAAACAGAATAGTGGCCGAAGTCATGGCCTTGAGCTCGGGCTTGAGACGCGTACCTTCGCCACTCACGTCGTCGTACCTGTAGATTCAAAAAGTATGGGGTGAACGTGAGCATGTTGGAATCATTGGTTGAAGAAAAGTAGTGAGAAGGGAGTGAGATCGGCAACTTACATAGGAATGTGCTCCACCAAGGCAAACGACATAGCACCCCGTAAGCCTGCAAACCAAAGCACCACTTGCATCTTTACATCAATCACAACACCAGCGGGAGCGTTCGGCACCGTTCGTCTCAGGGCAACCGGTTTCCGGCATGCAGCTCTTGTCTGTTGCAGGCGAGTTATCGCATTGGCCACGAGGCTAAGCGATGGGATCATAACGGCTCGACTCACGCAACAAGCGAAAATGGCAAGCACTGTATGAAAGAAGTTCCAGTGATACCGATGACTAAAGAGAAACAGACCGAGATAGGCAAAAATTGCCGTTTCCATCACCGTCGATATCATCTCGGTGACAAAGCCAATGTGTGTGCGCGATTCCTCCGACAAGTGTCCTGCACCCGAGAATATGCGGTAACGCCCAGGGGCGAATGCTCTTTCTCCAGTTTTAGCAGGTGATGAGGGGCTCGAGTCATGCTCCGAGTTATCCATCATGACCTCCTCCTTTTCTCCAACGACGTAGAGATCCATCACAAAACCAGTGGCCACGGCACTGACGATACCAGACCAACCGATACCATCGCAAACGTAGTAGGGTAAGAGGGCCCAACAAAAGAACATGAGCACTTCGACCAAGGCCGTCTGGCAGCCGTGAAACAGCCAGAAGTAGACAGTACTCAACATCCCGGAACCAACTCCGACGAGCAGGGAGCCAATCGCGACCACCAAAAAGTGAATGGACGCAGCAAAGACAGCATCACCGTCAATTACCAAGTCTTCGTCAAGGAAATGTACCAATGTCTCAAAGAGGACGATTGCCACCCCATCATTTAGAAGGGATTCACCAAAGATAACAACGTAAATCGTGTCGGTGTCGGTCATGCCCATGTTGCTCAAGACGCTCAACACCGCAATTGGGTCAATGGAGGAAATAAGAGCTCCAAACGTCAGCGCTTCCACGTAAGGGATTGGTGTGCAGAAAGGTGCCAACATGAGGCTTCCCCGGTGGACAATCATGGCCGTCAAGACCGTGGCAATGAGCGTGCCAATGAATGCGTAGAGAATAATCGGAACCACGTGCCGGTTGAATGATCGCTTATCAATTCCCAATGCTGCTTCAAACACAATTGGCGGGACCAGAATACGAAGAAACCAATTGCCTTCAAAGCTAATGTCATTGTGCGGAAAGAGCATGATTAAGTACCCACTCAGGACTGTTCCAATGAAAAAGATATCAACGTGTTAGACAAGAACCATGGGCAATAACATCAACCAATAACTCTTGCAAACAAAAGAGCTGGAATAGCATACCTCCGACAATGATACAGCCAGCGGCTTCGGGTAGCCATAGAATTCGAAAGTGGCGAATAAGACTCTTGACGACTCCACAACACGCCATGACAAATATTACAAAGACAAGTCGGCTGTCCGAGACGTCTTCTTCTGGGTCAATACTGCAATGATCGTGGTAGACATTGAGAATAGACGCACAGCATGTTCTAGCTTCGACTGAAGACGGATCGTTCAGTAACGCCGAGACGGCTGCGGATGATTCCTTCATTGCCTTGGAGGATGAAGCAGCATCTGTCGCTGCTTGACTCTGGTTGGTGGCTTTCTCAATGATTTTATCGCCTTGTTGCAGCATGAGTGTTTCACTGAGCGTAGATTGCGACAAGTGCTGCTTTGACGTGGGCAGAGATAAGGATTGAGACAAGGCTTTTGAGTTTGTCTTGTTGGAAGCAACTTGCTCCAGTCGGCGTCGATGCCGTGCGTGGTAGGCTCGTTCCAGCTTCCAACGTCGTATCAGATCCTCGTGTACAACGCGATCCAAGTTGTTCTCCACTAGGTAACAGGCGTCGTCCCATGTTTCTTCCGTGAGTTCTTCTTCGGCAAAAAAGAAAGGCGATTCTTGCGTAAAAACTTGCTTCGCTGACCAATACAACCAGCGATACGTTTCGTACAAGAATGCGTGCCATCGAAGCGTCTTGCGCGTCTTTTCCCACATGGTTCGTCGGGTTCGATGCTGCAGTTTTCTGCGATGACTTTCATCGTCATCATTCTCGTTGTTGCTGCACGTCTTGTCAAAGGCTTTCTTGAGGCCGTCGCATTCGTCCTTGCCATCTGTCGCATTAATAACAAAGTTTACCACGGATTCGCGACATATGAGCAGTTCGGCGGCATGTAGATTCAATCCAGTTTTTTGTTCAAGGGCTGGTATGACCGTGTCGTTGGTAACGGGTACCTCGGGTAAAGTAGTTACGGCAGCGTCTGGGGCAGCAGAGGAGGCCAAGCGAGCCTTTTTGGAGGTTTCTCTGTCGTGAGATGAGGCAACCGTTTCGCCTCCCTGCATGGCGACTGGAGGATCGTTCGTATTCCAGACCTCCATGTACGGTACAGGAGGATCTACCAGACTGGTAGTGGTGGCTTTCAAAAGGATGAGTCCGGTAACGGCAGTGCCAGCCAAAAAGACCCAGGCCCAGCGTTTGCGAGGCCGAGGGCTGTAGCCAGCACTTGTGCCGCTGGTGCTATTCATTGCATCGACTTCGATCTGTACAATAAGGACAGGATCGCTTGGGGCATCAGCAGGCATAACGTTTGTCGTTCTTGTGTAAAAGCGATGTCCTTTGTCACCAGCGTCTGACAAGCGTCCTCGTCGTCTCCTTGGCTGTGCCAACGGTTCTTTGGTTCGCTGTCTTTGGGACTTCGAGCGCCATTTTCCGTTTCGCCTTTCGATTGATTCTTGCTTGCTTCACGGTCTGGCATGTGAGATAAAAGGGCTGGGGGTGCGAATTCACTTTAATAAGTAGTTTCGAAAGACATTTTTTGATGTGACAGACCGCGTGCGTGACTGACTCTAATGTTGAATGTTCGATGCACGCCACGCGCCACGACACATTTTAGAACTATCGTGGGGCAAGTTATTACTTGTTTGTTGTTTGCACAGTCTATCGGTCAGGTACCTGGTAGTCTACGTATCTATCATACAGTACCAGGACCAGGTACTTTCCCACAGTTCTTGATACAATGCTGTACTGTACATAGCTGTAGTCTACCGGTACTTTACGACGTCTTTGATTTGAAGCGTGAGATGCGATAAGTCCAAACCGGGAGGAGGAGGTTAAAACTTCTATTTTGGCCGCAACCATTCTTAGCTCTAGTATAATCAATCAATACCAGTCCTGGATCGTCTCCTCACTTGGACACAGCTACCGCTGATTTTGTAACGCTGAACAATGGTGTCTACTGGGCCACCCAGCCAACTGGGGTGGGGTGAAGACAGGCAGTAGTAGGCAAGTATGCAATGACCATGTTGAGTTTTCGATTGGGATGAAAGGTAAAGGAGTATAATATTTCTGATAATGGAGATTTGGGAGATTCTCTTGGAGCCCTGGTACGCCTGAAGTTGCATGTGAGGAGTGATGGGTCTGCTACTCCTCTCCGATAGCTAGTAGAGAGTAGCTCGATACTATCTCTTACTCCATAAGTGGACTTGTAGCAGCAGCAAACGCCTATTTGTCGATCAAGTAAGCTGACGGGCTAGTCCGGTAATAATGCCGTCTGCAGTATCGCAGACCGAATCCAGTTTTTCTTCGACCGGCTGCGGCAGTATCCCAAGCTCTACTTGCTACATAGCTAGCTCTCGTTAGAGAGGCTATACATAGTCGGTAGTCTCATGTTATCAAATAAAAATAAAATACTTTACTCAAGCTACCGGGACAACTTCTTCAAAAAGAGGACAATCACCTGTCGCCTGTCGCCTATAGTGTGCACGATATGAATGCTTGATCGGACGAATCTCCCGAAAAAGAGAGTCCCTGTCTCGCATG